>ERZ795049.4588-NODE-4588-length-13606-cov-5.568667_pt1 | contig 13606 bp, 11 predicted proteins | sample MGYA00375133_ERZ795049 | MGnify/ENA primary metagenome ERZ795049 (study PRJEB30178, sample SAMN05720147) | activated sludge metagenome | isolation source: anaerobic digester from wastewater treatment plant | place: Japan | collected 2015-04-20 ...
GCCTCCGCCGCCGCGCGCACGGTCGTCGTTTACACGGCGCTCGATCAGCTTTACTCCGAACCGATTCTGGCGGCGTTTGCGGAGCAGACCGGGATCGACGTGCTGAGCGTCTACGATTCGGAGGCGGCCAAGACGACCGGCCTAGTGGCGCGCCTCGTCGCCGAGCGCGACCGCCCGCGCTGCGACGTCTTCTGGAATAACGAAATCGTCCGCACGATCCAGCTCCAGCACGAGGGTCTCTTGCAGCCCTACGCCGCGCCGGGCGCCGCTCACGTCCCGGCGGCGTTCAAGGATCCCGAAGGCTATTGGACCGGCTTTGCCGGCCGCATGCGCGTCGTCGCGTTCAACACCGACCGCTACTAGGCGCCGGCTCCAGTGGGCGACGCCGCCGCGCGGCCCGCGCCCCCCGCGTCGCTGACGCAGCTTGCCGCGCCCGAATTCAAGGGCCAGGTCGCGATGGCGTATCCCCTCTTTGGCACGACGGCCACGCACGGCGCGATCCTGTTCGCATGCTGGGGGCCGGCCGAGGCATGCGCGTTCTTCGAGCGACTGGCCGCCAACGACATGCGGATCATGGAGGGCAACATGACCGCCGCCAAAGCCGTCGCTGCCGGCGAGATCCCCCTCTGCACGACCGACAGCGACGACGCCTGTCTGCTGCGCGGCGAGGGCCAACCCATCGGCTGGCTGCCGATCCACCACGAACCGGCCGCCGGCGACCGGGGGGGCGCCCTGATGATCCCCAATACGCTGGCGCTGATGGCTGGCGCGCCCCACCCGGAGGAAGGCCGGGCGCTGATCGATTACCTGCTGACGCCGGCCGTCGAGGCGCGGCTGGCCAACTCGCCCTCGCGGCAGATCCCGCTGCTGCGCGCCGCCGACGGCTTCACCACCGCCGCGCTGCCCGCCGACGTGCGCGCGATGATGGCCGAGCCGCTGATCGATCCGCAATTCCACGTCGCGGCGGACTATTTGGAAGGGAGCGCCGAGTTTTTCCGCGCGACGTTCGCCCGACCGTAAACAGCAACGTAAGACCGAGCACGAAGACGTGTTGCCCATCAATCTGCGGATCACAACGCGGGACGAGAATGGAGGGTGAACCGCCGATTCGAACGACCCAGGCCTTGCCGGATCGATCAGCCGGCCAGTCCCGTCAGGGACGGCAGAACCAACTTCAAGCAATCCCGAGAATAGGGGCAGATTTTCGAGTGAGCCTTTCACGACGCCTTCGGCGCCGCCCTGAATGAATGAACTTGCCCTGCTTGCGCCCCTCCTGTCCCTTACGTCCCCTCTGTCCCTTATGTCCTTTACGCCCCTTCTGAAACCCTCACGGCTCAGATCCGGATCGGGTGCCAGCCCGCGTCGGTGCAGATCGCATCGACCGGCCTGTCCCACGGCTCAACCGGCAGCTCCGCGACCAACTGGGTCGAGAACCCCAGCGCGATTGCGAGCGCCTGGTGCTCCTCGGCCAGCAGCCGGTCGTAATAGCCCCCGCCGTAGCCCAGCCGGATGCCGTTGCCCGGGTTGAACAGCAGCCCCGGCACGAGAATCACATCGACATCGGCGATCCCGACGACCTCGGGGTGATGCAGCGGTTCGGGTTCGAGGATGCCGAAATCGCGCGCCTGAAAGCCGTCGGGAAACGACTCGATGACGCGCAACTCGAGGCGGCGCTGGGCATGCAGCACGCAGGGGACCGCCACCCGTTTGTGCGCGGCCAGAAAGGCGTGGATCAGCGGGTGCGTATCGACCTCGGCGCCGACGCTGACGAACAGCGAGATCGTTTCAGCTTCACGAACCGGGTCGATGCGGAGCAGGTGTTCGTGCATTCGGCGCGAGGCTTCGGCGCGCCAGCCGGGGTCGAGGGCCGCCCGCGCCGCGCGCGCCTGGCGCCGCAGGGCCTTCTTCTCTTCCTGCCGATCGGGATAGGTCATCTTCGGTCCGTGTTCTCTCGTCGGGTCAGATGCTTCCCTGCTGGATTTGCGGCCAGATTTCTTCGCGGGCGCGGCGCAGATCATGCGGGTAGTCGATCTCGATCCACGGCAGCTCGCCCGAGCCGAGCGCGAAGAAGTCGATCTCGCCGGCCAGGAAATCGATCGCATCGGGGATCCAGCACAGCCGCGTATCGGCCCCGTCCGCCCGCGCCAGCCGCAGCATCCGGCTGGCCGTCTCGGGCCCCAGCTTGAGCACGCCGAGGTTTTCGGCCTGCGCCTGAAGCGGATCGACCAGCTTGCTGATGCGCCGGATCCGGAAATCCGTGTCCAGGCAGATCTTCATTTCCTCCTCGCCCAGCCGGCTGCGCAGGTCGGCCAGCAGCACGTTCTCGCGGGGGTTGTCGATCAGCCGGCGCAGCAGCGTCGGGTGGAACAGCACGTCGGAGTTGAGAACGAGCAGGCCGTCGGGATAGGGGTCGAGCGTCGTGCAGCCGAAGGAGAACAGGCTGTTGGTGGTGGCGTGGCGTTCGTTGCGGGCAAACGAGATGCCGTCGTGGTCGAGCGCCGCGCAGGCCGCGCGCACGCTCTCCTCGCCGTGGCCGACGATCAATTGAATTTGCGAGACGCCGCACGCCTGCAATGCCCGGATCTGATGGATCAGGATCGGCTCGCCGCCGACCTCGAGCATGCACTTGGGGCGGTCGGCGGTCATCGGCAGCAGGCGCTTGCCGCCGCCGGCGGCGGCGATCAGCGCGGGCGGGACGCGGCGGTGGGTCAGGGCGTCGGGCATCGGGGCTTCTTCACGGGGCGCTCGGGCGTCGGCCAAAGCCCATACTCTGGCAGCCCCGCCGCGCAAAAGCAACCGCGCGATCCAACCAGCTTTACAAGCGCAACCGGCCGCGGAGGCGCGCGGCCAGCGAGCGCCGGCGCCAGGGGTTCGCCAGCGTCCGGCGCAGTTGGCCTTCCAGCGCGCCGCCCGGCGCAAGCCCCCGCGCCGACGCGGCCTCGCGCACAAGCGCCACGATCTGATCGACCGGCACGGTCGGCCGCAGTTCACGCCGGCCGGCTGCCGCCAGGCTGAATTGCAGCGCACTCAGGAGCTGGTCGTTCGCCCGGCGGACGGAGAGCGCGCCCGGCCGCAGGAACGCCATGAGCGATGCCAGTTCGTCGGCCCCGGCGCTCCCCGCCAGCGCCACGCCCAACGCATAAAAGACGCGCTCGTTCATCAGGCCGGCGGCCGCTTCGGCCGCGAGCGGCCCGGCGACGCGCGGCCAGCCGCTCAGCCGCTCATCCGGGCGCATCGCCCGGTCCAGCAGTTCGCCGTAAGCGCGCAGCGTCTCCAGCGCGCGGCGGCTGTGGCTCGCGCCGCTCTGGCGATAGCAGGCCAGCCGCTCGGGCCGATGCGCGACCGCCAGGCCGCACCGTGCGACGCGTACCCACAAATCCCAGTCCTCGGCGCCGCAGGCCCCCGCCACGGCGACGCCCCCCAGCGCCCGGACGGTCTCGGTCCGCAGCAACGCCGCGCTGAACATGCCGACCGGGTTGGACGCGAGGACCGCCGGCCAGCGCACGGGCTGGCGCTGATCGAACGGCCGCAGCCGGCTCCGCCCGTCCGCCGCCACGAGCCAGGCGTTCGCCACGACGGCCGCGGCGGCGGGGCGCCGGCCGAACTCGCCGAGGCAGATCGAGACCATCTCCGGCGCGAGGCGATCATCGGCGTCCAGACAGAGGACAAACTCGCCGCGCGCGGCCTCCAGGCCGGTCTGGCGCGCGCGCGCCTGCCCCTGGTTTGGCTGCTCCCGATACTGCACGCGATCCGGATGCCGCTCGGCCCATGCCCGGCCGACGCGCGCGGTGTCGTCGGGCGAGCCGTCGTTAACGATGATCACTTCAACGCTCGGGTGGGTCTGCTCCAGCGCCGACCGGACAGCCTCGGGCAGCCAGTGCGCGTGCCCATGGCAGGGGATGATGATGCTGACGCTGGGCGCGGCCATGCCGTGGAAGATAGCCCCGGCGGCGGGCCGCTCGCAAGGCCGCCGAGACGCGGGCAAGAAACCGAATGGGCTTTAAGTCAAAAGATGATGAAAAAGTACTTGATAGCTGGAGTCGGTTGTCCTGATTATTATCACAGGCTTGCCCGTATCAGGATGCTGCGGATCGGGAACGGCGCGGCCCCGCGGTCTGGGGGCGTCGCCCAGCCCATCCAAAAACTGTTCTCTTTGCGCTGATTGCAGGTATGAGAAAGGGGAGATCACGATGAGGGCCATTCCGACCCCGGAGATTGTGGATTTCGGTCCGAAGGCGATTCAGGCGGGCGAGCCCGTCACCGTCTGCGACGGCCATTGCGCGATGTGGTTGAGCACGGTCAATGCCACCCCGGAGACGATCGTCGTCATGCGCAACCGAGCGCTGGAATCGTCCTACGCGGGACCGAAGAAGATGTCCGCGCTGATTCCGGACGAGTTCATTGACCACCCCGGGTTCTATGAGTTCTATCTGCTGGACCGCGGCACGCACAAGAAGAGCGAAACGCGCGTGCTGATCGTCGAGGGGGCACCGGCGCTCGCGTCGGTCTGAGCCGGGCGCTCCGCCCGCGGCTCGCGAACTGCCCGGCGCGTGGCGCGCGTCGGACACGCGGGCCGGGAAAGCGGAGCCGACCGTCGGGCCCGCTCCCGCGCGCCCTGGGGATTGCCATGCCGCCGCTCAATCAGTTGTTTGATCCCACGTTCCTGGCGATCTGGGCCGCCTTCGGCTGCGTCGTCGGTATCGTCGCCCGCAAGATCATGTTTCCGCGCCGCCGGGGCGGCGGTGGCTTTGGCGGGCTCATTCAGACCAGCATCCTCGGCATGCTCGGCTCGCTGGTGGGGGTGGCGGCCGGCGTCCTGCTGCGCCTCCCCGGCGCGGGCGAGCTGGGCCTGATCAGCCTGGTTCTGGCCGTCGTCGGCACGCTCCTCGTCGTAATCATTGTGACGAAGTTTCAGGGCTGACCGCCCCCGCCTTGCGCTTGGCGAAGTAGCTGTTCGTCTCCCGGTTCACGACGCCCGCCAGCAGCACCAGCCCGATCAGGTTCGGAATTGCCATCAGGCCGTTCATCACGTCGGAAAAGTCGATGATCAGCCCGATGGGCAGCACGGCGCCGACCCACGTGAACGCCACGAACACGGCCCGATAAGGGATGACCGAGCGCGGACCGAGCAGGTATTCGAGCGCCTTCTCGCCGTAGTAACTCCAGCCCAGCAGCGTTGAATAGGCGAACAGCGCCGAGGCGAGCGCCACGATGACGGCCCCCGCCTTGCCCAGCGTCAGCTCCATGCTGAACGACGTCAGGACCTCCTTGGTCCGGAGCGGCGTGGAGCTGCCCGGCGCCGGCGCTGCGCCGTCCTGCACGAATTCATAGGTCCCCGGCATGACCTGCGCCGGCATTTCACGCCAGTCGTTCAGATAGGTTCCGAACGTCGCCGGCAGCGGCGCCGTCAGGATGACCAGTGCCGTCATCGTACAGACGATAATCGTATCGATGAACGTCTGGGTCATGCTGACAAGGGCCTGGGTCGCCGAGTCTTTGGTCTTGGCGGCGGCCGCGGCGATGGCTGCCGAGCCCAGCCCCGATTCGTTTGAGAACACCCCGCGCGCGACCCCCATGCTGATTGTCCGCGCCAGCAGCGCCCCGAGGGTCCCCCCCATCGCCGCCGACGGCGTGAACGCATGGTGGAAGATCATCGCGAGGGCCGCCGGGATCCGCTCCGCATTGAGGATCAGGCAGACGAGGGCGGCCACCACGTAGCCCAGGATCATGAACGGCACCAGAACGGACGAGACCCGGCCGATCGACTTGATCCCGCCCAGGATCACCAGCCCGGTCAGCACCATCAGCACGACGCCGGTGATCCACGGTTCAATCCCGAACGCGCTGTGCAGATTGCCCGAGACCGACGTGACCTGGAACATGTTGCCGATGCCGAAGGCCGAGATCGAGGCGAAGACGGCGAACAGCGCCCCCAGCCACGGCAGGCGCGCCCCCTTTGCCAGGTAATACATCGGTCCGCCGCACATCCCATGGGGGCCCTGTTCGCGGTAGCGCACCGCCAGGACCGCCTCGGCATACTTGGTCGCCATCCCGAGCAGGCCGGTCATCCACATCCAGAAGACGGCGCCGGGTCCGCCCAGCGCGATCGCCGCCGCCACCCCGACGATGTTGCCGTTGCCGACCGTGGCGGCCAGCGCCGTCATCAGCGCGCTGAAGTGAGTGATGTCCCCCTCGGCTTCATCCCGGTGGAAGATCAGGCGGAAGGCGTGCGGCATCGCCCAGAACTGCATCCCGCGCAGCAGGATCGTCAGGTAGATCCCCGTGCCGACCAGCAGGATCAGCATCGGCCAGCCCCAGACATAGCCGGAGATGACGCCCAGCCACTGGTCGATCGTGTCGATCCAGGCGTTGAGTCCATCCATCGAAGTTTTCCCCCTTCGCGCCGCGCCGCGCGCGCCAGAACGTTGCCCAATTCACCGGCTGTTGCGGACGCCTCATGTTGCACGCCGCGCCGCGCAGTTGCAAGCGCGCCCGTCGGATTTTTTGGGAAGCCCCGAAAGGACGGAAGGAACCTCGGAATCACATGCGAGCCGGCCGATTCATCCGCCTTTGCCTCTTGGCCGTTTTGCGGTGAATAATCCGCGGGGATATCCGGCGGGCGGCCCGGGCCCTGGGACGCCGGCCGTCAGCTTGCCCATCATGGAGGGATTACTCATGCGCGTCCTCATTCAGCGGGTCAGCCGGGCCAGCGTCACGGTCGATGGCGAGCTCATCGGCGCGATCCGCCGCGGTTTGCTGCTCCTGGTCGGGATCGGGCAGGAGGACGCCGCGGATGACGGCGCCGCGCTCGCGCCGATGGCCGACAAGATCCTCAACCTGCGCATCCTGGCCGACGCGGAGGGCCGGATGAACCGCTCGCTGCTGGATGCCGGCGGCGAGATCCTGGCCGTCTCGCAGTTCACGCTGCATGCCGATTGCCGCCGCGGGCGGCGCCCGAGCTTCACCGCGGCCGCTCCCCCGGCGATTGCCGCGCGGCTGTTCGACGACTTCGTCGCCCGGCTGCGCGCCAGCGGACTCAAAGTCGAGACCGGCCGGTTCGGCGCGATGATGGACGTCGCGCTCGTCAACGACGGCCCGGTGACGATCTGGCTCGATTCGCAGGCGCAAGGGATCTGAGGGCTTCCACAACGAGGAGCAAAATTGGGGCGGGTCTTTGGGGACGATCACGAGGACGAGCGAGGGATTTTTGAGTGAGGCATAAAATGGGCGATGAAGGGCCGGTTCGAGCGCTCCACGCCTTGCCGGATCCTTCGGCAGGGCAGTCCCGTCAGGAACGGCAGACTTCAGCCCGCCGCTGCCAGTGGCGGGAACTAGGAACGAAAAGTCAAAAGAGTCCCGCAAGGGACGGCAGAACTGCCCCAATCGATCACGACGACGTGAGTCGGGAAACGAATGCTTGAGCGGGCCGGAAGAATTGCCGATTCCGATTTGACCATTGACCCCGCTAACCCGATCCTCAAAAATCGGTGAGCTCCCGACGGCGAGCCCGGTAGTTTGTCACCCAGCGAGAGACTCCGCATGGCGCAGGATGCGCACAGTCCGGTGATCGTGATTGGCGCCGGACCAGCGGGGTTGACGGCGGCCGTCGAGCTGGCCCGCGCCGGCCATCGCCCGCTTGTCCTGGAAAGCGACCCGCATTACGTCGGCGGCCTGGCGCGCACGGTCCAGTATGGCCCCTACCGCATCGACATCGGCGGCCACCGCTTCTTCACCCGTTCGGGCGAGGTCCAGCGCTGGTGGCGCGAGATGCTCCCCGACGACTTCATCGAGGTCAATCGCCAGAGCCGTATCTTCTACAACGGCCGGTTCATCGACTACCCGCTGCGCCTGGCCGACGTCCTGCGCAAGATGTCGCCGCTCGATTCGGCCGCCTGCGTGGGGAGCTACCTGAAGCGCCGCGTGGCGCCGCTGCGCCCCGAAGTCTCGTTTCGCGACTGGGTCGTCAACCGCTTCGGCGACCGGCTGTTCCAATGCTTCTTCGAAGGCTACACCGAGAAGGTCTGGGGCATGCGCTGCACCGAGATCTCCGCCGACTGGGCGGCGCAGCGGATCCGGGGCCTGTCGCTGCGCCGCGCGATCCAGAACGCGCTCGGCCGCAACGGCCGCAATGGCCGCGCCGGAACCCCCAGCGCGCGCTCGCTCGTCGAACGGTTTCAGTACCCCCGGCTGGGCTGCGGCATGATGTGGGAACGCGCGCGCGATTGGCTTGAGCGGGCCGGCGGCGACGTCCGGCTCGATCAGCGCGTCACCACCGTCGAGCTGGAGGATGGCTGCGTCCGGTCGGTCCACTGCGTCGATTCCGCCGGCCGGCCGACCGACTACCGGGCCGACCTGCTGGTCAGCTCGATGCCGCTGCGCGAGCTGATCGAGGCGTTCCGCCCGCTGCCGCCCGCCGAAGTGCTCCACGCCGCCTCGCGCTTGCGCTACCGCGATTTCATGACCGTCGTTACCGTCATTCGGCGCCGCGAATGCTTCAGCGACAACTGGATTTACATTAACGACCCGCGCGTCCGGGTCGCGCGCATTCAGAATTTCCGCAATTGGTCGCCCGAGATGGTCCCCGATCCCGATGTGTCGGTGCTGGGCCTGGAATATTTCTGCTTCGAACACGACGCGCTGTGGTCGCTGTCCGACGCCGAGCTGCTGCGGCTGGGCGCGCGCGAACTGGAGCGGATCGGCCTGGCGCGCGAAGCCGACGTCATCGATGGAACCGTCGTCCGCATGACCAAGGCCTACCCGGTCTATGACCACGGCTATCAGGATGTCTTGCGCGTGATCCGGCGCTGGCTGGCCGGTATCCCGAACCTCCGCTCCGCCGGCCGCAATGCCATGCACCAGTATAATAACCAGGACCACTCGATGGTGGCGGCGATGGTGGCGGTGCGCAATCTGCTCGGCACGGGCCGCGTCGATCCGTGGGACGTGGATCACGAAGGCGAGTTTTCGGAGCCCAAACCCGCCGGCGTTGCGTCGGCCGAGTAGGCGCAAAGCGCCGGCTCCCCGACCGCATCCAACCGTTGATGATCCGGCCCGTGCTCGCTAAGGTGGGGCCACCACCCGTGTCGGGACCCGCCGAGGAACGATGTCCGCTCCCTATACGATGATCACCACCCCCGCCGGTCTGGCCGATCTGATGGCCGCCCTGCAGTCGCCCGCCGTAGTCGGTTTGCCCCTCGCGATCGATACCGAAGCCGACAGCATGCATCACTACCGCGAAAAGGTGTGCCTGCTGCAACTGACCGTCGACGGCCGCAACTGGATCATCGATCCGCTCGCCGATCTCGATCTGGAACCGCTGATCCGCCTGCTGGAGGAGCGCGACCTGCTCCTGCATGGGGCGGATTACGATCTGCGGCTGCTCGGCCGGGCATGGCGCTTCCGCCCGCGGCGCGTCTTCGACACCATGCTGGCGGCGCAGCTCCTGGGCTGGGAGCAGTTCGGCCTGGCGGCGCTCGTGCGCGAACTGTGCGCCGTGGAACTCCCCAAGGACTTTCAGCGCGCGGATTGGAGCCGGCGCCCGCTGCCGGAGACGCTGCTCGATTACGCGGCCGCCGACACGCATTACCTGCCGCGGGTGGCCGCCGAATTGCGCCGCCGGCTTGAGAAGAAGGGGCGCCTGCCGTGGCACGCGGAGACGTGCGCCCGCCTGCTCGAGGCAACGGCCCGCGTGCGGCCCGACGAGGGCGAGCCCGCCCCCGACGCCTGGCGCATCAAGGGGGGCAAGCACTTCACCGGCCGCGCCGCTGCCGTGCTGCGCGAGCTCTGGCTCTGGCGCGAGCGCACGGCCCGCCGCCTCGACCTGCCGCCGTTCAAAATCGCCGGCGCCGACCTGCTGCTCGAACAGGCCCGCTGGGCGGCGGCCCATCCCGAGGGGGGGTACGAGCGGACGCCGAAGCGGCCCGCCTGGCTGCGCGGCGCGCGCGAGCGTTCGTTCGAGGCCGCGCTGCGCCGGGCGTGGGAACTGCCCCCGGACGAATTCCCCGACCCGCCGCGCGCGCGCACGGGCGAGCGGATGAGCCCGGCGGAAGAACTGCTCCTGCGCCGGGCGGCGGCCCGGCGCGATGAAGTGGCCGCGCGGCTCGAAATCAGCCCCGGCGTCCTCGCCCCGCGCGAATCGCTCAAGGCGCTGGTCCGCCGCCGGTTCGAGCTCGATTTCGACGCCGACGAGCTCCCCCCGCTGATGCGCTGGCAGAGCGAATGCCTGCGCGAATCGATCCGCTGCGTCCTGTCCGACCCGCACAACCCCACCGGCGATTGACAAAAACCCGTCTCTCGCCCCCTATCCTCGTCCCTCGCCCTCGTGGCGCACGAGCCGCGCGCGGCGGCGGCCGCGAACGGAATTGAGCAGCACGATTTCCTCGGCGCGCGCAAGATCCTCCAGCCGGATGATCCCCTCCGCCACGGCCCCCTGCTCGAGCAATTCCTCGCGCAACGTCCCGGCCAGCAGGCCGCATTCGACCGGCGGCGTCAGCCACCGGCCGTCGAGCCGAACCATCACGTTCGAAACGCTGGCCTCGGTCACCTCGCCCCGCGGATTCCACAGGATGACATCGTCGACGCCGGCCCCGCGCCGCGCCGCGGCCTCCTCATATACCCCCCGCCGCGTCGTCTTGTGATAAAGAAACGGGTCGCGCGGATCGACCGGCGCGCCGGCCGGCGTCACCGTCACCTCCTCCGCCACCGGCCCCAGCGGTTGCCGTTCCGTTTCGATGCGGCCCGTCGGGTGCAGCAGCAGGCGCACTTTCATCGGCTCGGCCGCCCCGCTCAGGCTCCGCTCGACCTGGGCCAGCGCGTGGCGCACCTCCGCTTCATCACAGGACCAGCCGAACCAGTCGGCCGACCGGCGCAGCCGGCGCAGGTGCCGATCCAGGAGCCAATAGCCTTCGTCCGGCGTCCAGCGCAGCGATTCGATCAGTGCGAACGGCGGCCGCCGCGGCGTCAGCACCGCCGCCTTGGTCCGGGTTTCATCCAGTTCGGCGGCCGGCTCCGAGCCCCAGGTGATGCCGCCGCCGACGCCATAGACGGCCTGCCAGCGCCCGGCCTCGGACCGCCGCAGTTCGACCGTGCGGATGGCGACGTTGAACTGCGCCCGCCGTCCCGGCCCGATCCAGCCGATGGCGCCGGTATAGACCCCGCGCGGCGCGGTTTCCAGCTCGGCGATGATCTGCATCGTGCGCACCTTGGGCGCGCCGGTGATCGAACCGCAGGGAAACAGCGCCGCCAGCACGTCGAGCGGGTCGCCGGCCGTGCGCGCCTCGATCGTCGACGTCATCTGCCACGCGTTCTCGTAGCGCTCCACGTCGAACAGCCCGGCCACCCGCACCGTGCCGGGCCGGGCGATGCGGCCCAGATCGTTGCGCAGCAGGTCGACGATCATCACGTTCTCGGCGCGGTCCTTGGCGCTGGCGCGCAGCCGCTCGGCCTGCCGCTCGTCGGCCTCCGGCCACGGCGCGCGGCGGATCGTGCCCTTCATCGGCCGCGCCACGACGCGATCGCCCGCCTGGGCAAAGAACAGCTCCGGGGAGAGCGAAACCAGCGCGTGGTCGGGCGTCTCCACCAGCGCAGCGTAGCGCGCCCGGCCGCGGTCATACAGCCGGGCGAACAGCTCCGCGGGCGATTCCGGCCAGTCGGCCTCCAGCGGATAGGTGAAATTGACCTGATACGTGTCGCCCGCCGCGATCAGCTCGCGGATCCGGCCGACCCGCTCGCGATACGGCGCGGCGGCCATCGCCGGGCGCCAGTTCAGCTCGAGCGCCGCGGGCGCCGACCCCTCCGCCGGTTCCGGCGCCGCCGTCGGCTGCTCGTACAGGCCGAACCACAGCAGCGGCCCGCTCCCGCCGGCCCGCACCACGAACGCCGGGTCGAAGGCCGGCGACGCCTCGTAAGCCAGGAACCCGGCCGCGAACAACCCGCGGCGCAACCCCTCCCGGATGCGCTCGAGCGCCGGCCCTACCGCCCCGATCTCGGCCGCCGTCACGACCTCGAGCGGGTTCTCAAACAGCCACCACCCGGCCGCCGGACCCTCCGGCGCCAGATCGCCCGCATTCTGTAGCAGCAGCCGGCCGCGCAGCTCGGTCATCGCCTGCTCTCCCGAGTGGGCATTGTGCGGATTTTGCCGGGGAAATCCCATACCAAAGCCGAGGGGTTCGTATGGGAAAAGGTTGCCGATTTCCGTCAATCATTTGGCGACAGGTTGTCGGACAGTCGGGCGATCGTCAGAAAATCAGCGCTACGAATCTGGCGCGGCATCATTTTCTGAGTGCCCGTCATCCATTATAAACCATTTATTTTCATCTATCTGCGATCGATCTCGGTCTCCATTTAGATCGCCCGCCAAATCCGGGCATATCGCTTGCCTCTGTCGCCTCCGGTCTGAACGGAGCACCTGACGCGGCGGCATCATGGCGGTCAACATCACCCAGGGCCTTCTCACGAATCTGATCCAGCGCAATCTGGGCCGCGCGGCGCATCGCGCCGAGCAGTCGTTCGAGCGTCTGTCGTCGGGCAAGCGGATCAACCGCGCCGCCGACGACCCGGCCGGCCTGGCCGCCAGCGACCAGTTCCGCTACGAAATCCAGAGTTTGCGCAAGCTCCAGCAGAACGTCAGCGGCGCATTCAGCATCATCGGCGCCGCCGAAAGCCAGCTCGATGCGATCACCGAAAGCCTCCAGCGCGCCCGCGAACTGGCCGTCCAGGCCGGCAGCGACACCCTCAGTCCCGCCAACCGCCAGGCGATCCGCGACGAACTGAACCAGATCCTGGCGGAAATCGACCGGCTCGCCACCGGCACGACGATCAACGAATTCATCCTGCTCGACGGCTCCTTCACGAACGTCCGCGTGCAGACCGGCGCCACCGCCGCCGAATCGATGACGATCAGCCTGGGCGACATGCGCACCGGCGCGCTGGGCGCCTGGGCGCAGGCCGCCTCCACCGGCGGCGTCGCCGGCCTCCCCATCACGGCCGATCATCTGTTCATCAACGGCGTGGCAATCGATCCCTCCACCGGCGATTCGGTCTCCTCCAGCCTGGCCTCGGCCTCGGCCATCGCCAAGGCCGCCGCCATCAATGCGGCAGAAGCCCGCACCGGCGTGCGCGCCGAAGCGCTGCCCACCCGCTGGAGCGGCCTGGCCGCCATCGCGCCGGTGAACCTGAACGAGACGACCAACACGCTGCGGATCAACGGCATCGCCATCCCGCCGGTGGACGTCGCCCCCGGCGACGGCGCTCTGGGGCTGGTCAACCTGATCAACGCCAGGTCGGCTCAGACGGGCGTGGAAGCCGCACTCGGCCCGGCCGGCGAACTGCAACTGACGGCCGCCGACGGCCGCAACATCCAGCTTGAGGCGACCGGCGCCGTCGGCCAGGCGCTCGGCCTCTCCGCCACACCGGGCAATGTAACTCGCACGATCACCGGCGACATCCGCCTGATCAGCAACAAGGCCTTCAATCTGAACGATCCGGACGGCTGCCTGGGGATCGTCCCCGGGGTGCGCGAGGTGGCGGTCGACAACGGCCTGGCGCTGGCGGGGATTGATCTGGGTTCGGTCGCCGGGGCGGGCGACGCGCTGCGCTCGCTCGATGC
>ERZ795049.4599-NODE-4599-length-13575-cov-5.146672_pt1 | contig 13575 bp, 16 predicted proteins | sample MGYA00375133_ERZ795049 | MGnify/ENA primary metagenome ERZ795049 (study PRJEB30178, sample SAMN05720147) | activated sludge metagenome | isolation source: anaerobic digester from wastewater treatment plant | place: Japan | collected 2015-04-20 ...
CCAGCTTGCGCAGGGGGTCTTCCCGCTCTGCCCCTTCAACCCCGCAGAGATAAAACCAGTGCTGGTTGCCGTTCACCCGCATGCCGGTTTCATCGACATGGAGGGTTCGTGCTCCGTGCAGGAGTTCCCGGATGCGCTCGTCCACTCCCGTCAGGTTCCGGGAGCACTCCCCCACGGCCGCGGCCACGGTTGCCCGCTCAAAGAACTCCGAACAGCCCAGAAACCATTCCACAGACCTGATCACATGAACGCAGTTGGTAGGTGCCGGAGTAGACCCGGAACGCCTTCAGGCGGGTGCCATACTGCACGGAATGAGCCGCCTCGGCGGGAAATGCAACCTGATGGGAACACCTGCAGTGAGGACACCATTTGTATTCTGCACGATGCTCGGTCACGATAACCCGTATGGGAGGGTTATCATAAATTTGACGCTGTTCCACAGCAATCGGGTCAGCGTCTTCCAGGGATGTACCATACGTGAGATAGACAGAGACAGAATGAGAGGATCGCATCCGGGATAGCGGTAGGCTGAAGGGTGGCCCTGCATACCCTTTCTGTCCACCCGGAGATCGCATCCTTCCAGCGATGGAGAACAGCTGCTATTCCAGCTGCTCTGGTTCAACCGGGTTTCGAGATCGGCAATCCAAGCCTTCAGGCGAGCATTCTCGTCGCGGAGTTCAGTCGTCACGGAGTTCAGTGATGGTACGCTGTTGCTCCGTGATGATGCGTTTGAGGCCGTCGATGGTTGCGAGAAGAACAGGGATATCCGCAACGGTGTAGCTGAATGAACGATTCTCGACACTCTTTAAAGGATTGAGGATATCAGCAGCCACTGAATTCTATTTCGCCGCAATTATAAAAAAATATTTGGGTTAGGGTGCTGTGTTGCATAATATCCGACGTGGTTCCCCTGCCGGTATCTGCTGCGCCCTCGCTCAGGCCACCATCGCTATCAGCATATTGTAGGCGTTTACTTTCATCCGGATCTCGCGAAACATCCCTTCCCGGGACGTCGCTCGCACTCCTTCGCCGAAGATCCGTTTGAGGCTGGAGAAAGTCCCTTCGATTTTCCATCGCATCCCACAGGGGGTTATCCACGACCACAGCTGATATCCTCCCACTCGGATCCGGTCTCTGACACACTCGGCACGATAGGGTGATCCAGTCGAGTGGGTTGCTGCATTCGCCCGCGTCTTGATCCCTGAGAGGATATTCCGGTGTTCGAGCGTCGCAAAGATCTCGTTTCGGTCATAGGTTCCATCGCCAAGCACCCTGTGTACCGGGCGCTCCTCGCCGCAGTGCTGCTGGACCTGGTCGAGCAGGGGGACGAGCATCCAGTCGACTTGGACCGATTCATCGGTGACCTCCAGGCCGAGGATCTGGTTGGTCTCGACGTCGATCATCGCATGGACTTTGTTCCAGCCGCGCTGGACTCGCCACCTCTCCCGCAGCCATTCGCCCCAGTTGGCGACCTTGATCCCGGTACTGTCGACGGCGATGATGATATCCTCGGCGAGGAGCTCGGGTGTTACAGTGAGCGAGAGATCCCGGCGTTGGATCCGGCGGAAGAGGGTGGTATAGTTGGCTGCCCGGAGAGAGGGAATGAATGTCGCGAGCGTCCAGACAAACCCCTCCATCTGGCGGTAGGGCATCTGGAGGAAGACATGAATGCAAGCCATCCACGCAATGAACGGTTCGGGACAGCGGAATGGCCGACCGCGCTTGCCGGCGTTCATCTGGCCAAGGAGATCATCCCACTGCTCGATGAAGCCCACTGCTCGATGAAGTCAAGCGAGAGAGAATTCTCCACGCCGCACCAGGCGTTCATTCTATAGACTCCAGTCGCGAGTGTCAAGGTACGGGCGTCCCCAGCGTTCTTTCTGTGGCAGGGAAGACCGGCAGGGGCACCCGTCATCTTCACGTTTGTGGTCGGGTGACCGGACTTATTCAACACAGTAGTTAGGGCTGAACAGTTACACAGTTTTTATAGATCTCAGGAACTAGATCTCCGGGAGATTGCCATGAACGAGAAGGAGCCTGCTGGCGACAATCATTCAGGCATCTTTTCGCCGGGTCCAGCGTCCCCATTCTCTTGACATCCTTGAAGGTGATGCACTGATACACCTTGGCCTGCACCGGACAGCGCAGTGCCAACGGGGACCTTCAGTCCTTTTCCGGCAAGAGGAGACATGCCGGGTTCCGGAGGGTTGTTATCTTCACCCTCCCCGACCAGCGTCTCCAGGAAATCCTTGAGTTTCTTCATCTTCACCGACCAGTCAAGGTGCTCCTCAGCGTAGCGGCGTATCTTCTGTGGGTGGTCGGGATCGGCGCAGACCATCTTCGCGAATGCCCGGATCTGTTCGATGTCGATGGGACTCTCGTCGGCGGGGAGGTGGAAGATATACGGGAAGTCAGCGGGGAAGTCTGGATCAGGTATTCCGTAGATGAAGGGTATTCCCCTGGCACAGTAGTCACGGGCTTTGAGAACCGATGCCTCCTTCAGACCGATCCTGTGGATCCCAAGGCTCCCCACCGCAATATGGCACTGGTCAAAGAGGGCGTCGAGAACCTTACCGGTGGTGAAGCCGCGAAAGACCACACGATCGCTGATACCGAGGTCGCCAGCCAGTTTCTGGAGATGGGGTAACTCTGCTCCATCTCCGGCAATGTGGAGTGTGACTTTTGGTGTTCCATTATAGGTGGCGAGGCCCTGGAGCAGCCGATCGAGCCCGTGCCAGCGGCTGACACTGGCGACGCAGAGGAGATGGAGATCATTGTCGGTGTAGTGCGGGGCCTCCCTCACGGGGACTGATTGGACCGCAAAGCCATTTCCTATTGTAAGATGGGGCTTTTCAGGATCTCCGGCGCGGGCAATCTCATACTGGGTGATCTCGTTGGTGACACCGACAATGGCGTCAGATTGTTCTCTGAAAAACTTTCCAAAGATATATTCAGACCAATAAGGGAGATTTTTACCGTTTAATTTAAATTCATCTATCTCTTTTGCCTGATGCTCTATCACAATCTTGCAGGTTCTAAACCGTTTGAGGTATTTACTCGGGTAATATAGAGGAAAAGGAATCGAATATCTAGTATATAATATATCATCAGGGCCCAGGGATTCTATTGTTTCACCGAATACCTTGCTGATCTTGCGGGAACACTTGAGCCATCCAAAAAAATCACCCTTTGGAACATTATCTACCCTGTAGGTTGTTAAAAAGTCGTAGGAGGGGTAATGAGCATCTTCAACACTGACGAGTATCAGTTCGATGTCCAGCCCTAACCGGCTCAATTCCGATACCTGGCTGAATGACTTCTTATTTACGCCACTATCGGAGTTATAACCGGAGATGAAATACTTTATCTTCAATGTACTCACCCGGGCATATGCCACAATGCACTCCAAGAAGTTGTTCTCCATAATAAACCCTGCTGCTATCCCGTCCACGATAACGTCGGGTATCACCCCGACCGGTTCGCGAGCACCCGGGGTTCCGCAGGCCATCCTCGAGCATGATGTTCGGGAGCCCCTTGGTGTAGGAGGGGAGGACAAGAATTTAGAGCGGGTTCAGGAGGCGCAGTCCATTGAATATTCCTTCAGCGGATTGAGGCGTTCAAGCCCTAAATCCTCACATTAGGGAATATGCCGAGTTCGAGTTTCTCCCGGATCTTCTGTATCTGTTTGGGCACCACGGTGATCCACCTCTCCTCACCACTCTCCGCTGCATAGACCTTTGAGAATTCCAGGAGCAATCCCTTGGGGTGATGGGTGCGCGGTCAGCCCCGCCTGCTGGATCCGGTCCAGAATCCAGCAACGGAGGGAGAGGCAGAGGTACCAACAAAGACGTGGCCGAAGGCCATCGTTGCCCCCAGAGATAGAGTTTATCCACCTGGATCAGGCCCTTGAGTGCGGCAAAATGGTCTTCAACCAGGTTCCAGGACTTGTAGAGGTCATGGATCTCTCGGAACTCCGCCGTGAGCGAGGAGACGATCAGGATCCGGTCGGCGCGCTTCAGCCGCCGGTTCAGCGTCTCCCAGTCGATCTGGTCTTCCTCAGCAACCGGTAGAGCATTTTTCTCCTTATCCGCTACCAGATCAATATCCTCGTAAAGGTAGTGCGTTACCCCGCCCATCTCTCCTTTCCCGGCATGAATGAGCCGCTTGTGGTAGAAGAAGTAGTCGGTGAGAGGGATTCGGGTTTCGTACCGGGTGCTGGTGTGGCGCCGAGAAAGGACAAGCGGGATCCTAGCCTTCTGTAGTGACCCAACGAAGGTGGCAGCATCCCGGATAGAACCGGGCATGGCCCGGAGCATCACCAGGAGCCCGGTATCGATCGCGCTGAAGAGCGCAATGTTGACCTGCGGCAGCCAGACACCATCGGCTTTGTGGCGGAACTCAGCAATGTCAGCGGCCTAGGAGTACGAGATGGCGAACAAGAGGCCATAGATGAGTCGGCGGGTCAGGAGAGGCAAGGTACCGGAACACGATCTGCTGGATGCCCTGGTCCCCGCTGACTGCGGTGAGAATCCTGGAGAGTGTGCGGGGGATCACAGTTTGGGGCGATCGCGGGGGACGTTGTCAAGTTTCTCCTAGATGTCCCCGACCCAGGAGAGTGGCGTGTACCCGGCGATCCAGGTGGTGGTCAGGGCGATGAGTTCCTGCCAGCAGCCTAGGAAGGCATCCTAGAGGGCCGCTAGAGGGGCGGGAGCAGGTCCCGGAACGCTGTCCAGTTGTCGGGAGAGCAGCGTTCCCACATTCCTGGATGATCGGGGGAGGACGGGGGAGACGTGCATCCTGCATCCCTTTGGGGATGAGCCCCGCTCCCTGCGTGAGCCGGCCAAGATACACGCTCACTTTCTTCGGCGATGTGGTGGCCATGTCATAGACACTCATCGACCAGTAGACGGTAGGGGCTTCCTCTGGATCTCCTTGCTCTCAAGACACATCTCATTCTTCCAGCGCCGGTCGAGCAGCCAGGTACGAGCCCAGTTTTCCATAGGACATAATATCAGGGGGTTAGAAATATAAAGATCTTGCGGGGTACGGCACGAAAACAGGAAAAAAGGTCAGGATGGAGAGCATAATCCCTAAATCATGCAGAGTCTGGGGTTCGAGAAGATTGATCGCCGATACGAACGCTACTAAGCCTCAATTCTTAGCTTGAATCATCTGGCATGTGCAATCAGACCTTGAAGGTTTTGGGACAAACTTTGGGTCACTTCCGTTTTTTTATGACTCTAGCAGGAGCGCCTCCTACAATGGTATAATCAGGAACATCCTTGGTAACCACAGACCCTGCCCCTATAATCGCTCCGGTGCCAATCTTTTGGCATTTTGGCAGGATCAGACAACTGTGCCCAATCCAAACGTCATCACATATCACTAAAGGGGGATGCTCTACAGACCCTTGATCGATTATTGATATATCTGTCCTATCAAATACATGTGTTGCTCTGAGTATCGTAACATTTGGTCCCATCAAGACCCCTTTTCCTATAATGGTTCCATTTGCTATGCTACTGTTAATTCCCATACCAGAGTAATCGCCGATAATGATCTTATCGCCTAAACCAAATTTTGCCCCATGTTCTATATTACAACCTTTTCCGCATTTTTTGAATATATTTTTACATAGGTATCGTCTTATATAACTACAATAGTCCCCAATCCTAAAGTAGCCTATAGAGCTGACTGGCAGATGGATAGCAACCCCATAATATGCCACAAGAGAGAGAAAATGTCTAATTTTCATGCTTCACACATCCCCTCCATTGCGCTAACCCTTTGATCCGATTTTTACCAAACCGCAATGTTGAATTTCTCAAATAGTATATAAATCTCACGGACTCTTGTTAGAAGTGAGGTTACCTGTTCCTCTGAAGAATTCTCTTCCAGTTCTCTGCGGTTTTTTCAAACGTAAAATGCTCCTCCACAAACCGCCTTCCATCCTCCGCGATCTGCTCCAGGTCTGGGGAGTTCAGCACCCGGATCACATTCTTCGCGATGCACTCCGACGTGTTATTCTCCATAATAAATCCGGTTTTGCCGTCTATTATGACGTCCGGTATCGCCCCGACCGGCGTCGCGAGCACCGGGGTCCCGCAGGCCATCGCCTCGAGCATGATGTTCGGGAGCCCTTCGGTGTAGGAGGGGAGGATGAGGAGGCGGAGCTGGTTCAGGTAGTTGGGAAGGTCGTCGTGAGAAATCCAGCCCGGGAGGTCGACACAGGGGGTGAGTCCCTCTTCCTGCAGGGAGATCGCGATCGTCTCTTTCAACTGCCCATCCCCACCAATGAGCACCCGGAGGCCCTGCCGGTAACCGAGGATGGCAGGGAGAGCCTGGGCGAAGTGCTGGACGCCTTTCTCCTCGCTTAACCGGCCGATGTAGCCAATGAGAAGAGGGCGGTCAGGCAGGGGAGTGGTGACGGTGAAGATCTTGAAATCGAGGAAATGTTCGTGGGCGATAAGGATTTTGTGACGGTAGGGTTCGAGGTTCCAATACGGGACCAGGCTTGGAGAATATAGGATGATACCGTTGCACAAGTTGTAACAGATTTCCGAGAGAATCGTAGTTAGTTTGGATGGTATATCCTCGGACAAAAGTGAAATTTTAGATGGTAATAACCAGTACACGTTATTATTGAATATCTTCGCAGCGGTTATGGGGAGTAGGGGAGGGGATTCCATGAAGAAAACAACACTCCAAAATTTTTTCCTTAATGAAAATAATCTGATGATAATCTTTAGCTGCAACATACTATATCTAAATGCTTGCCGAATTATTGATGCCCCGGATTGATAAGGAACGGTGTATATATGCACCAAATCGTTCGACTTTTGAAAGTGAATGTGCTCATATGCACCGACAATCACATATGTTTCACTGGTGGCCGATAATATATCGGACAGGTTGGATATCGGAACACTAAAGGCTGTGCCAGCGAAGAAAGAAACCACCGAAACGCCACACAAATCAATTTCTTCCATTTTAGAGGAACTCCACTAAACATACACAGCAAATGCTATCCAGGTTAGAGCGAGGCATGGCGCCTTTCACATGTCTCACACCCCAGGTTTCTGAATAGAGGATATGTTACGGAAGCGAGAGATTGCACCTGAGGTTCGTAGCATCCGATCCTGAGAATACCTACAGAGAGCATCTCAAAACCTCTTGAGTAATATGCTCCCCTGCTCTTCCATCCCTAAAGAGATTTTCCATGACCTTCCCTGTGCTAGCATCTCCTTGGCACGGTTTGACATTACACCCGGATCAGCCCCGGCAAGGATGTTCACCCCGACCTCGACCGTCTCCAGTCATTCCGTGTCTTCCCACTGGATGACATAAGGCACGCCGAGGATGCAGGACTCTTCCTACAGATCCCCGGAGTCGGTAAACACGACTGTTTCAGTCAGTGGGAAGAGGGCCTCTGAGATGTGATCCGCAACAAACCGGTTGTTCTCTTCCGAAATTCGCCGGTCAAAGTTCTGGAGAGCTGCCCCCCCATGACTGGCCTTAATATGCAGTTTCGATCCGGCGAGGGCACCCGCAAGCACCGTGTTCCTATCCCCCGGACGAGTACGACCATGGGCTTGTCCAGGACCCTCTCGATACCCGTCATAATCTCCCCCGTCTGCTTGGCATGGGCACCTGAACTGACATCGAGGTTGTGCTCTGGTTGAGGGAGTTCGAGGTTCTCGAAGAATGCCCGGTCCATCTCGTAGGAGTAGTGCTGGCCGCTGTGGAGTGTGCAGTAGCTCTCTCCCAGGGTTTCACAAGCCCGGAAGATCGGAGACATTTTGATGATTTCTGGGCGGATGCCGAGGATAATCGCGATCACAGGTAGTCTACCGCCAGGATACAGAGGAACAATACCGTTTGTGCTCAGAATCTGTACCAGACATCTTGATCCATATTATCAAATCTTTACTAAACATTCTTCTTTTCTCCCAACTCTCGTCTCGGGACGCTCTGATGGGAGGGGGAAGATCTCCTCCCGCACCCCCGTGGAAATGGCCCAACAAAGACATCAACTCCTCGATCTCCTAGCTCATTTTGAGGTGTCCTCCCTACAACCGGTGTCGGGCTGTGCAAGGTGACGAATAAACTGCCGCACCTGCCTCTGCTCAGGATTCAATTTCTCGTAGAGTTCCAGCAACCGGCCCTCCATAATTTCCCAGCTGTACTTTGTTTCATAGGCCCTCCGGCCATTCTCCCCAAGGCACTTGCAGAAGGCCGGATCATTTTTGAGCGTAAGAATTGCATGCTTGATGGCGTCAATGTCCCCATACGGCACAACAAGGCCACAGTCTTCCTCCCTCACAATTTTGGCTGTGCTAGTGCCATCATTGACCAAAATCGGTTTGCTACACATCATAGCCTCAAACAGCTTATTGGGACTGGCATATTTATTATTAGGGACATCTGGGTCGTAAAAAGCGAACAGCATGTCAGCAGCCACTGCTTGCTTTAGTATTTCTTCATGTAGAGTCCACTTTAAACATAATTCAATATTTTGTGCATCATGGCAAATGCTCTTTAAATGGGCGCCGTATGTCTCAGGGCACGGCCCCATGACCACTAATCTAACATCAGAGAGAGTCCTGACCGCCTTGCAAATAGCATCTGTGCCTCGATCATCACTGATACTCCCGCCATAAGAAATGGTGAAGGTTTCTGACATAGAATCCAGAACTACGCTATTATTGGAGAAAATATCTGGTGGCGCATTAACGACAGTTACGACGTTTTCATTTTCAGAAAAACCAATCTGCTCTCTTCGCGACTCGTCGGGTAGGATAACGACATCTGCAAACTTCGTAAGGAAACGATCAATTCTCGCAAAGAAAGCCCTAGAAATTTTTGGAAATATAGGGAATCTGATCATATCCGCGTAGAAATCAAAGATATCATATATAATGGGCTTTTTTGCGACCTTCGCTGCAATAAGCGCAGGGGCAAAAGTATCAAAGTCGGCGGCATGTATGGCATCCCATTTTTCAATCAGCAATTGAAACACTATGTAAAGCCACCAGAAGGGCAAATAAAAACAGACCTTGAGGCTATCTGGTGAAACCGTTAATTTAAATCTCTTTACCTGATACAGGCAGGACCCTTGAATTTCGCTGGTTCTCCCCCTATCCCAAACAAGCAATGTTATGTTATATCCAGATTTTACGAGAGCTATGGCCTCTTTCTCCAACCTTGTATCCGGATAGTGGGATCTTAACATAATTATGTTTTTCATATTTCATCTACAATTTTAAGTTCTACCAATCCTCTGCTCGGCACAACCATCCCCCAAAGGGGTTTCTCCAATTAAGACTGGAGTCCAAGGATTTTTTGACGCAACTAACCATTTCACCTGGATTTGTCCCTGCCAGTACATTTGCCCCTACCTCTAGGGTTTCTGGCCGCTCAGTGTTGTCCCGGAGAGTCACACATGGAACACCAAGAATACATGCCTCCTCCTGAAGCCCGCAAAAGTCAGTAAGAACGAGCCTTGCATTTGACTTAAACTGAGGGAACTCAAGATGTTCAAGGCGCTTTATGTTCTGGATCTTATCGACTGATAGGTTGAAGGTCTGAAGAACCCTCACTGTCTGAGGGTGCATGGCAAATATAACTGGAAGGGAAAACTCATTGCAGATGATAAAGGGGCCCTCTAAGACTCCCTTAAATCGCTCCTTAATGTCGACATTCTCAGCCCTGTGAGCTGTGGCAAGGAAGTACTCCTGTGAGGCGAGGCACATTTTCTGAAGAATGCTTACTTTCTTTCGGACCATCACAAGATTTTGCAGGACCGCATCCACAATAGTGTTCCCGGTGATGAAAATTCCCTCTTCCCGAATCCCTCCTTTGATTAGGTTTTGCCATGCAGTTTCAGTCGGGGCGGAGAGACGATCTGAAATGTGATCGGTGACAAACCGGTTGATCTCTTCTGGCATCTGACGGTCGAAACTCCTGAGGTCTGCTTCTATACGACTGATTTTGATGTGGAGCCTCGAGGCTACAAGGGCACCTACAGGAACCGTATTTGTATCTCCCTGAATAAGGGCGACCTCTGGCTTTTCTTTCATCAGAATTTTTTCAATACCTGTCATTGCTTCTGCTGGTCTGCTCTGCGTGGGTTCCTGAGGCTCTGAACAACTCATAGATGCATGCTCGATGCTCTTCTTTAGATGGATAGAAGACGACATCATACGCATAGCAGGTCGGTCACTTCCTAAAATTATCGACAACATCTGTTATCGAGCTCCCCGAAAAGTACTTTTGAATTACGTCGCCATCGACCATATTAGCGCATTCTCCTGTCCGTATTTTGTTGATAGTTTCAATAAATTCAGCCGTTGAGGTAGCGGTATGCACATATTTGGCTAAGCCATCTGGCAGTCCTGCTTTCGCTTCAGGCGTCGCTACAATAGTTTTTCCACACGCCATGGATTCGAGCAACCGGATTTTCATACCACCTGGATTTTTTAGCGGGACAAGAACTAGGTCTGCACCTCGAACATACTCCCCAGGGTTTTCTACCTGTCCCAAGTAATTAATATCCGAATTACTTTCTAGCATAAGTTCCTCCGGAGGGATCCCTGACCCAAAAATATTCACCCGAACACCAGTCATTACCCCTGATTGCTTCAGTGCAGGTATCAGCGAAGTGATAATGTATTTCAGCCCCTCAATATTTTGCTCTCTATCTAAACTACCATAGAAGAGAAGGTTGAATTTATCCTCCCCAAAATCATATTTGGGTCCATCGCTCCTGAATATCGCTGTGTCGACTACTGGGGGGATATAAAATAACTTTTTTTCAGGGAATTTGCTCTTGACGTATTCATAGTCCCTTGGTGAAAGAGCAATGATCGCATCGACATGTTTCATTACGTAATGTTCATAGATCTTCATCGGCAGGTATAGTGAAGATCCATTCCCTTTCAGATACTGCCACTCGATATTGTGCATTACGAGCACGATCGGGATGTTCCGAATAGCTGACACTATTTTTCCAAGATGATAGCATACAGTGCTGACAAAAATAATATCCGCATGAATATCTTTACCAAAACCTAGAGGGAACAGATACTCCGGTTTAAACATCTCTAAGATCTTCGAGCACTTACGCCAGGGGATTATCGAAGGGATGTGCCGCGTTCTGAATGGCACTACCGGGGGCGAGTATCCAGTTTTATCTTCTAGATTGTAGGTAAAATATTCTGTCACCTCATACATCTGCCCCATGTCGCTAAGCAGTTGGAATCGATACCAATCTCCACCACTGTTAATGGGTATGGGATTGTAAACGTCAAAGAATGCAATTTCCATAGTATTCACACCCCTTTTCTTGTCTGGGGCTGTACTATCGATACCGTGGAGTTAAGGATCAATCCGGACGCAACTGATAAAAGTCCAAGAATAAGCACAGTTATTCCTACAGTAAATATGATATAGTGAAACTGCCCGCTCCGGTAGAACTCCGAGGAGGTATAGATCTCAGCACCGAACCCAAGCAGGGTGAGGAGACCACCCGGGATCCCGAAGAAGAACAGCGGCCGCCGATACTCAACCCGCCCCACGATCCTGGCGGGCACCCCAACCTCGCGGGGAACTGGGTTTTTCTTGTGCTTGCGAGGGACATCGTAGGTGACCGAGATCAGGACCTCGGCCATCTTCTGGCCGAGGGGGGCAAAGTGGGCGATCATGTCGGACTCGATGATGGAGCCCTCTGAAGAGAAGGTGAGGTTCTCAAGAACCCGGCGGCTGAGCGCCCGGAAGCCCGACTGGGAGTCGGTCGTCGCAAACCTGCCATCGGTTGAGAGGTTCGTGAACCCGTTGAGGACCGCCTGGCCAGCCCGGCGATAGGTGGGGACATCGGCTTTTGTGTCCAGGAGCCGGGAGCTGATGACGAGGTCCGCCTCGCCCGCGAGCACCGGTGCCGTCATGGCTGGGCTCTCGTCGGGGTCGTGCTGGCCGTCACCGTCGAGCATCACGACGACCTCGTAACCGAGGTCCCGTGCTCGGGCAAACCCGGCCATCATCACCTTCACCTTGCCGCCATTCTCCTCAAACCTGATGATGTTGGCACCGGCGAGCCGGGCGATCACGGCGGTCCGATCGGTTGAACCGTCGTCGACGGCGATCACCCGGTTGACGTACTGCTGTGTCTGGAGGACAATACTCCCGATCACCAACATCCCGTTATACGCCGGGATGGCCACGGCCAGCTCCATCGAGGGTGCCATACCGGTACCCCCCCCGACGGGGGAGACGTGGAGGTTGACCGATTTCGTCATGGACGAACTCCTTGAGAGCGCTGATCTTCGGGGCAGAACGATCCCAGGGGGGCTCGCGATCCCATGATCCCATCTCCCGGAACTGGGTGCCACGGCATGAAAGTAAGGTCTGGAACCAGCTTCTCACGAGCGGTAGACATAATAACTAGCCCCCTGCTCAGCGTGTATGCCGCCATCCGGTCCTAGAACAAATAGATGTTCCCCCAATTTCAGGAGAGCCACTGGTTCGACAAGTTCTACACCTGACATGGAGGGCAACCTCCGCGCCTTTTGGGGGTGGGCATCCCATATAAAGATTTGGGGGCCCGTGCTACGTTGCATAAATATTGAAAACCATTGTTGCTTCCCCTGATTGCCTATCTGAGACCCATGATCCAGGATTGCAAGATTCTCCAAAGAAGCGATCGGTATGTTCCTTTGGGATTTTGGGGTGCTGTACTGCCGTTTACACCACCATCTTGTATGGGTTATACAACGCAGCAGGAACCCGCCCCACAGTTATATGACTGCTTAAACATTGCTCTGGATGAGAGTAACTTGGAAAACTACCATCCATCTCAAAAGGTTCAGATGGTAGTGGCCCAGTAGTCAACTGGTAATACATTAAACAAATAATTTCGCACTTTGTATGCCATAACCTATGCAATTCCAATTGAACTATATTGTTTATGCCCCCTCGGAGTGCCACCATAACCACCTGTCAGACCTCAGCATGCCAATTCATTCTGATCGAAGAGAAGAAAAGCCTCATCAAGAATGGGAAGAATTCCGCGGGAAATCAGCAATATTCCTGCAATCGTTGCCGAACCTATCAACGTCGGAATAAGGTTCCCCCACCCTGATCCCAATTAGTACCGGGTTGAAGTCAAATGGTCGACTGGAGGATTGGTTTATACTCAAGGATCTCGCTCGTGAACGGAAACAGATCACAGGACAGGTCAATATCAGCGAACTCTCTCGCGAGACAGGCTTTGATCGCAAGACTGTAAGGCGTTACCTCAGTTGTGCCAGCCCTCCCGAGACTTCCCGCACCCGGAAAAACCCAGCAAGCTGGACCCCTAAAAACTGTATATCAAGGAGCGACCGGCGAAATACCCCCGATAGAGGCGGGTACGTCTCCTTGAGGAACTCCAGGATCAGGGCTACACCGGCAAAGCCACCATCCTCGACGACTATCTCCGCCAGATTCGGCCGACGGTCCCTGTCCTCACCGAGCTCCGGTATGAAACCAAACCTGGAGAGATGGCGCAGTGCGACTGGTCCGAATGTCGCTACTCCCGTC
>ERZ795049.4602-NODE-4602-length-13562-cov-6.339232_pt1 | contig 13562 bp, 9 predicted proteins | sample MGYA00375133_ERZ795049 | MGnify/ENA primary metagenome ERZ795049 (study PRJEB30178, sample SAMN05720147) | activated sludge metagenome | isolation source: anaerobic digester from wastewater treatment plant | place: Japan | collected 2015-04-20 ...
CCCGCCGAGGGTGTTGCGGCCGTGCCGGGCAAAGCCTGAGACCGCACGTGATTGGATCACACATCCGACCGCCCGGACCGGAAACGGAAACGCAACCGGTTCGGGCGGCGGGCATAGACCGTGGTTCCCGGCAGTCCGTTGCCGAGAAAAGCGCTGTGGTCGCATTTGGCGGACAGCACCTTCCCAGCCCGATCTTGTGACCCGGCAAGGCGGGTCAGTCGATCCGCGTGACGACCTGGGCCGGAGGCGGCGGGTTGCGGATCCATGCTCCGATCTGGCGCAGGGTCCGCACATCGATCTCGCGCAGCTTTCCGGAGTAATCCGGCCCGACGTTGATGGAAAAGAGATTACCGTATCGTGCCGCGCCGAGATAGTCCCGGTAGAGCTTCTCGGGCGTGTGGCAAAGGCCGTCGTGTTCGGGCAGCGAGTAGAACCACCTTGCGCCGCCTTTGTGTGGAGGCAGAATCGGGTAGGTGAACTCCGCGAGCCGGTAGTTTTTGGAAGGGGCGTTACGCATGTACGGGGCGGCTGCAGAGTGATCGTCCAGCGACCCTGGCTTGCCCATTTCTCCAAGACGGATATCTGCTCCCGTCTGGTCGCCATGGTTAAACCCGATAAAGCAACCGGGCTGAAGCGACTTACAGAAGGCGAGGGTCTCCGTGTGACTCAGGCCACCATCGCCGACGGCGTGGTCGAACCAGATGTACTCGATGGGACCGTACTGCGTCAGCAGTTCCTTGAGTTGCGCTTTTTTCATCTCCGGATCGCGACCGCCCTGATTGTTTTTCTTGGGACCGGGCGTGGCGGGATCATCCAGACCGCCGGGATGGCGCCACTCGCCTTCGGAGAAATAGAACGCGAGCTTGATGCCGTATTTGTCGCAGGATTTTTTGAGTTCCGCCAGCACATCGCGTCCGAGCGGCGCCTTCGTGACTTTGCGATCCGTGGTCCGCGTGTCCCACAGGCAGAAGCCGTCGTGGTGCTTGGTGAGAAAGAGGATGTAGCCCATCTCCGCCTCTTTCGCCGTGCGCGCCCACTGGTCGGTGTCCACCTCGGTCGCGCGGAAAAACGCGAGGTCCTTAATACCCGGCGTCCACTCCTTGCCGGAGAAGGTGCTGAATGACCAGCAAATGAACAGGCCCCAGCGGAGGCTTTTGAGTTCTTCGGCACGCCTGGTCATATCGACCGGCGTATCGGCCACGACAAATGCTGAAGACAGAAGTGTGGCCAGTAGTGCGAGATGTGTGAATGTTCTTTTCACCGTTCTCCCCTCTTATCCCAAAACGGCCCTAGGCTGCTGCGCGCCTCGACCGCCACGGGTGTTTACTTGCACTACTGAAAGGATACACCCTTCTGCTGAAAACCGTCCAGCAGAAACGACGCGGGTTTCGGGGCTCTCTCCTGTCTTCTCTCCCCTCCCTGTGTTTGCGTTTTACTCACCGGGTCTGATCCGCTATATTTTTTCGTATGTTTAACGCTTACTCTCCCGAACTCAGGCAGGACCTCCGTTTCCGTTGGAACCGGTTGCAGGAAAATCTGCGCGAAACCGGGGCGGATGCCCTGCTGGCCGCTACAAACGTCAACCTGCTCTACCTCACGGGCCGGATATTCATGGGGTATGTCCACCTCCCCGCCGAAGGCGAGCCGTTGTTCTTCGTGCGTCGCCCCTGCGGACTTTCCGGCGCGAACGTTTTTGAACTCCGTAAGCCGGAACAAATCCCGGACCTGTTGCGCGAGGCGGGGATCGCCCTGCCGCGGCACCTGCTGCTGGAGGGCGACGACCTGACATTCAACGAACACGCGCGCCTGACCGCCTGCTTCCCGGACGCGCGCATCGGCAACGGTTCAACGGATTTACGCCAATGCCGCGCCGTCAAAACGCCGTACGAGATCCGAATCATGAGGTTGACCGGCAGCCGCCACGCCGCGGCCGTGGACCGGTTCGCTTCGGTATACGAACCCGGCATGACCGATCAGGCGTGGTCGATCGAGATGTTCCGGCTGATGCTTCAGGCCGGAGGCCTGGGACTGTTCCGCATCGCGGGCAACAGCATGGAAGGGTTCATGGGAACCGTGTTGGCAGGCGACAACGGCGGTGCGGCCTCGCCCTATGATTTCGCGCTGGGGGGCGCGGGGCTGGACCCCTCGCTTCCCGTCGGACAGAGCGGAGTGACGTTGACCGAGGGGATGTCCGTGATGGTGGACATCGCCGGCAATTTCTACGGATACCTCACGGATTGCACGCGCACCTTCGCGATCGGCCGTCTCGCGCCGCGCGCGGTGGAGGCGCATTGCCGTTCGATCGAGATCCAGCAGGCGGTGGCTGCGGCGGGGGTGCCGGGTGCGCGGTGCGAAGACCTCTACGCCCTCGCGCTCAAAATGGCCGAAGACGCCGGGTTCGCCGACTGTTTCATGGGGCTTGCGCAGAAAGCGAAGTTCATCGGACATGGCACGGGGCTTGTGATCAACGAGCAGCCGGTTCTCGGCGCGCGTTCGAAAGAGACGCTTCAGGAGGGCATGTGCATCGCGCTGGAACCTAAATTCGTGATCCCCGGCACCGGCGCGGTCGGTGTGGAGGACACGTTTCTCGTCACGCCCGCCGGTATGGAGAACCTCACCCCGTGCGACCCCTCGATGCGGGTTTTATGAGGTTGCCGTAGGCGGCGGTGCAGTGATATCATGCCACGTAAAAGTAAGTGCCGGAATTCGTGGGGGAAAGAGGCATGGGGCGAAACGGATTTTCGAGAAGAGGTTTTCTTGCAGCGGGGGTGGCATGGGGGTTTCCTGCCATTATTCCGTCGCGCGTGCTGGGGAGTCAGGCGCCGTCGAAAAAGATACAGGTGGGGGTGATCGGCTGCGGCCGCATCGCGGGCGGGATGGACATTCCCGGACTGTGGCACAATCAAGACCTCGCCGTTCCGGTCGCGCTGGCGGACTGCGATATCAAACGTCTGAACACCACCCGCGCCAAGACTGCGCGACTCTATGACGGAGACCTGCCGGATCTCAAGCTTTATCAGGATTACCGGGCGTTGCTGGCGGACAAGACGGTCGATGCGGTGATGATCTGCACGCCGGATTTCTGGCACGCGCAACAGTGCGTGGAGGCGGCCTTTGCGGGCAAAGACGTCTACGTGCAGAAACCGCTGGCCATGAGCGTGTTCGAGAGCCGCACCATTGTTGATGTGATGCGGCGCACGGGACGCGTCTTCCACATCGGTACGCAGCAACGCTCCGAAGGGAAGAGCACCTTCGGGCCGCAGTTCCGTAAAGCCGCGGAATATGTGCGCAACGGCCGTCTGGGACGTGTCAGGCGGGTCGAGATCGGTTTGCCGCAGGAACCGGAGGAACCGGCCGACTGGCCGCTCGTGCAGCCGGTGCCGGATACGCTGGATTACGATCAATGGCTGGGGTACACGCCCGCTGAACTCTATTCCGAACTGCGCACCCATCCCCAGGGCAAAGGCGCGGAGGCGGACTTCGGCAGGCCGGGCTGGATGACTCTCCGCGCGTACAGCATGGGGATGATCGCCAACTGGGGCGCGCACCATATCGATATCGCCCATTGGGGGCTGGATCTGGAGGAAACCGGACCGATCCGCATCCGAGGCCGGGCAGAATTCCCGAAACGTCGGCTCTGGGATGTCCACGGCTCACTCGACATGCGTCTCACGTATGCGAACGGAACAGAGCTGCACATCGCGGACAACAGCGTCTATCCCAACGGTGTGCGCTTCATCGGCGAGAAGGGTTGGATTTTCTGCGGCCGCGGCTCAGTCAAGACTCTGTCGAACGATCCGGGTGCGGGCGGGAAGCACGGACGGTGGCGTCCGCTTGAAGCGAGCACGAAGGCCCTGATCGAGGGCGAGGTGGAACGTCCACTGCCGCGCAATCCGGGCAACCACCACCGTGTGTGGCTGGAGTGCATCCGGACGCGGCAACCGGCCCCGATCCTGCCTGAATCGGCGCACCGCACCACCACGGCCTGCATTCTGGCCTTCACGGCCATGAACCTCAAACGCGGATTGAAGTGGGATCCGGTTGCCGAACGTTTTGTCGGCGACGATGAGGCCAATGCGACCCTCGCGCGTCCGGAGCGCGCGCCCTACGGAGTACGCAACGCCCTGCGTCGTGCTGGATGGGCCAGCGGTTGAATGCGCGAAGCAGGGGAAAAGACGTTTTCCCCGTTTCGCTTACTTGCCCAATTTTCCGCCCCACGGCAGCTCGGGGCCGCTGAGGGAGGCCACCGAGTTCTTGCCGGCATCGGGGCCTACCGCGTGCGCGCCGAGGCAGCAGACCAGAAGCAGCAGCACCAGGGCCGCGGCAAACCCCGCCACCACAGCGACGGTCGTGAGTACCGTGGACTCCTCTTGGGGCGGGAAGTCCAGCGGGCTGATCGGCGTCAACTGCACGCCATCCGGGAAAGCCTCGCCAGCCGCAGCAGCGGTTTCCCCACCCTCCGGCTTGACGCTGGGACGCTTGATCTTAAGCGTCTTCTTCTGCGTCGGGGAGGCCGTTTCCGCAGAATCCGCCACACTCGGCAGCGCGGAATCAGGGATGCGGGACGTCTGACGGATCGGCGTGGTAGAACTCTTCGGTCCGGAGGCCGCAGGCGGCACAAGATCCACGGGCCGTTTCAACCGAATGGTTTTCGGCTCGGTCTTGCCAGCCCCCATGGGGGTCATCGGCGCAACCCCGATGGCGGAATCCAAGGAAATACGCGAAGTTTTTGATTTGGAGGCCTGCACCTGCGCTGGGGACGGCGGCTTGGGGCCGCTCGGCAGGGGGTCCGACCCCGGAGTCGGCGGCGGTTGCGGCTGCAACGACGGGGGCGTCACCGGGCGCAGACGCACGGTGGCGGAGGCCGCCGTGGCAAGCGGTCGGACCGTGGCTGTTGTCGCGCTTGTGGGCGCCTCCTCATCCTTGTTGGAGGGCGTTGCGGCGTCATCGGGCAGCATGGCCTCGGTAATCAGCACCCGCGAGGTCGCGCGCAGATTGGCAGGTGTAGGTGACGGGGCGGGAACACCGGCTGCGGGCACGGCCGCCTGCGGGGAACCTGGGACAACCACCGGCTTGAGGCGCACGGTAATCGGACGCGGCGCACCCGCAGGGGTAATCGCGGGCGTGGCCGCGGGGGTAACCGCGGGGGTAACCGCGGGCGTGGCCGCGGGGGTAACCGCAGGTTTTTCCGGATTCGGCTTGATAAACGGGGTCACTTTCGGGGGTATCGCACCTTGGGGTGTTTGATCCTGCTCAGCCATAACTCCTGCCTCCGTTTGGGTTCAGCGACAGCCGTATCACACGGCCATCACCTCCGCTTCCTTGTTTTTCAATTCACCGTCGATTTTCGCGATATGAGCGTCGGTGGTTTTCTGCACATCCTCCAGACCACGATCACGCTCGTCCTCTGTAATCTTGCCGTCTTTCTGGAGCGCCTTGACCAGGTCATTGGCCTCGCGCCGCACGTTGCGCACGGCGATCCGCGCCTCTTCCGCCTGACGTTTGGCGACTTTGCAGATCTCTTTGCGGCGCTCCTCGTTGAGTTCCGGAATCGGCACGCGGATCACCCGGCCGTCATTGCGCGGCGTCACGCCGAGGTTCGCCGCCAAGATGGCCTTCTCGATTTCAGGCAGGGCCGTGGGATCGTACGCGTTGATCACGATCAGACGCGGTTCGGGCGTGGAGATGCTCGCCAGATCGCGCAACCGCGTCGGCGTACCGTAATACTGCACCTGCACGCCGTCCACCAACGCGGGAGAGGCTTTGCCCGTGCGCAGTCCCGAGAACTGGTCCTTGAGCATGTTGACCGTGTTATCCATCTTGTCGACCGTGTCGAGCAACACATCATTCAGCGTATCCATGACATTCTCCTGTCCGGCCCGCCGTTAACGGGCCGCTTCCGTTCAGCCGATCTGCGCCGCATCGCCGACCAGTGTGCCGATGGTCTCGCCGCACACGATCCGCTCCAACGCATCCTCATCGTAAAAATCAAACACCACAATCGGAATCCGGTTGTCCATGCACAACGCGAAGGCGGCCGAATCCATCACCTTCAACCGCTTGAGCAGCGCGTCCTCATAAGTGACTTTGTCGTACCGTGTCGCGTTCGGGTCCAGATTCGGATCCGCCGTGTAAATCCCATCCACCTTCGTGGCTTTCAGCAGCAGCGACGCGCCGATCTCACTCGCGCGCAACGCGGCCGCCGAATCGGTGCTGAAATACGGGTTTCCGGTGCCACCCGCGAAAATCACCACCCGGCCCTTTTCCAAATGACGCATCGCCTTGCGCTGGATGAACGGCTCGGCTACCTGGTGCATCTGAATCGCCGTCTGCAGCCGCGTATCCAACCCCACCTGTTCCAAAGCGTTCTGCATGGCCAGGCCGTTGATGATCGTGGCGAGCATGCCCATGTTGTCGCCGGTGGTCCGGTTCACACCTTTGGCTTCGCCCCGCAACCCTCGGAAAATGTTGCCGCCGCCCAGAACGATCCCGATCTGCACGCCCAACTCAACGATCCGCGCCACCCGGCGGGCCATGGACGCCAACGCATCGGGATCGATGCATTCGCCCGTTTGCTTGTTGCCCAGCACCTCGCCGCTCAGCTTCAGCAAAATCCGCTTGTACTGGATTTTACCGCTCCGTCGCGTTTCCAGAAACGCCCCCTTTCAGCACCGTGATCTAAACACAGACAGATTACCGAAACCCTCCTGAAAGAACAACCGCTTTTTTCGCGTTTCGCAACCCGCAACCCAAGAAGACAGAAGAGTGGAGGAGAGGAGGCGGGAGGCGGGAACGGAAGGGCAAGCATTTGACTTTGTTATCTGGGAAAGGTGAGGCGGTAGAAACGCGAGGGCCGGGTATCGGCGTCAGTGAAGTTGAGGGTGCCGGAGGCGGGGATAGTCGTGTCGGTGACAGCGGACCAGAATGGGGCGGTGAGGCTGTCACTGGCCTCGATGCGGACAGGGATGTTGGCGTCGGCGTCGCCGGTGAGAGTGAAGGCGAACATGCCGGAGGCGGATGACGTCGAACTGAAGGCGGGATTCCAGCAGACGGCGGGACGGTTGGCGAAGGAGGATGACCAGCCTTCGGTATCGGGAAAATAGTAGAGCGTGGCGGGAGTCCCGTCGAAAACGAGGTTGCCGGCTGTCGGAGCGTTGCCGGTAAAGAGGACGACAGCAAGGGAACCGCACTGGGTAAAGGCCCTGTTACCAATGTTGGCGACACCGTTGCTGATCATGACGGAGGTGAGGGCGGCGCACCAGGAGAAGGCGTATGCACCGATGCTGGTGACGTCACCGGGAATGGTGTAGGAACCGGAGCGGCCACAGGGATATTGAATCAGCGTGGTTAAACTACGATCGAACAACACGCCGCCTCTGTCGGCATATTTCGGGTTCCCTGCGGATACGGTTATGTTTGTAAGGGAGGAGCAATTGGAAAAGGCTCCGTCGCCGATGTTGGTGACACTGCTGCTGATCATGACGGAGGTGAGGGCGGCGCACCAGGAGAAGGCGTATGCACCGATGCTGGTGACGTCACCGGGAATGGTGTAGGAACCGGAGCGGCCACAGGGATATTGAATCAGCGTGGTTAAACTACGATCGAACAACACGCCGCCTCTGTCGGCATATTTCGGGTTCCCTGCGGATACGGTTATGTTTGTAAGGGAGGAGCAATTGGAAAAGGCTTCGTCACCGATATTGGTGACGCTATTGCCCATGACGATGGTTTTGAGGGCGATGCAGTCTTCGAAGGCGTATTCGCCGATGGATTTGACGCTGTTGCCGATCGTGACGGATGTGAGGGATTCACAGCCGTAGAAGGCACTGTCACCGATAGACGCGACACTGCTGCCAATGGTGATGGATGTAAGAGCGGTACAGTCGGAGAAGGCTTCATCACCGATGGACGTAACGCTGTTGGGGATGATAACGGAGGGGAGTGCGATACAGGCGGAGAAGGCCCCGTCGCCGATGGTGACGACACTGCTGCCGATGGTGACGGATTTGAGGATCTCGCACCCGCAAAAGGCCCCGTTGCCAATGGATTTGACGCTGTTGGGGATGATAACGGAGGGGAGTGCAATGCAGTCGGAGAAGACTCCATCACCGATGTTGGTGACGCTATTACCGATGGTCACGGATTTGAGGGCATCGCACCCGCAAAAGGCCCCGTTGCCAATGGATTTGACGCTGTTGGGAATCGTGACGGTCTTGAGGGAGTCGCACATTTCGAAGACATCGTCACCGATAACGGCGACGGGATAACCGCCGAGGGTGGAAGGAATGGAGACGTTGGCATTGTCGCCGTCGTAATAGATGATGGCGGCTTCGTTATTGTCGGTGACGATGTAGGTGTAGGGGCCATATTCGTATTCGGTGGCGGATAAGAGGAGGGGAAGGAGAACAAAGTGCGTGAGCACGCAGACATGAAGGCGCGAAAAACGGGGCGAGCGTGTAAAGCAGGATAAGGTGTTATTATTCATGGGTAACCTTTCATAAAACATAATTTGAAGACTTTCCGATTTCGGTCACGCCTCGTCCTTGAGTGCGTCAGGGCCGATGCGTCGTGACGCAACCCAAATGGAAAAGTATATACTCAACAGGGCGGTCGTCGCGAGCAGAAACAGCAGAAGCGTGAGTGTCCGCCAGGGAAAATCGCTGTGCAGCGTCTGGGCCGCGGGCCGGATCGCGACCAGCGCGGGAAGGATTCCCGCTATCAGACCCGCGGCAACCGTTACACCGTGTTCGGCCAGCAGCAGACGCAACACCACACGACGGGAGAGCCCGGCCGCGTTCAATAAAGCCAGTTCACCGCGCCGTTCCGCCATGCCCCGCGCGAAAGTCAGCGCCATGCCCGCGACGCCGAGAATGAGTCCGAGACCGCCGAGTACCAGAAAAAGATCCAGATACGCGTGTTCCATCGAACCCAGTAGCCGCAAACGTTCCGCGACGGTCTCCACCGTGACTCCGGGTTCCGGATGGCGCAGCCGTGCCACGGCTTGCTCTCCGACAACGTTTTTTTTCGGAGACGATGCGGTATGCCGGTCGGCCGCTTCACGCAGCAGATAGGGAGCGTAGTCACATAACCAGAGACGGTATCCTTCGGCGGGGAACATCCGCATGAAGGCGTGTTCGTCCACCAGCAGCGCACCCTGCAGGATACCGCTGCGGACCGGCAATGCGCCCACAAGGCGCACGCGCCAAGTTTCGCCTCCTGCCCCCGTGTAGGTATACACCGTGCCGTCCACCGGATCGGCCCGGGCCTTCAGGCTGTACCGGAGCATGGCCTGATCCGCCGCCAGCGCGGGGATCGATCCGTCCGGCAGCGGACGGTCGAGGAGCGACCAGACGCCGCCCGCGTCACGGGGTTCGAATGCCCGTGCGCGCGCCATGGCCCGCGTGTCGAGACCGATCAGACGCGGCGATTGGGGAAGACTCATGTTCAGGCAGCCCGCCTCGTCACCTTCCCGCACACGGAGGGGCACAACCCCCTGACTGCCGCTGACACGCCGCGCCAAGGCGAGGCCGCGTTCGCGGTCGAGCGGCGTGGCGGAGGAGACGATTGACGCGAATCCCCCGCTTCCAGACCAGGTGTGTTCGCATCCGGCCGCAGGATCCTGACGCATCGAGAGTACACCGAGGGTCAGGAAGATGCCGCACGCCAGCAGAAGGACCACCGCCGTGCTACGGTGCGGCGTCGTCAGCGTGCGAACCACGCCAGCCGCAACGGGAGAGGTGATCACCGGCGCCTCTTCCCGCCGCAGGCGCGCGCAGGCGGTTCGGAAGAACAGCAAGAGCGAAAACATCAGGAGAAAACCGGCTCCGAAAAACGCGCCTGCGGCGGAGCCGCTATTACGTGCGGCGACCATCAACATAAGCGCCGCCACGGCCATGGCCGCACCCAACGCGTTCTCGCGCAGAGCGCGGCCGGTTACGGACGTCGCGGGTGCGGGCGGCGCGTCAGCACTCTGCCACAGCGCGACCGGTGGGCAGGCCGTCATCCGGGTGACGGTCCGGAACATTACTGCGGCCGTGAGGAGCAGTCCGATCCCAACCGCGCTCAGTGCCGTAGGCCAAGAGAAGAGAAAGACCGTCTCCGCCCCGGCAAAGGCATCCTTCCAGAACCGGCCAAGGCCCCACACCAAAGCGCGGGAAAGTCCGGCACCAAGCCCGGCGCCCGCAACCGTTCCCGCAACAAGCGGAACGCCCCATTCGGCGGCCAGCATTGCGGCCACCCGCGAACGACTCCAGCCGACCGCGCGGAACAGGGCTGCCTCGTGTTTGCGGGTTTCGAGCGCCAAGGCCAGAGAGAGTCCCGAGAGGGTCAGAGCCGCGATCATCAATACGCATGCCATGCCGGTAAAAAGCAGGCGGAAATCGGTTGTCCCTTGTGCCGCCCGCAACCCCTCATCCCAAACCGGCCGGATCGTGAATCCCGCCTGAACCGGCGAGAGCCCCCGGAGCGCTTGCGACACCGTATCCGTGTCGGCAGAGACGCACACGCTCATCGCCTCGCCGAACAGCGTGCCGAAGCCGCGCTTCGCCGTTTCGTAGGTGAGAAACGCCTTGGGGGTTTCACGCCACGCGTCCCAGTAAGCCTCATTGGCGGCGTCATTCAGTTTTTCCTCATCCATGGGCATGCCCACATCCCACGCCGCGCACCGATCTACGCCTTCGAGCCCCGGAAAAACCGGCATCCGCGTTTTGACGGACGCGGCTTCGGTCATGCCGGTCACCGCACGCACACGGAATGTCCGTTGATCCTCCACAAGCCGTCCGCCGGCCTCAAAACGACGCCAGCGCAGGGTCAGGGTGCCGTTCGTCTCCACACCCAGCATTTCGGCCAACCAAGCATTAAGAACCACCTCGTCTTCGCGCAAATCCTGCGGCACCGGTCCGGTTCCCGGAGTCAGGCCCGCGACAAAACCGTAGGGCGTTGACCGTTCGCCGGCCTCGAAAGCGTCGACAAGGTGGAAGGTCGCTTCGCTCGCACGCAGGCCCGCACGCGCCAGCACGGCAGGCAGGGCACGCGGCAGATACACGGCGCGGCTTTTCAGCAGTGTGGTCGGCAAGCCCCCATCCCCTATCGGGGTGAGGGTGAGGCCCGCGTCCTCTGGGGTCAACACCGTGGTCAACGCGCGTTCGAGATCGCGGGGCGCGAGCGTTGAAAGCAGAAGGTTGGCCATGCCGGGCACGCCTGCGGCGTGCGCGAGCGGTTCGAGCGGCACACGTACGTTCACAGGGGGTACGGAACCGGGCCAGAGCGCAAAATCCTCAGGGGGGCGCGTGGGCTCGTCCGCCACAGGTCCCGCACGGACGGCGCGCCGAACCATCCGGGTTTCCCGTGCCGCGCCGAGCGGCAATTCGGCGGGCAAGACCCGGGGTTTCGCGAACCGGATGGCCGCTTCGCCCGAAAGCGGCATCTGCGCGCGGCCCCGGGCGTTGAGCGCGGCCATCCAGACTCGGTCCGTGTCGACGCGGTCCGCAGATTCGCCGCCCGCGCCGAGGATCTGCGCGCGTGCGTCGCACACGATCCCCTCGGAAGTCAGCAGCTCGCCATTCAGTAATAGGACGGCTTGCGTATCCGGCAGACGGTCAGCGAGTGTGGCGGGAAAGGGTCCGGCATCACGAAGAATGACCGAACGGATCGTTCCGAGACGCGCGGTCACGCCGCGCGCCAGTGTGCGCCGCAACGATTCGCCGGTGAGCAGCGCGGCGGACAAGATGGCGGTGGTCAGGGCCGCGGTCGCGGCGAAAAGCACCTGCCGCAAGCCGTAATAACGCAGGCTTCTTTTGACCCAGATGCCCAGCATGGGAGTCTCCGAACCGCGCCCCTACTTTCTCACTTGCCCTGCGGCGTGCCCCGAACCCGCAGCGGGACCGCGTACAGGGTTTTCATCGCCGTCACAAAAAGCGTGTCTTTTTTCGGGCCGCCGATGCAGACGTTGGCGGTCCAGGATTCCGGAATCGGAATCACGCCCAGCAGGGTTCCGGCGGGACTGAAGACGCTGACGCCCGTTTTATGGGTCAGATAAAGCCGACCGTCGGCATCCAGGGTCATGCCGTCTGAACCCATCTGGCAAAAGAGGCGTTTGCGGTCGAGACGCCCGTCCGGCAGGATGGTATAGGCATACGTCCGTTCAGCGCCGAGGTCCGCCACATAAAGCGTGGTGCCGTCGGCCGTGCCGACCAGTCCGTTGGGGGTGACCAGGTCTTCCGTCACACGGATGGGCGCGCCGTTCGGCGGCAGAAAGTAAACCTGCTGTGTGGCTTGGGGCGCCTCGGCATGGGTCCACCAGCGGCGTTTGTAGAAGGGGTCCGTGAAATAACAGCCGCCCTGCGGCCGCGCCCAGACGTCATTCGGGCCGTTCAGTTTTTTTCCCTCAAAGGTGCTGGTCAGGACGGTGACCGCACCGTCCGGCGTGACGGACCACAGTTCGTTCTTCTCGTCGGCGCAGACCAGCAGCGTGCCGTCCGCACGGAAGCACATGCCGTTGGCGCGGCCGGCCGGACTCAGGAAAACCCGTACCCCCTGTTCGCGCGACCAGCGCAGAATCCGGTTGTTCGGCTGGTCCGTGAAGAAAATCTCTCCTGCGGCATTGACGGTCGCCCCCTCGGTGAAGACGAAGCCGGTTGCCACCGGTTCGGCTACCGTTCCGGGCGCCACCACCTCATCCAGTCCGGCCGCCACCGCGCACGCGCAAGCCGCGATCCAAACCACTCCCGCCCGCATTCTCCAATCCATCATCGGTTACCCCCTTCCCGGTTTCCCGGTTTTTCTGTTTTCCTGTCTGACGGGACGCAGTGTACAGTTTTCGGACCGGTAACACAAACAGCGATTGTTTTCGGAAAGAATGCAAAACGGGGCCCGGGACATTGCCGTCCCGAGCCCCGTTGGATGAAACGGTTATTTCGCCGCGTTCAGTTTGTTCTGGATCTCGGCCAGCTTCGCCTTGAGCGCGAACGGCATCCGGTTGCCGAACGGCTCATACGATTTCGCCACTGCGGCGATCTCTTTTTTCCACCCTTCGACATCCACAGAGAGCAGGGCTTCCATCGTTGCTTTCATGCAGGCCTGATCCCGGTTCGCGTCAACGTAACCGGTCATGTCGATGGCGTCGGGCGTGGGCAGGAACCCGATGGGGGTCTCGCGCGCCTTCCCCTTGCCGTCGATCCGCTCACAAACCCACTTCAGCACGCGGATGTTGTCCCCGAAGCCGTTCCACATGAACCCTTTCGCATCCTTGCGGAACCAGTTCGTGAAAAACACCTTGGGTAGCTTTTCCACATCGGTGCGCAAAGGCATGGTGAGCCAGTGCAGCAGATAATCCGCCGCATTGTAGCCGAAGAACGGCAGCATCGCCATGGGGTCACGACGAACTACGCCGACCTTGGCGAGGTTGGCGGCGGTGGTTTCGGAACCGGCGGCGGAACCCATGAACACCGCATGCGTCCAGTCCTTGGCCTGGTTCACCAGCGGGATCACGGTCGGGCGGCGGCCGCCGAACAGGAAGGCGGAAACCGGCACGCCGTTGGGATCTTCCCACTCGTCGGCGATCA
>ERZ795049.4603-NODE-4603-length-13561-cov-26.945876_pt1 | contig 13561 bp, 9 predicted proteins | sample MGYA00375133_ERZ795049 | MGnify/ENA primary metagenome ERZ795049 (study PRJEB30178, sample SAMN05720147) | activated sludge metagenome | isolation source: anaerobic digester from wastewater treatment plant | place: Japan | collected 2015-04-20 ...
CGGGCGCACGGTTCGGGGGCGGGCCGGTGCAGCCGGCGGGGAGGCACGGAAGGGGTGTTTGCCGGGTATCGGGAGATGCCTGCCTCCGGCGTTGCAGCTCAAAGAAACGCCGGGCGCAGGAGCCCCACCTCACGGGTTTTGCAGCGCTGCATGGGCTGCGTAGATTCTGGTAAGATTTCGCGTGAAGGAGTGCGAAACAAGAAATGGAATGGATCGTTACCACGAGGGCGACAGCCTGGCGAGGAAAACGGATACCCCCCTCCCGAGCTGCCGCAACAGGGCAACAAGAAGAACGAACCGGGTTTTCCAGACCAGCAGGCCTATCATATCCAACCGGCATATGAACTTCTCATGAGCTCGCCCGCGCCCGATGGCATCTACCGCTACTGGGGAAAGTACAACACCGATGACGGCCTTACATGGCACCTTCTCGCCTACCATTGCCTGGACGTCGCGGCAGTCGGTCGCGAACTGATACGGAGAGACCCACAGATGTTCCAAAAGATCGCCGGGACGATCCCCCTCAGGGATGAGCAGATCTGCTCCCTCATCACGTTTTTCCTCGCCGTCCACGATATCGGGAAGTTCTCCGGGAGGTTCCAGGGTATCAACCCCGCCCTTCAGTCCCACCTCCAGGGCACCGCCTGCCGGATGCCATACAGCCACCACCACACGGCAATGGGCATGCTCGCCTTTATGCATGAGGTATGGCCGCTGGCGCTTGCCGAAGGGTGGTTTGGAACGGACCCCGGGGAAGATCCGTACGATCTCGAGGACCTCTTCCTCCCGTGGATACGGGCATCTGCCGGCCACCACGGAAAACCTGTCACCGGCAACGGCACGTTCTCCGAACTCTTCGGCCCGATGGACCGGGAGGCGGTCTGCGAGTTCGCCCGGGCCTGCGCGGGTCTCTTCCTCTCGGGGCCTCCCGAAGAATCCATCCGGTATTCAACCGAACTGCACGAAACATTCACCCGCGTATCGTGGCTGATCGCCGGGTTGACCGTTCTGAGCGACTGGATAGGGTCGGATGCGGGGATATTCCGGTATCATCAGGATACGATACCCCTTTCGGAGTACTGGCAGCGCTGCGCCGTCCCGGGAGCGAAGGCAACGGTCGACGCAGCAGGCGTCCTGCCATCCGTCATCGCTCCTTTTCCGGGGATGGCGTCCCTTTTGCCGGAAAACGCTGTCCCGACACCCCTGCAGGAGACCGTCGCCGGCTACGAACTGGCCGGGGGACCCTCCCTCTTCATCATCGAGGACGTTACCGGGAGCGGGAAGACCGAGGCCGCACTTGCTATGGCACATCGCCTCATGGAGGGCGGGTCTGCCGAAGGCATCTTCATGGGGCTGCCGACGATGGCAACCGCGAACGGCATGTATCGCCGGTTCGGTGAAAAATACCGGCAGTTATACCGGGATGGCGAGCACCCCTCGCTCCTGCTGGCCCACAGTGCGCGGGAGCTCTCCAGCCTCTGGCGCCAGTCCATCGGCCCGAAGATCGACAAAAAGACCTTCTCCCCCGATGGAGAGGCGGGGTCGGCCGAATGTGCAGCCTGGCTCTCGGATAACCGGAAGAAAGCCCTCCTCGCTGATGTCGGCGTCGGCACCGTAGACCAGGCGCTCATGTCCGTGCTGCCGCTCCACCACCAATCGCTCCGCCTGCTCGGCCTTGCCCGGCACGTGCTCATCGTCGACGAGGTGCATGCCTACGACGAGTACATGAACACCCTTCTTGAGCGGTTGCTCCAGTTCCACGCGGCTTTTGGCAGCAGCGCGATCTTGCTCTCGGCGACGCTTCCCGGCAGGCTCCGGGAGCGGTTCGTTGCCGCTTACTGCTCCGGCCTCCGGATACCGGCACCGCCGATACGGGAAGCCGATCCTCCCCTGGTGACCGTCGTCTCCACGGGAGGTGTGGATGAGAAGGCGCTGCAGGCAAACGCTCTCTCCCGGAGGACCGTTGCAGCCGAACTCACCGATAATGAGGCAGATGTGGAATCTTACCTTGAGCATGCCCTCCAGGAAGGCCGGTGCGCCTGCTGGATCCGGAATACCGTCACCGATGCGATCGAGACCTACCAGCGTCTTGCCGGGCGGTGGGGTGACGAACACGTCAAACTCTTCCACGCCCGGTTCACCGTGGGGGACCGCCAGCGGATCGAGGACGATGTGCTGAGATGGTTCGGGAAGCGGAGCACGGACGCCGACCGCAGGGGGAAGATACTGATAGCGACCCAGGTCGTCGAGCAGTCGCTGGATATCGATTTCGATGCGATGGTTACGGATCTTGCGCCCATCGACCTGATCATCCAGCGGGCCGGAAGGCTGCACCGGCACCGGGAGAGAAGGGGCAGGACCGATGTAATACCCGTCCTTCTCATCCTCTCTCCCACTCCCGTCAAGGCCCCGGGGCGAGACTGGTTTACGAGCGTATTCCCGAGGGGCGGCCGGGTATACGAGAAGCACGGACAACTCTGGCTTACCGCACGCCTGCTTGCCGCCCGGGGGCGGATCGTGATGCCCGAAGATGCCCGGTTGCTGATCGAGGGCGTCTTTGGAGAGACTGCACAGGCATCCGTTCCCGATGCACTCAAGTACTGGGAGATACAGGCTGACGGAAAAGACCGTGGGCACGCGGCGCTGGCACAGATAAACGCTTTACGGCCGGAAGCAGGGTACGCAGACCTGCACGGCCAGTGGGAGGACGACAGTCGGACACCGACCCGGCTCGGCGAACCGAGCATCACCGTCGTGCTGGCTCGCCGGGAGAGAGACGGGTTCCGGCCCTGGAGCGACGGTGGAGAAGATGCCTGGGCGAGAAGCCAGGTCTCTGTCCGGGAGTCCCTGATAGCGGGCCCGGTGTACTCTTCTCCGGCCGACGAGAGCGAGGCCGAGCGGGTAAAACCGTTCCTGCCCGGGAGGGGAAAAGGCAGCGTTCTCATCCCCCTGACCCTGGCCGCTGATGGGTCGGGGGAGGGGCGCGCACGAAACGGGAAGGAGAACGAGGTGACCGTCACCTACGATCCGAGGATCGGTCTGCAGATCCGGGAAGGGAGATTGTAATATCCATCTACACGGCCCTGATACCTCATTTGGCGCAAATTTTTTCCTATTATCATCGGAGTCCTCCTCAGAAGCGCCTGATGAAAAGATATAAGATATTTTATAATGAATGGCTCATTGTCATTGTCTCACCTGTCTTTTCCGGTCGCATGAGAGGTCCTTCACCCCGCTGGCCGGCACCAGACGGCCGGACAATGCAGGTGAAGAGACATGGTCAATCTCATCGACGATCCATGGATACCCGTCGTGCGGAGGGATGGAACGCGGGAAACCATCGCCCCCTGGGAGATCACCGGGGGAACCGAGCCCGCTATCCGGCTGGATGCACCCCGACCCGATTTCAACGGGGCGCTCATCCAGTTTCTCATCGGCCTTGCACAGACGGCGATTCCTCCCGGCGACAACCGGGACTGGAGGCGAAGGTTCAAGACACCACCGCCTCCTGATGAACTGAAGGCCGCTTTTGCACCGTACGTCCACGCTTTCAACGTTGATGGCAAAGGCCCGCTGTTCATGCAGGACTACGACCTCAGTGAGGGTGCCGAGAACCCCGTGGACCGGCTGCTCATGGAGATGCCCGGGGAGCAGACGTTGAAACTAAACACTGATCACTTCCTGAAGCGAGGGCAGGTCAAGCGCATCTGCCGGATCTGCTGCACGATGGCCCTCTTTGCGCTCCAGACGAATGCTCCGTCCGGCGGCCGGGGGCACCGGACGTCGCTCCGGGGAGGGGGGCCGCTTACCACGCTGGTCACGGGCACGACCCTGTGGGAGACCGTATGGCTGAACGTTCTTCCCCGGGATGTCTTCGAGATCCTCGGGAACACCGCGAGAACCGCAGACTCCGACCGGTTCCCCTGGATGGGGCCGACCCGCACGAGCACTAAAAATGAGGTCACAGCCCCTACCGACGTTCACCCGGCACAGATCTTCTTCTCCATGCCCCGCAGGATCCGGATCGACCTGGACCGCCCCGCATCGGGAGAATGCGATATCTGCGGTTGCGCATCGGATGCTCTCATATCGCGGTACATCACGAAGGATGGGGGCGTGAACTACAAAGGGGCCTGGAAACACCCGCTCACGCCATATTACCAGCCAAAAAACGCCGAAGAGCCCCTCCCGAAGCACGGGCAGGCGGACGGGATATCGTACCGGAACTGGCTCGGGTTCGTGCAGAACGATCCTGAGAGCCGTACACAGCCGGCTCTTACGGTTCAGGTCTTCCGGAACGAGCGGCAGCGTTACCTCACGGATTATCTGGGCCGTTCAGCCCCGCTCTGGGCGTTTGGCTACAAGACGGACAACATGAAGGCGGTATGCTGGAACGAGAGCACGATGCCGCTGATCCACGTCGATGACGGGATCCGCGAGCGCTATGAGGAGGGGGTGGCAGCACTGATCAAGACCGCCGGCCTCGTTGCGGCGAGCACCCGCAGTTGCATCAAGAAAGCGCTCTTCGGGGACCGGAAGGATGCGGGCGGGAACATCCCCGAGGTTGACTCGCGGTTCTGGCAGGAGACCGAGAGCGAATTCTACATCACGCTGGAAGCGTTGCGGGAGGCGATGGAGAGGGGCGAGGATATGACCCCCCTGAAACTGCAATGGCTTTCAAGCCTCTCCGGTGAGGCCACGAAACTCTTCGAAGCCTATTCCCAGGCCGATCTCATCGGCGTCGCAGACCCGCGAAGGATAGCCCTGTCCCGGCGCATGCTCAGGAACTACATCTCGCCCAGGAATAAAAAGATCCGCGATGCGCTCGATCTCCCGAAAGATCCTGATGACGGCGAGGCGAAACCGGGAAAACGCCCGGCAAAAGCACGAGGTGAACATCTATGAAACAGATGAACTATATTTCGTTTACGAACAACCCGGACGCGAGATCGGCCCTGGTCGAATGGTGGGGGGGCCTGGAACGCGCCCGTGGAGACCGGGCGGCCCTCCGGCGTTGCCGGAGCGCCCAGGAGATAGCGTTTGTCCCGGCGTTTCACCGGCTGCGCCATGACCTCTCCCGGATCGCCCCCGTGGATGCCGAGAAACTTGCGGTGGTGGCCGGGATCCTTTCGCACGTCAGGAAGAACGACTACTCGCTCCGGTTCGCGCAGCAGATGGCGACATCGAAGGACGGTGGCGACCGTGCCCGGGTGAGCGGGTTGCGCTTCCGGCGGCTGCTCAAGATCGAGGGGCGCGACGACCTCTACGGTGCGATAGTCCGGATAGTCCGGCTGCTCGACGGCTCCGTGAACATCGCAAGCCTTGCGGATGGAGTCTACTGGTGGAATGAGAGGACGAAGAACAACTGGGCTTTTGACTACTATGACAGAGCCCCGGAAGAATCGTGATCATCAGAAGGAGGAGTTAACATGAGTGAATTTATCCAATTGCACATGCTCGTATCGTACCCACCGTCAAACCTGAACCGCGACGACCTCGGCAGACCCAAGACCGCCATGATGGGCGGCGCTCAGCGCCTGCGCGTCTCGTCGCAGAGCCTGAAGCGGGCCTGGCGAACGTCGGATATATTTGCCGGTGCGCTTGCCGGGCACCTTGGTATCCGGACAAAGGAGATGGGGACTCTGGTCTACCGCTCCCTGGCATCGGGGGTCAGCCTTCTGGAGATCGTGCAGGGCACGAGAGATGCGCCTGCAACGTTCAAACCGGTTCCCGAGGAGAAAGCCCGGAAATGGGCATCAGGGATCGCCGGCATCTTCGGAAAACTGAAGCCTGGCGACGATGCCCTCGAGATCGAGCAGCTCGCCCACTTCAGCCCCGAGGAGATCGCTGCTATCGACGCACTGGTCGCAAAACTGGCGGCCACCGGGAAAGATCCCGGCGAGGACGATAAAAAACTCCTGATGGAGCGGCATACCGCGGCCGATATCGCCATGTTCGGCCGCATGCTGGCGGCATCCCCGATCTACAACACGGAGGCGGCGGTGCAGGTCTCTCACGCGGTCACCGTGCATACCGTCGCGGTCGAGGACGACTACTTCACGGCGGTCGACGACCTCAACCGGGGCGAAGAAGATCTGGGGGCCGGGCATCTCGGGGAGACGGAGTTTGCATCCGGGCTATTTTATCTGTATGTCTGTGTCAACCGAGACCTCCTGCGCGATAACCTCGGCGGCGACGAAGCGCTCACCGCGGCCTCTCTCCGCGCCCTCGTCGAGGCGGCGACGAAGGTTGCGCCGACCGGCAAGCAGAACAGTTTCGCGTCGCGGGCATACGCGTCGTACCTGCTTGCGGAGAGAGGGTGCCAGCAGCCCCGCTCGCTCTCGGTTGCATACTTAAAGCCGCTGCAGGATGCCGACCTGCTCGGGAGCGCCATCAGGGTCCTGAAGGAGACCCGCGATAAGATGGATGCCGTGTACGGGAAGTGCAGCGACGCCTGCTGCGATATGAACGCTCACGCCGGCGAGGGGACGTTGCAAGAGGTTCTGGATTTCGTGGCGGGTCACCATGCGTGAGTTCCTCATCTTTCGCCTCTACGGCATGATGGCATCGTGGGGCGATATAGCGGTCGGGGAGCTCCGCCCGACCTTTGACCACCCGTCCCGATCCGCTATCGTCGGGCTGCTCGCGGCGGCGCTCGGGATCCGCCGCGACGAGGAGGAGCAGCTCTCCGCTCTCTCGAACGCCTGCCGGATCGCGATCCGGGTGGATGCGCCCGGCGTGCTGCTGCGGGACTACCACACCTCGCAGGTTCCGCCCGCCGGGAGAGGACGAAAGAAACGCTCGTTTGCCACCCGGAAGGAGGAGCTCGCGATACCCCGCGAGGACCTCTCGACGGTGCTCTCCACCCGGGATTACCGGTGCGACGCCGTCTCGACGGTATGTGTTGAATCGGCGCCCTGCTCGCTGGCGGACCTGGCAAACGCCCTGAACAACCCGGTCTTCGTCCTGTATCTCGGGAGGAAGTCCTGCCCGCCCGCTCTCCCGGTTTATGCGCAGGTTGTTCGCGGCGAGAACCTTGCGGCCGCGTTCTCGTCGGCGCGGTTCCCCGACGGCGACCTTTTGCAGGGGTTGCTCGGCGATGGCGACCTGCGGGTCTTCTGGGAGGGAGATGAAGATGCAGGGATCCCGGCGATCCAGACGACCCTGCGTTACGACAATCCGTTGAGCCGGAAGCGGTGGCAGTTCGGGAGCAGGGCCGAACATTACGGTGTTTTGCGGGGCGGATCGTCATGTACCTGAGCAGGATACGGCTCCGGCCGGATGCGGCCGGGAAGCGTGAGTTCTGGCAGGCGATGGGGAGCGAGTACCAGGCGCACCATATGGTCTGGGACCTCTTCACCGACAGTCCCGAGAGGGAGCGGGACTTTCTCTACCGGGTGGAGGACGTCGACGGCCTGCCCACGATCTACGCGACCTGCCGGCGTGAGCCGGTGAACCGGGGCGGTATGTGGACGATCGAGACGAAACCCTACGATCCCATCCTCCGCTCAGGGCAGCAACTCGCGTTCGTTCTCCGTGCCAATCCCGTCCGGACGAAGTGCGACGAGAAGGGGAAGCACCACCGCCACGACGTGGTGATGGAGGCAAAAACCCGGTTAAAGCAGCAGGGAAGATCCAGGGAGGAGTGGCCGCCGGAGCCGGAGATCGTCGGGCAGGCGGGATTCGCGTGGCTTGCGACGAGAGGCGAGGCGAACGGTTTCTCGGTGGCGGAGGGCGACGTCCGCGCTGACGGCTATACCCAGCGGCGGTTCCGGAAGCGCAAGGGCCGGCACGATATCAGTCTCAGCACGATCGACTATACGGGCATCCTCACGGTTACCGATCCGGACCTCTTCAAGGTGGCCCTGTTTGGCGGGATAGGGCCGGCAAAAGGGTTCGGGTGCGGGTTGATGATGGTGCGGCCGGCAGGGCGGTAGGGGGGAGGACGTACGCTTCCTCCCCTCAAGCCGATCGCCGTCAAAGAACGGGTTTCTCTCCTGTTTCTTGAGAAAGGCGAGCTGGACGTGCTCGACGGCGCTTTTGTTCTGGTGGACAAAAACGGGGTGCGCACCCAGATCCCGGTGGGGAGCGTCGCCTGCCTGATGCTCGAGCCCGGGACCCGGGTCTCGCACGCGGCGGTGGTGCTCGCCGCCCGGGTCGGCTGTCTGCTGGTCTGGGTCGGGGAGGCGGGGGTGCGTCTCTACGCTGCCGGGCAACCCGGGGGCGCGAGGTCGGATCGCCTGCTCTACCAGGCGAAGCTTGCGCTCGACGAGGAGGCCCGGCTGAAGGTGGTGCGGAAGATGTACGAGATCCGGTTCCAGGGCCCCGTCCCGTCGCAGTATTCTGTTATGCAGTTGCGCGGGATGGAGGGCGCCCGGGTCCGGGAGCTCTACGTGCAGCTCGCGAGGAAGTACGGCATCGAGTGGAAGGGGCGGGATTACGATCCCGCCAGCTGGGGGAGCAGCGATCTCTCGAATCGCTGCCTGAGTTCTGCGACGGCCTGTCTCTACGGGATCTGCGAGGCGGCGGTGCTCGCCGCCGGGTATGCACCTGCTATCGGGTTTATCCATTCGGGAAAACCGCTCTCATTCGTCTACGACGTTGCCGATCTCTTCAAGTTCGATACGGTGGTCCCGGTTGCGTTCCGGGTGGCTGCAGAGAACTCGTTCGACCCGGAGCGGGCGGTGCGGCTGGCGTGCCGGGACAGTTTCCGGGAGACGAGGCTGCTCAAGAAGATCATCCCCACCATAGAGGAGGTCCTGAAGGCGGGCGGACTTCCCATGCCCGAGCCGCCCGGGGATGCGTTGAGGCCGGCGATACCGGAGGAGCGGGGGTTGGGCGATGCTGGTCATCGTGGTTGAGGCCGCCCCGCCCCGGCTCCGGGGCCGGCTCGCGGTCTGGCTGCTCGAGGTTCACGCCGGGGTGTACGTCGGGGACCTCTCGGTGAAGGTCAGGGAGATGATCTGGCAGCAGGTCGTCGCCGGGATCGAGGGAGGCAGCGCCGTGATGGTCTGGAGCACCAACACCGAGCAGGGCTACGACTTCACGACACTCGGGACAAACCGCCGCGTTCCGGTGGAGTTCGATGGCGTGAGGCTGGTGTCGTTCCTCCCCGTGCCAGGGAGAGATTCAGCTGGTGTTATTGCCGGAGACGACAAAGAGGACGGTATCGAATGTGGTTCGTTCGACAGTCCGGAGTGAGGCAGATGAGGGAGCCGGCTCCCCGTGACGATCTCCTGATCCTCTGCTTGGGCCGGTGGAAGTAACCTTCCACCTTTCTGGAATAAAAAGGGATGAGCGTTCCCCATGTACGTGGGGATGAACCGTTATGGCCTTCGTGGGAGCGAAATTTCTCCTCGCGTTCCCCATGTACGTGGGGATGAACCGAACTACAACGAAGAGCGGGCGGTCCTGGAGCGGCGTTCCCCATGTACGTGGGGATGAACCGTCTACGAATCCGACGGGCAGGCGATCGCCTACGCGTTCCCCATGTACGTGGGGATGAACCGAGCAAGAGCGGTATTGATCTGCTGCTCGATTCGCGTTCCCCATGTACGTGGGGATGAACCGCCATCATCGAGGGCCGGGACATAACCACCGTGGCGTTCCCCATGTACGTGGGGATGAACCGCCGGGGCCACGGTGGGTGCGGGGGCGAGCCGGGCGTTCCCCATGTACGTGGGGATGAACCGAACCTGTTTAAGTTGCGGTCGCTCGATATCAGGCGTTCCCCATGTACGTGGGGATGAACCGTTGACGGGGTATCGGTCGTCGGCGCCGATCACGCGTTCCCCATGTACGTGGGGATGAACCGGATATATGAGCCTGGTGTACGGCAACTCTCAGGCGTTCCCCATGTACGTGGGGATGAACCGTTGACGGGGTATCGGTCGTCGGCGCCGATCACGCGTTCCCCATGTACGTGGGGATGAACCGTTGTATTCCGGAACCTGGGAATCCGGAAGAGAGCGTTCCCCATGTATGTGGGGATGAACCGAACTCCGGATAGCGCTGGCGTATGCAGAGGCGGCGTTCCCCATGTACGTGGGGATGAACCGCAAATTATACCGCACAGAGCCGGCCGGGAGATGCGTTCCCCATGTACGTGGGGATGAACCGCAATGGACCAGGATGATATCCCTGCGGTCCGGGCGTTCCCCATGTACGTGGGGATGAACCGAATTGTAATACGCTCGTGGTACGGCATCGTCGGCGTTCCCCATGTACGTGGGGATGAACCGCCGGTCTGGATATCTGCGATCAGCACGGAGCCGCGTTCCCCATGTACGTGGGGATGAACCGCCTACCGCCTCCGGCGGCCGGGCATGATGAACGCGTTCCCCATGTACGTGGGGATGAACCGCAAGAGCAGCGTATAGGCGTCCTAGCAACTCCGCGTTCCCCATGTACGTGGGGATGAACCGGGAGTCAAGCTGTTCGTAGTAAAATATATGTTGCGTTCCCCATGTACGTGGGGATGAACCGCTGAAAATCGAGAGCGACGGACAGGCGATCCGGCGTTCCCCATGTACGTGGGGATGAACCGGGTCGAGGAACTGTTCCCGCGCCTGCGGCTCCGCGTTCCCCATGTACGTGGGGATGAACCGGTCGCGCTCCTCCTGGAGATATCGGATGGAGAGCGTTCCCCATGTACGTGGGGATGAACCGACACTTTTTGGGGCGGGTCTCCTCCTCCTCACGCGTTCCCCATGTACGTGGGGATGAACCGCCGGGCCCGGCGCAGCAGGGCTCCTTGAAGCGGCGTTCCCCATGTACGTGGGGATGAACCGAACTGGCAGCTCAGAGGGCGATTCAGAGAGAAGCGTTCCCCATGTACGTGGGGATGAACCGAAATCGGTGAGCCGGACTCCACGAAATACAACGCGTTCCCCATGTACGTGGGGATGAACCGCGTACATAGGAATCGAGCAGCAGATCAATACCGCGTTCCCCATGTACGTGGGGATGAACCGTGCCATAACCAGATCCATCTTTTTCAAACGATGCGTTCCCCATGTACGTGGGGATGAACCGCAGGCCGGAACGCATCGACGCCATCCGGATCCGCGTTCCCCATGTACGTGGGGATGAACCGACGTAAAAATCTTCGACGCCGGCGGCGCCCTCGCGTTCCCCATGTACGTGGGGATGAACCGGCTCATTAAAACTCTGGCTCCAGAACTACAACGCGTTCCCCATGTACGTGGGGATGAACCGGACGTGATCGGAGATGACTATCAACCCCATCAGCGTTCCCCATGTACGTGGGGATGAACCGGTCAAGTTCGGCGCGTTGACCGTCGCGACCGGGCGTTCCCCATGTACGTGGGGATGAACCGGTCAAGTTCGGCGCGTTGACCGTCGCGACCGGGCGTTCCCCATGTACGTGGGGATGAACCGACCTTGGCCGGCCGGAAGCGGTGCAAGGCCGAGCGTTCCCCATGTACGTGGGGATGAACCGTACACCCTGCACACCTGGACACCGTTAGCGCTGCGTTCCCCATGTACGTGGGGATGAACCGACTGTTATAGACCGTGCTTTTCGCAACAACGCGCGTTCCCCATGTACGTGGGGATGAACCGACCACAACCAGTATCGAGGACCGGGTTTCTCAGCGTTCCCCATGTACGTGGGGATGAACCGGTTAACAACACCGCAGGTTTCGGGTACATATAGCGTTCCCCATGTACGTGGGGATGAACCGATCGATTCGCTCCAGACCGCTCTGGATGCCGCGCGTTCCCCATGTACGTGGGGATGAACCGGGCGGTAGCGGTGCATATGGTGGTGTCGCGATGCGTTCCCCATGTACGTGGGGATGAACCGCAACAGGAAATTTTGAAGCGCTCTGCGGTCTCGCGTTCCCCATGTACGTGGGGATGAACCGACTCCGGCGCATAGATACCGCCGTTGCCGCCGGCGTTCCCCATGTACGTGGGGATGAACCGCAACGGTCACAGGAGCCGCCGATCGCTGCTGCGCGTTCCCCATGTACGTGGGGATGAACCGGGCCGTTGCCGGCCGGCAACGAAAACGCTGCAGCGTTCCCCATGTACGTGGGGATGAACCGTTCGGCCGTGAGGCCGCCGACGATCTTCCCCGGCGTTCCCCATGTACGTGGGGATGAACCGTCTCAAATTGTTCCGCACGCGGCAGAAACAACGCGTTCCCCATGTACGTGGGGATGAACCGCCCTGGCGGGCGTAGACATTATCGGCTACGGGGCGTTCCCCATGTACGTGGGGATGAACCGAGGAGAGCATCTATGTGCTCGATCAGTTGCAGGCGTTCCCCATGTACGTGGGGATGAACCGAACATAGGAGAGGACAACAATGACCGGCTTCTGCGTTCCCCATGTACGTGGGGATGAACCGACGCCTGCAACGCAACCGGCAGGCGTCACGGCGCGTTCCCCATGTACGTGGGGATGAACCGGGCGCGAATGCGGCGAATCTCAGGTATATCTGGCGTTCCCCATGTACGTGGGGATGAACCGTACTACAGTGACATGCTCGGGCAGCATGAGGCGCGTTCCCCATGTACGTGGGGATGAACCGGGCCAACCTGGACTTCGCGTGCTGGCCGCTCTGCGTTCCCCATGTACGTGGGGATGAACCGTCATTGTACGACATCCGCACCCAGTCCGACTTGCGTTCCCCATGTACGTGGGGATGAACCGGCTTTTGATATCAGTGACGGCGTGGATGCCGTGCGTTCCCCATGTACGTGGGGATGAACCGACAGTGACAGCGAAAACATCATCTACGCCACCGCGTTCCCCATGTACGTGGGGATGAACCGATCGTTGTCAATCCGGCGATCGTGGCGGATGTGCGTTCCCCATGTACGTGGGGATGAACCGACTGCAACAAACGTAGCGGGTGCAGCAAAAACGCGTTCCCCATGTACGTGGGGATGAACCGGCACAGAAGACTAAACCGGGCCGTAAAAACTAGCGTTCCCCATGTACGTGGGGATGAACCGGAGGAAAACAATGACAGGAACGGCACGGGTCTGCGTTCCCCATGTACGTGGGGATGAACCGGATTTAACCGTAAATCCAGCAGAATTAACGTTGCGTTCCCCATGTACGTGGGGATGAACCGAATATCGCATGGAATTCGGTTGACCTTCCCAAGCGTTCCCCATGTACGTGGGGATGAACCGTGATTTTCTACTTACAAATTCGTTTTTCGGCTGCGTTCCCCACGTACGTGGGGATGAACCGGGGAACGGTTTCGACTTCTCGACAAATACGAAGCGTTCCCCATGTACGTGGGGATGAACCGGTCTACGATTCGGCGATAGAACCTCGTCCACTGCGTTCCCCATGTACGTGGGGATGAACCTACAGCAACGACGCCGAACTCTGGATCGCCGATGCGTTCCCCATGTACGTGGGGATGAACCGGAAGGGGAGCGGATCGGGGTCTACGGGGTAGAGCGTTCCCCATGTACGTGGGGATGAACCGGTCGTGATATCGGCCGTGCCTGCAACAGGGTCGCGTTCCCCATGTACGTGGGGATGAACCGGTCTACGATTCGGCGATAGAACCTCG
>ERZ795049.4617-NODE-4617-length-13532-cov-22.962529_pt1 | contig 13532 bp, 13 predicted proteins | sample MGYA00375133_ERZ795049 | MGnify/ENA primary metagenome ERZ795049 (study PRJEB30178, sample SAMN05720147) | activated sludge metagenome | isolation source: anaerobic digester from wastewater treatment plant | place: Japan | collected 2015-04-20 ...
GCTAACCAATACGCGCGCGCGATGGAATGGCGCGCAGAGGGGCTTTTGGAGGACACGATCGAGATTGCAGATGACACGAGCAACGACCTGGTAATTGATAAAGAGGTTGATGGCATACGGATAATGAAGCCCGACAAAGACCACATACTGAGAACACGGCTAAAGATCGAAGCCAGACAGTTCGCTATCGGGAAGATGGCTCCAAAAAAATATGGTGAAAGGCTCGATGTAACGTCTGGCGGCAAGGAGCTTGCTTCTAAGATTGATTTAAGCTACAACGGTTCTCTGGTGAATTTGCGTGGAATTTAACATTTCAGAGCTTCGGCAAAAGTGTTTCCCCGTGAAAATGGCTATTAAGGTTAAAAGAATTAAGAGTATTAACAGTTTCGGACAGTCTAATATTAACATATGAACTTTGACCCGTCTCCGCTTTTCTGGACAATGTGCAAGCTTTACGAGCAGCATTTTGTTTTAGTTCCGAAATCGGAGCGGCAGCGGCTAACGATCTGTAACGAGGGATCAACGCGTTCTGGTAAAACGTGGGACTTCTTTCATTTTTTAGTTGCTCTCTGCGACCAGAACCGGCAGCGGAATCTTGAGATATACATTTACCGCGACACGCTTACTAATTGCAGGGACTATACGCTAAAGGAATTCGTTAAATGCTTAAAGGTTATCGGAATTTATAATCCCGAGCTTCTGGTTGGCTACGGGCAAAAGCCGCAATACGATTTGTTTGGGAATCCTGTTTATTTTCGCGGCCTTGATTCTGGTATAGAGGCGCAGCCCTCAGACATTTGTTTCTTTAACGAAAGTCTGGAGATGGATGAGGATCCTGTGCAGAATGTATTAATGCGCTGCCGCCAAATGGCTGTCTTTGACTGGAACCCGAAGTATACGGCTCACTGGTGTTTCGACATGGAGGGGCAGCCGAATACATTTTTTACTCTCACGACTTACAAAAACAACAAGCACTTAGAGCAGACGATCGTAAATGATATTGAGAGCTGGTGCCCCTGGGATTTTGAAGACTTAGAAAAACCAGAGCCGGAACGCCGACCGAACCTGAAGAACATCCAATCCGGGACAGTAAACCGCTTCCGGTGGCTTGTGTATGGTCAGGGTGTACGCTGCGCAATGGAGGGGCTTGTATTCCCGGATGTTACTTATATTCCGGAGCTTCCAAAAGACGTTGATAAATACTGGTACGGACTTGACTACGCCAACACGGTAGGTACTTATGCGTTTTCTGAATGCTGCAACAAAGGTCGGAATCTTTATTTCGACTGCCCGATATACGTTAAGGACTTAACGAGCCTTGCTGATTTTTACGTAATCTTTAAGAGGCACTACGAGATTAAGAAGAACGAACGACCCGGGCAGTGGGTTGTGATTTGTGATTCCGCGAAACCTCAGAACAAAGTTGACCTAAATGGCTGGGCTTCGAGGGATGGGCTTAATGTTGTCTTCTTGGACTGCAAGAAATTCGCGGGCTGCGTTACATGGAGAATCGACCTTATAAAGCGTTACTCTATTCACTTAGTCAACCGTGAGCACATAAGAAAAGAGCAGGAGAACTACTTCTATCAGAAAGTGAACGGGATTGAACTGAACGAGCCACTGAAGAACGGCTTCGATCACTTTTGGGATGCGGCGGGGATGAGCTTACAATACGAACAATCACTAAGATGAACATATTCAACCTATTTAAAAAAAGCAGGATAGTAGACCAGCAAACATATAGAAGCCCTGTATATGCGCTCTATTCAAATACAGCTCGCTACATAACTGGTGACGGTGTGGCGTATCAGACGAACGCTTACCGCTATTGTCCGCCACTTCAGGGCGTGATACAGAAGCGAGCAAATGCTTTGACACGTGGCGTGATACTCCCCGTTGATGAAAAAGATCAGGTTATCACGTCTTCGGCTTTTAACAAGGACATGAAGATACTCGCAAGGCCAAACCAATTCCAGACCATGACTCAATTTTTGGGAATGGTAGAAACGATGATCTGCGTGTATGGGGTGGCGTACATTTACAAGATTAAACCCGTAGGATTCAAAGAGGCAAGCGGGTTTGTGGTCATACCGAACACGTGTATTACACCCTCTTACAAGACCTCTGTTAATATCTTAGATAACCAAAGCGGTATTGTGGACAGTTATACATTGAACCTGTACGGGATGTCTTTTGTTCTCAAGGATGAGGATGTAAACCTAATCACAGAGGTCAGGGATTCGACGGTGAGCATGACTTATGCTTATCAGCCAAAATCCCGATTAGATGCTTTAGAATATCCGATTAAGAATATTGTTGCCTCTTTGGAATCGAGGAATACGATCATAACTCGCAGGGGTGCTGACGTGATAATAAGCCCGAAGAACGGCGATACCGCAGCGATCATGTCCGTTATGACCCCTGAGGAGAAGAAGCAGCTACAAGACGAATACGCGCGCTATGGAACACTATCTGAGCAATGGCACACGATGATAGCCCGCGTTCCGATGGATGCGACAAACATAAGTAGAAGCGTTCAGCAGTTGGGATTGTTCGACGGCGAGAATGCCGACCATAGAGCAATTGCGTCGGCTTTTGGCGTTCCTGTGCCTTTGCTGTCGATGCCCGACACGGCTAAGTACTCAACCTACGGAGAGGCAAAGAAAGAGCTATACGAAGATACGATCATACCTGAATCGCAAGTTATAGGCGAGATGTTAGACGGACTTTTCAACACTTCAACGAAAGGGTATAAGTTTTACTTTGATTATTCGATGTTGGAATGTATGCAGAAGTCCGAGAAAGATAAAGCCGATGCCTTAGGGGCGATGGTCAAAGCACTCAACGAAGCTGTTACGGCTCAACTCATCACGATTGACGAGGCGAAAGAATTATTAACCGATTATTTGAATTAGTATGCCAGTAGATAAAGAGAAATTAGCCGAGGCAATAAAAATAAAGGAAGCACAAAAGGGTAAAATTGTAAGAAAATGAACATACTCGAACTAAACAGAGAGGATAGATTCGACTACCTCAAGAAAAATTCAAAGGCTCTCGTGTCTTTGAAAAAGGCCACAATCAAGACGGCCGAATGTGTTATAGGAACGCCTCTTTTAGTCAAGAGTGAGGAAACAGACAAAGCAGCAGGAGAAGATGGTGCGTATGAGATAGCCGCCAATACGTGTATGTATATCGACGACCAGATGGATGCCCTTGCCCCAGGTGCTGCAACGAAGTCTATCAATGAAAACCTGAAACGTGGAACGATCTATTTCCTAAAGAACCACGCAAGGACAACGGACAACATAATCGGAAGTATCAAAGATGCGTATTACAAGCAATTTCCCCTATCGTCTTTGGGGTATGACGCAGAGGGTATGGCTGACGTGCTGACTATTGTAGGAGAGCCAGACCGCGAACTGGATGCTAAGACTTACGACCTTTATAAGAAAGGATTCGTCAAGCAGCACTCAATAGGACTGCAATACGTCAAGATTGATGTTGCTGCCGATGACCCGACAAATGCGCCAGCGTATAAGATATGGCAAGCGCACTATGATGAAATAATAAACAAAGATGTTGCCGACAAATATGGGTTTTTCTTTTATGTTTCAGAGTTTAAACTCTTTGAGCTTTCTGCCGTACTTTGGGGAAGCAATGATCTTACAGGAATAATCGAGCCGGGTAAAACCACTCAGGAAGATAGCCGCAAAAGCACTATCGACAAAAGCGAATTTAAAACAATTTTTAGTAATCAATTAAAACAACTATGGACAAAGACGAATTAAAAAACGTAATTAGTGAACAGTTGGAGAGCTTTAAAAAGAGCCTTCCGAACTTCATTGATGAAAAGTCCCTTGATACTGCGTTCGAGCAATTCCGCAGCGAGATTGAGGGCAAATTTGGCGACGCAGTAGAGAAAGGCATTAAAGACCTTTCAGAGGCTGTGAAGAAACAGGGTGAGGTACTCAGCTCGATGAAAAACCAGAGCGCAGGAAAGAGTAAATCTTTCGATGACTTGCTGAAAGATAAATCCAGCGAGTTTGAGGCTATGGTTAAAGCCGAGGGTGAGGGAAAGATAAGAATAAACACTTCGTTGAAGACTGTACAATCCTCTAATGTGGGTAGTGATACTAACGCTTTCCGTGATCAGAATGTTGGTCAGATTCAAAGGGGTATGCCCTATATGCGGGATTTGTTTCCTAAAGTCTTCTTATCGGGTGGAACTCACGGTGATGTCAAATGGTACGAACAATTGGCTGTAACGAACAACGCTGGTAATGTTGCCGAGGTAAGAAAAGCACCCACCGCATCCAACCTGACCTGGGTAGAAAAGACCCTGAACAGCCGTAGGATTATGGACTGGTGCAAAATTTCCGTTGATTCTTTGAAAGACATTGCTTTTGTAAGAGGAGAGATTACCTCCCTTATCAATAAGAATATGAAGATCAAAGAAAACTCACAGCTGCTTTCAGGTCTTGGCACAGGTAATGAGATTGCAGGTATCAATACTTACGCTACTGATTTTGTTACCACAGGAGTAAGCGTAAAGGATGCTCAGTTGGTAGACCTCATCAATCAGGCGGGAGTTCAGATTGCCGTTGATATGTTGGGTGGAGCGCTGCCTAATTACTGGGTTGCCAACCCCGCCGATGTACAGAAGTATATCCGCTCCAGAAAAGATGCTAATAACAGGTATCTGTTTGAATCTTGGGCTCTGGGTGCCAATCCTACGATCGGAAATATGCAAGCCGTTGAGAACGCTCTCGTTCCTTCGGACACTCTTTTGGTTGGTGACTTCAACCGTGCCACTCTCTACATTTGGGATGACCTGATTATCGAGATAGCCCAGATTGAAGACGACAAAAAGACTGGTCTTACTACCATTATCGCTTATCTGCGAGAAAACCTGAGGGTCAATGACGTTGACAAGAAAGCATTCGTTAAGGTTGCTTCTATTGATACTGACTTGAAAGCTATTAGTGAATCCGTATTAGCAGGAGGGAAATAATCATGAAAAAGTTAATCGTATTCTTAGTAATTTGCGCCGTTAGCTTAGCTATGAGTGCGCAGAAGAGTTTGGGAAATTCCTATGGAGCATCTTTGAGTGCCTCTTTGGATAGTGCCGATGTAGAGAACTTTGAGATATATGTCAACAAGGCCGAGATGTTGTATTACAATATCGCAGTTATTGCTGACAGTGTTTCGAGTCCGAGTGTTACATTCCTTTTACAAGCCAAAGACTTCGATCATCAGAGCTACTCTAATATCGATACCGTGACATGGAAAGGAACTGCCGACACGAGTTTTGTTTTTTCACAGGAAGCCGCCAAGCAATTTTATAACTACTATAACGTTAAGGCTACAGTTGCAGATGGTGAATGTGATGTAGAAGTAAAATTCCAATTCAAGAAATGATTGATTCGACATATTTCGTTAGCCCGATAGACATTCCCAACCTCACGACAGAGATAGGTGGTGTTACAGATACTTCAAATTTAGCAGCTCTAACAAGGGCAATAAGTATCTATCAAGCTGAATTTATGCGCTTGCTTTTGGGCGACCTTTATCCTGATTTCGTTTCAGATAAGGATGGTAAATGGGATGACCTCAAAGCTAAGCTCGTGGATTCGGATTTGAAAGTATCGCCGATAGCGAACTATGTCTTTTTCAAATATTATCCGCAGCTCACTACTCCCAACACGGGGGTAGGGGTTGCGTATAATAAAACAGAAAATCAGGGCATCGACAACAGAAAAAGATTAACAGATGTATGGAATGATATGGTTCTTTACTTAGAGCGTTACGATGGTGTTATGGATTACCTTTATGACAATCGTGCCGATTTAGAAACCAACGTATCATTACCCGACTATCTGTTTTTCCCTTATAAGGATTCGCCATTTCGCCCAATAAGCTTACTATGATACAAGACAGGGTAAAAGAAGCTGTTCAATATACAGAGAAGAAGTACAAAGAGATGTTTTGCATTGCTTCGGATGAGTATAAGCTCTTAGAAGCCGATGGGAAACTCTTATCGCTACCTTTCGAGCAGAACACTTTCACGCTAAAGTACAAATTCTCAACACCGCAGGAATGGATAGACGAGCTCTGTTCTGTTTCTAATAGTGATGCACAGAAGCGTTACCCTTTTCTTTATGTCAACTCTATGCGTATAGACCAAAAAGATGATATTATAGAGATTGGTGAAATAGTTATCGCCACCCTCTCTAAGTCTTCGTGGAAAACTACTCAGAGAGATGAGTACACGTTCCGACCTGTTCTTAATATCCTCTATGATATGTTCATAAGAGGGTGTAAGGTCAGTCGGCAATTCTCGCTTATCGATAAGGGTACACGCAAAGACCATTATTTTTATGGTCGATTAGGTCTTTATGGTGGCGAAGCTAATAAGTTTTCCGATTATGTCGATGCTGTTGAAATTAATAATTTAAAACTACGTTTATACAAAAAATGCTATGATTAGTAATTCAGATTTATGTGCCCAGAAAGTGGGCAATACAGGATGGGAGAATTGCGGCATAGATATTGAAAGGATAAAATCCATTCTTATCATGCCCCGCTCACTTTCCTTTGATGCAGATGACATAGAGTCAGATGCTGCTTTTATCGCTGCCTTACAGCGCGCTACCGTTGCCGATAAGTCGGGGCGGCTTTATCCATTGATGGACAGGGTTGTTGCGCTTACTAATAACACCGCAGAGCCCGGACAAGACACCGCAGGTTATGGTAATTTGATGGGTGTTCAGTTTGGAAAGCACAATTTCCAGATGAGAATCGACAACAATGGACTGCATTTGTTCCAACAGTTATTCAAATTCAATAACAACAAAGGACTTTCTTTTGCTTTTATTGATGGTAATGGTAAGTTTTTCGCAAGGAAGTATTCTACCGGATGCAAAGGTATGCCCGGGCAGATTATCGTAAACCAGGCCATGCCTGCCGTTGATGCTACTGTTATGGTTCAAAACCTTAGTATCATACTTGACGAAGAAGATGCTATAATGAATGATGCCAAATTGTTTGTCTTTCCTTTCGGCTCTGACTACGTATTGGGTGATTACATTCACGGTATACATGATGTTGTTCTTTCAGGTTCAGCTACCACTGCGAAGGCCGATATTACGGCTATCATGCCAGCTAATTTTGTGGACTTCGTGGCTCTTTATGCTACCGAGTTGGCCGCTGTTGGTGCCTGGGTTGTCACCAAAGAATCCGATGGTTCGGTCGTAACTCCTTCTGGTGTTACCGTATCGGGAAGCACAGCATCTATTGCCGCTACATTTACCAAAGGTGCTTCTTACCTCATAAAACTTGCCGCTGCCGCTGACCTAATTGAACTTACTGCTCCAATAGGTTCATTGACAACTGGTGGTTATGAGAGTAACGTGCTGCGTGTTACTGTTCCGGGGGCTTAATGGAAACTATCAAAATAGGTAAGTGGGGGTCTTTTTCCCTCGCTTACCTTAAAAAAGTAACAAAGGCGAAGTTCTGGAAGGACTTTAGCCATTTAACCGAGGAGCAGCGAAACGAGGTATGGGAGGCCACACATGAACGTAAGAGAGTACCTAAGCAAGTTGAAGACGTTCAACCTACTGACGGAGATTGAGGCGATTATCAATGATAACGAAAAAAAGGTTACTGAGTTAATCCAACAACAGCTATCAGAGGGAAAGCGTGGCGATGGCACGTTACTACCGATGTATAAAGAAAGCACAAAAATAATAAAAAGGGAAAGGGGGACTATCCTTTTAGGTGATAGGATAGCGTTGATTGACACAGGTGAGTTTTGGGATTCTATCTTTGCCACAGCATACAAGGGTTCCGTTGAGATAGACGCTAAAGACTGGAAGCGCGATGAGCTTGTCGCAAGATATGATGAGGAGATTTTCCTACTATCGAAAGAATCCTTAGAAGAATTATCAGAATTAATACACACAGAACTAAAAAAACGTTGGAATGAACATATTTCTTCTTAACACGAAAGATGTCTATACGATCACACTTGGGGAGTACATGTCCTTAGTGTGCGATAAGCGTCTTTCGGTTTTGAAGAAGCGTAATATCCCAACTCCGAAACGGATACTAATACAGGCTTGCGCTCACATATACGACCAATACGCGGAATTAACCACCGACCCAAACGTATTAGCCTCAAAGAATAAGCGCGAAAGGTTGAACAGGTTAATTGACAGGCACACGTTAATATTCTCTTGCTACACGATTCTAAGATACAAGGAATCCGAGATAGCAAGAGGGTTACTCAGAAAGAACTTTGTAATCTCGAAGAAAGACGACCGCAGGGCTTCTATTGCAAAATGCGTATCTGTCCTCAAGGGTTTAAGGCAGGAGATTGACGAGTTAAAGAAGGAAAAGACAGAGGACAGCACAACGAGAGCAGATTTTGAACGCTCAATAGTAGCTTTACGAAAGATGGGCTATACGGTAGAAAGGAATATGATGCTGTCTGAGTATATTCAGGTTGAGAATTTAGCACGTGAAGAATATGAATCAAGGGATAATAGACAACATAGTAAGTAAAGAAGCTTTCGATCAAGTCGTAAAGCTTGAATCTATGCTTGAAAGTGTAGGTTCTAAGATGTCGTCTATGGGTGTGAAGTCTCTTAAGGGCAACTCGTCTGATGATCTTATTAACGCCCTAAAGAAAATCGAGGAATTAGAAAAGAAGATTGCGGCCATTACCGACCAGAGGATTCAAAAGGAGCTAAACTTAGACAGACAGATAAAAGAACGCAAGGTTAGTTTAGATGCCCTCACGCGCTCCGAGAGGGAGCAGATAAAAGCCACGAACGAAACGGTAGGTTCATATCAAAATTTAGTATCTTCTTATAACATTGCAAAGAAAGAGATGCTCGATATGGCCGCTGCTGGTGATACCACGTCTGCTAAATATCAGGAATCAAAGCTCAGGGTTCAGGAGCTTGATGCACAGATTAAAAGCTTAAATGCAAGCACACGAGGAACTGTTCAAGCTAAACAAAATGAAGTTGGGGCTTACTCTCAGCTTGTACAAGCTTATAATATGGCAAGAAAAGAGATGCTCGATATGGCCGCTGCTGGTGATACCACGTCTAAGAAATTCCTCGAAGCTAAAGCTAATGCCACGAAGTTAGGGACAGACCTGTTTAGGCTTAATGCATCAACGATGCAGGTAGGCTCAGGGATGAATAACGCCTATAATTCCACGTTCCAGATGACACAGGTAATGCGGGAGCTTCCCAACTTTGCTATGGGTGCACGTATAGGCTTTATGTCCTTGTCGAATAACTTACCGATGCTTTACGATGGTTTTGCTCAGTTGGCAAAGCAGATAGATATTGTTACTGGTAAACAAAAAGGCTGGGGTTATGCATGGAAAACAATGGGTAAGTCTTTGCTTTCTATGAATACTGTGCTTATCGTTGCTACCACTCTTTTAGTTCTTTTTGGCGATGACCTTGTTAAGTTAATAGGCAAACTAAGTGCTGCCGAGCAGGCAAATAACGAGTTCATCAAGTCGTTGAAAGAGGGCAACGAGGAATATATGACGGCCGTTGAGAATATCGCGAAAGTAGAATCAGCTTTCGATGGGTATGAGAAAGGCGTACTTACTGCCTCCGAGGCTCTTAAGATATACAATAAAGAGTTAGGCGACACTTTTGGCTCTCAGGAAGATTTAAACGAGGCGATTACGGGAGTAGAGAGGAATAAGGATGCTTATCTGGAAGCCATGCTTTCTATGGCTATGGCTAATAAACAGATTGAATTGGCATCAAAGAACGCATCAAAGGCGGTAGGTCTTCGCGCTCAGGATGAGGTTAAATGGTATCAAAAAATGAGCAATGCTATAGTATTGTATGGAAAGATTATTCTTGATGTTACTAATTTAAACTGGAAGCAGGCGGGTAAACACCTAAAAGATCTTATTTATATAGATGACACAATATTAGAAGAAAGGGAAAGAAGAGCAAAGAAAGCAGAAGAAGAAGCACGTGAGCAGTTAGTAGAGTATGGAAAAGCGATGAATGAGTATTATAAGATACTCAAAGATAGCGGATTAAAGATAGTAAATGAAAATGCCAACACTGAAAGAATAGCCCGCGAAAGCATCACGCGCGAACAGGCATATTCCGAGATACGCGGTAGGATAGTCGAAGAACTTACCGAGTTAGAGCTGAAAAAGAGTAGAGAAATGGCCGACGGGCAGGTAAATTCTTATCTTACAAGGATGCGGGCAGCCGAAGAGTTTTATACAAATTCCCTTGCTTTGGCTAAGGCAGATAAGGATGTTGCTGAGAGAAATGCCGATGAGCGTCTTCGTGTTGACAGAAAGCGGATAGATAAGACCCTGAAAGACAACAAAAAACTATACGAACAGGGGAAACTTTCACTCGAGGAATACGAAAAAGCACAAAGAAACCACGCTGAGAATATTGAGATACTCGAAAACAACCACAGGGTAGCTTTAATAAAAGCAGAAGATGAGTATAATAAAACAGCAAAAGACTTACAGATAGAGCACGTTTCTGATATCCGTTCAATTACCTTAGACGGTTATAAGGATACTATTCAAGATTTGGATATCCAGTTAAAAGAACAGCAGGCTTTAATGGATAAACATTATAAAGAGCTTGAGAATAGATACTCAGAGAAGAATATGCTTGATATTTTCTTCGGTGATGATAACGCTATGCGTGTTCTTCTTCTCCAACAGGAATACGAACGCGAATCATTGAATCTGCAAAAGGCTTTTGTCGAACATCGTTTAAGTATGTACAAAGAGGGCACACAGGAGTATATAGACACACAGGCCGAGTTAAATAGTATTATTGTCGAAGAAGAAAAGCTTACAGCTGACCAAATAATAGAACTTGAAAAAGAAGTGCAGGGTAGGCGGCAAGACCTACAAAAGGGGATAGCCGAAGCAACGAAAGACACACTAAAGGCTGTTTGGTCGTCTTATTTCGAGTGGTACGACAAACAGTTGGATAAGGAATTGGAGAAACAAGAGAGGGTGAAAGATAAGAGGCTGGAGGTTATACAAAGCCAGTACGATTCATCTTTAATGACGCAAGAGGAATACGAAGCACAAAAAGAAGCTATCGAACTCGAATCAGAAAAGAGGGAACAAGAGATTGAGAAACGAAGAGAAGAAGCCGAACGTAAAAAGTTCCTACTCGAACAAGCTTTTGCCATTGCAAAGATTTGGATTGAAACAGCCAAAGGGATAGCCACTTATGCCTCTAATCCAATTACAATGATGTTAATCCCATGGCTCACTGGATTGGCTATTGCTCAAACGGCCGTAGTGGCCGCACAGTCTATCCCTTATTTTGAGGAGGGTGGCGAGATGAAAGAAACAGGCTTAGCCATTGTTGGTGAGAAGCGCAAAGAAGTGGTTTTAACGCCACGTGGCGAAGTTTACATCACTCCTGACACTCCAACACTCGTACACCTTGAACGTGGCACAGAAGTGTTCCCTGATGCCTCTGCGTTAAATAACAAAGCTATCTCTAAGATGATAATGGTAAACGCGGGGATGAACTTTTCCACCAAATCACTTGAAAAGAAGTTGGATAAACTGATAGCTATCGAAGAGGGCAAGACATTCCCCGCTCCGACAAAAGAACGATTAATGGATAAACTCTTATTTGCACGAAAACTATGAAATATTTACTTTCTTTTCTCCCTTATTCCATTTTCGGGTTGGCCGTTGGGATAGTTATTTCTTTAATTCTTGCGATACCTATATGGAAAGCCGTTGTTCTTATCCTTTTAGTGATCGCTTCAATGATATTATTAAACTTTATAGTATTACGTTATACATTAGCGGCTTATGATGCCAAAAGAAAACAAGTTCGTACTGAGGTATAAAAGCCTATCTTGGGTTGACACTTCGGGTGTGGTACATCAGGGGTATAAGACCTTTGAGGTTGAGCCATATAATTGGCCTGACTTCGAGATGGCTATTACCCGTCAGGACTTGGTAGCAGACCGTGAGATAACCTCTGAGCTTATTTTCCCCGACCTTGAAATAATCAGCGAAGCGCGAAGCAGAAATAAAGACCTTGAATTGATTTTCTCGAAGCGAAATAACGACTGGACATATACCGAATATGCCACATTTACGGCGGATATGACAACCTACAAAAAGGATAGAGAAAGGGTGCATCTGTCTTTTATTGAGAACGGAGTAAGGAAAGCGTTAAATGATAACGCGTCTGTAAAATACGATATTGACGTACCTATTCAGGCGACACGTGTGCCAAATCCCGAAGCTCAGACATTACTATACACAGGTGTTAACAGGAATATTGAGAACGTCTTTGCTCCGGCTTTAGTCTCTTTTTCTTCCCCGAATAAAAGCATACCGGGTGTTCTAATAAAAAGAACAGCTACTGACAGATTGTATTTTGCTGACAAAATAGGAACGACCGCTTTATATTCTGCCAATTACACAATAAAATATACACTTGGTAGGATTGTAATAAGAGAAAACCTTGTAAGAGATGTAGCCACCTATAAGTTACGACTAAACAAATATAACTTTGGAACTCTTACTTCAACGATAAAGGAGTGGTCTTATACCAATTATAGCCGTTCAGGTGGTTACTATTACTATACATTTGAAGATAGCGCGGAATATAGCGAAGTTATCAATCTTCAAAAAAACGAGTCGTTAGTTTTAGAGATAACATTCGAGTTATTGAGTGAGGTATATTCTTATGATCGTACCCGTTTTAGTTTTTCCTATATCGGAGAGTCATTGTATTCGGATTATATGATCTACGGGATGACACAAAAAAAAGCCCTAACGGCTCTTTTGGCAAAGATAACCCCTTGCACGTTAGTTTACAACATTCCAGATAACCTGTTCCTGTCCTCTGAATCGGGATTGGCTCAGTCGTTAGAGGCTAAACTATCTCTCACGTTAGACGATATCAAGAAGTCTTTACGCTGTTTTGGTGCTGCGATGTCGGTATCAGGAACTACCGTAACGGTTGATTATATAGAGAATCTTTTCTCTTCCGTTTCGGGTGGCGAAGTTGTGCCTATAAATAACCCTGTATTTGAATACTCAAACGAGCATGTTTATGGGTCGGTGAAAGTAGGCTATAAGGTCAATAGTGATGCGAAAAAATCTATCTTTTGCCAGAACGTTTTTAAACTCTCAGATGATAAGAAAGAGCTGGACTTGGTACACCCTTTCAAGGCCTCACCGTATGATATTGAAGAAACTTTGGATAAACTGCGTACTTCGTCAAACGAGAAGAAAGACTACTCAGAGGATATCTTTATTTTCGATATTAACGACTTTGATGCCTATAACCAAACTACTTTAAATAAGGATTACTACTTAAAAGACGGTGTTGGCGGGGAGTATAACTTAGCCATAACACCCCGATCTATTCTGCTGGCAAACGAAAGGTATTTACTTGTTTCGGGTAGTCCTGTTTTTGCCTCCTCCGATGGTGAAGATGGGGCGACAATAAAAGGCTTTGTGCGCAACT
>ERZ795049.4618-NODE-4618-length-13531-cov-39.173568_pt1 | contig 13531 bp, 16 predicted proteins | sample MGYA00375133_ERZ795049 | MGnify/ENA primary metagenome ERZ795049 (study PRJEB30178, sample SAMN05720147) | activated sludge metagenome | isolation source: anaerobic digester from wastewater treatment plant | place: Japan | collected 2015-04-20 ...
GGATGAGTTGCTAAAAAACACACGTCCGTCCACAGAAAGACCTGTTTTTGTGGATGAGTTGCTAAAAAACACACGTCCGTCCACAGAAAGACCTGTTTTTGTGGACGGATTTCTCAAAAACACCATTCCATCCACAAAAAGGCTCCTTTTTGTGGATGAAAGCTAGTGGGTGATAGAAAGAGCTGGCAGTGAAGGTAGTTAACTCTTGGCCAGCAGCAACCAGTGCTACAGCCGGGTGCCCCGCAGACTTTATCCTTTAAGTTGTAATTCTGCGTGTTATACAACTCATACCCCCAAAGGTGTGATTCGGGCAGAAGCTGAATATATGTCATCCGAGTAAAATGTGATAAACACTCGTCTCTCTGCAACTGCTTTGCACTTTGGATTAATCTATTCAAAAAGTCAAAAGATGGTTTTAAATTCTTTTACGTGTGGTTTAATTGTTTAAATTTGTATGCCCTTCCATTTTGGGATTGATAAGTAAGAGAGAATATGGAAAAGGTTACTTCAGGCACATCTGCAGCGAACAGTCGTACATTCTTCGACAAAGAAAACCAATGTGAGTATTTATTTAATAAAACAGGTCCGTTTTGGCACTTGTTTACACCTGGACACATAACGGGGCTTTTGTTCAGAAATGATGAGGAGTTTGGGTTTGGGATGAATCTGATGGGGATTTGTGCGGACAGATTTCCAATGCTTAAGATCTACACCTTTGAATTGATGAACAATCATCTTCACTGTATTCTTTCCGGTAAGAAAGATTATTGTGAGGAAATGTTTGACATGTATCAGATACGTCTACAAAGGTATCTGGCAAATCAGGGGACCGAAACTGATATGACAGCTTTCAAATCCTCATTAATTCATATTGCTGATTTACAGGGCCTTCGGAATGAGATTGTTTACGTAAATCGTAATGGGTATCTGGTGAAATCTTCATACACACCGTACTCATATCTATGGGGCGCAGGCTGGCTTTATTATAATCCCATTTATAAATTATTGCCATCAACCACTTTCAATAGCCTTTCAATAAGGGATAAAAGAAGTATATGTCGTAGCAGGGATGTGACAATGTCTGACCGAATTAAAGTATTGAACAATATTATTTTGCCGTCAAGCTTTTGTAGTATCAAAGAAGGTGAGTGTTTCTTCAGGGATGCGCATCATTATTTCAACCTTCTATCAAAAAATTATGAGGCTTACAGTCAAATCGCCAAAAGACTTAAGGATTCGGTATTTCTTAGCGATGAAGAAATGTATTCGGCGGTGAAGTCGATATGTTCAAAAAACTATAATCTAAGCAAACCTGCTTTACTGCCTTCAACCGTTAAAATTGACCTTGCCAAGAAGATGCATTATGAATACAATGCATCGAATAAGCAAATTGAAAGGATTCTTAAAATGGAGGCGGCAATCATAGAATCACTATTTCCGAAAGTCATGTAAATGGCTCTCAGCCATATTTATATATTTAAAACAACATTACCATGAAAAAAGAAAATGAAAAGAGAATGAGAAAAATGCTGGAGGTCTCCATGGATTCGAATGGAATGCTGCACTTTGAGAGTGATCTTGACCTGACCAAAAAGAAGGATATGTGTATACTCGAGAATCTTGTTCCAACAACAGTGCTATCTATACAGACATCTCTGTTTGGGGCAAGGGAACAATCTGTCACAGCGGTGATCAGGTCTTTGTCGATTGGTGAAATCAGCTGTTGTCTGGACGCAGAAGACATGCTGGCTCATTATAACAGGGTTGTTAAAGACACAATAAAAGCAGTAAGAAGGAGCAATGAGGAAATGGTCAAATCCGGTAAGGCCAGTTTCATCACAACCACTCAGGATTTAAAAACAATGAATTAAGCTTGAACATCTGACTGTGATGGATAGGTTGAGAACAATCATAAGTTCATACCGGAAAACAACTTCTCAAAAGACAGTTATGTGGTCTTCAAAGTCAGTGCGCCAGAGCCTTTTGGGGAATAATTATATCAGGGAGATCCTGTTTGCCAGGAGCGAAGCGACAACCCCCTCTTTGGAGGGGGCGAAGGGGGAGGAATCATAAAAGGAACTTGCCACGACCAGTGGCAAGCGACTGTACGAAAAAAGCAGGCATCACTGCCTGCTTTTTTCGTACCCGGAGCCGGACTATAAAACCCACTTTTTAAAGCCCCGAAAATGCCCTGAGAATCGCATAAAATATTACAAAAGGCACTTTTTCAATATATTGGCAAATGTAATAAAAAGTAATAAAATATAAAAAATGTTTCTCCAGTATGTTTCACCAGTGAAAAAAAGATTATCTTTACACCTGGATAACATTCAGGAATTATGGCAACTTTTGCTTTTGAAGTCAAGAACAGGCGAAACCGGGCAGGAAAATTCCCGATATATCTTCGCATCACCCAGAACCGGAAGCACAAAAGGATAAAAACAACCATTGAAGTAAGCAGACTGAATGATTTCAATCCAAATGCAAAGCAGGAAAACTGGATCAAGAAGCAGGAACCCAATTATAAAAAATGGAATGATATTCTGGCCAAAGAACTGGAAAAGGCAAAGGATGCCTTCCGTAAGCTGGAAGAAGAAGGGCTGGCAACTAATGAAGTAATGGCTTCTGTAATTACGAATAAGGGGAAGCCGACTTCCTTTCTGGATTATGCCAGGAAAAGGACAATGGAAATCTTTGCAGAAGGGGGAATCCGGAACTGGAAAAAATACAATGGCTTCTGCAATAAGCTGGAAGATTTTCTTAAAGAACAAAAGGCCGGGGATCTGACCTTTGCCGAACTTTCCCCTGCCCTATTGTCTGAATTCAAGTCCTATCTTCACACCCTTCACAATGTAAGGGAGCCGGAAAAGATGCTGCACCCAAACACTATAGCCCTGAACCTTCGTATCTTCAAGACCATAGTAAATAAAGCAGTCAAAGAAGGCCTGATCAAACCGGAAAAGAATCCCTTTCTTTCTTTTGAGAATAAGACTATCAAGACAACCAAAGAAAAGCTGACAGATGAAGAACTGGAAAGGATCAAGAATCTGGAACTGGCAGAAGGAAGCAGAATCTGGGATGCCAGGAACATTTTCCTTTTCTCTTTCTATTGTGCCGGAATCAGGATCGGGGATCTTCTGCAGTTAAGATGGATGAACACCACACCAGAAGGCAGGCTTATCTATTATATGGGAAAGAACCACAAGAAAAGGGATCTTCTTCTAATCCAGCCAGCAAAGGAAATCCTGCAGCTATACTGGAAGGAAGGGGCAAAGCCAACAGATTACATTTTCCCCCTGCTGGATAATGATCAACCATTTGCCGGGGCAATCATGCCGGAAGACAAAGAAACCCTTTCCCCTGCTATGAAGCAGAAATTGATTGAACAAGTATCTTCAAAGACTTCAATTGTGAACAATAACCTGAAGAAGATAAAAGAACTGGCAGGCCTCAACAAGAAGCTGACTTCCCATATAGCCAGGCATACCTTCGCATACAAAGCAAAGCAAGCAGGAATTCCAGATGGCCGGATCAAAGGCATCCTGGCACATTCAAACCTGAAGACAACAGAAGGATATATGGGGGAATTTTCAACTGAAGAAGATGATAAGGTCTTATCTTCTATCTTTGAAGAAAGCAGCCCCAAAGCCCGAATAATGGCCAAAATTAATGAGATGAGGCCAGAAGACCTGGAAAGACTGATGGCCTTAATACAGGGCAAATAACAACCATAAAAAGCAAAGCAATGGAAGAAGAATTGAATGTTGAAAAAGACTATCTGAACGCAGTAAAAGAGGATGAATTCTGGGCAAATACCGAAGCCGAAAAAGACACCAGGCAGCAAAAATCTGAAAAAATTTGGAATAAGGTTGAAGCCCTTGTAATATCAAATAATTATGAAGCATATTTGCCCAAATTCAAATGGCTAATATATGAAACAGACTTTGTAAAAACAGATGATTTCAAAAGGCCGGAAAATCAGTTTGTCCTGGAACTTATTGATATGGCATTTGCCCTGAAGGATAATGCAAATAGATGGAATGCAATGGCTTGTTTGGATTGTAAGTCCTGGCTGGGAATAGATTTCCGGATAAAACAGAAAAAAACCATTTTGCTTCTTTACAGGTTAATTACAGACGACATTCTTAATAAGTCCGGATATGGCAGGGAAATTCAAAAACTGCACCCCAGCAAGCAGGATGGGGCAAAAGAAAAACTGCTAAAGAAGATACAGGAAAGACATCAAGATGATCTGGAATTTGCCAGGTATCTTAATGATGAAAGGTTACAGATGAAGGAGATGGCAACTTTACTAATTGAATTCTTTGAAAATGAGGGCATTTTCAATGCTCAAAAGAACAAAGAAAAGACAGGAAGGGCAACAGGTCAAAATGCGGAATATGCCTTCTTATATGATCTGCTGGAACTGGCAGGGTATTTTCCCCACAATTATTTGAAGACAACCAATAAAGAAAAAAGCGATATAGTAGAAGGCTGGATTGAAAAAAAGAAATTTCCATCAAAAAATAAATAACATCTTAAAATTCAATGGGATAATAAAGTATGAATTTTTTCAGAATTTTCCCATTATATCCCCCGAATATACCCCCATTATACTGATTAACAACTCATTACATTTGCATTGCAGATGGGAAACCAAAGCCATCTGATATAGAAAATATGCAAAAGGTAACAGAAGTAAAAGAAGCCGGGATGCTGCAAATGGCAGTTGTCCCGGAAGCCTTTTTGTCAAAGCTGGCAGAAGGGCTGGAAGAAGTGAAAAACCTTCTATCTGAGAAGACAGAAGAAGAATTAAATTCCAAGTGGATCGAATCCGGGGAAGCAAGAAAGATCCTGGGGATCAGTCAAAAGACCTGGCAGACCTACCGGGACAAAAGGCTGATCCCCTTCAGTCAGTTTGGGCGCAAGATCTATGTTAAAAGGGCAGACCTGGAAGGATTTCTGGAAGGCAATAGGATTGAAAGGTAAGGGGGAAAATGGAAATGATTGAAGAAAAATTCATTGAAGCAGCAATGCAGGAATCCTGGTATCAAAGAAAGCCGGGAACTTCATCCAGTTATTATTTTCAAGCTGGCTGCAGAATCCTTCCAAACAGGCTTTCAATCAGCAGGGATGAACTTTCAGTTGTAAGGAAAAAAGGCAGGAACCTGATTCATCCGGTAATCGGGCAACTTATCGGACAATTCACAAAGGGGGAAGAAAGTCCCCTGAAGGCAAATTTTCCCTATGTAGTAAGAACCCAAATCTGGCAGATCCCCGAATATCCCCTATTTATCGGATATGGATCAATCGGAATAAGCAATGAAGAAGGAAAGATTGATCGGGGATCTGATACCGGGGATCTGGTCATCCTGGAATCTGAAGATCCTAACTGGGAAAGAATCCAAATTTTCTTCTTCCCTGCTATGATCAAGCAACTGGAAGAAGTAATCACTTTTTTATCAAACAAATTTAAAATCTACAATTATGAAAATTAAAGCTAACGAACAGGCAACCCTGGATTCCAGGGGACAGATGATCCTGATGGGAAACATTGAAGAAGTTAATCTGACTTTACTGCAAGACACTATTTGGCAGGGGATCAAATTTATGGAAGATGAAATCGGTAATACAGAAAGTGGGCTGCGAAAAGATTGGCTTTCTTGTCGTGTCAATGAAGCCAGGGAAATCCACAAAAAACTTCTTACTGCAATTTCAGGAATAGTGAAAGAATTCAATAATGAAAAGTAACAAAAAGGGGCAGTTATGCCCTGCCCCTAAATTGGTTGAAAATGGTTGATTTTATTGAAGCTACAAAGCAACTAAAGCCCAAAGATAAACCATTTTTGGGGCATTTGCAAGCCGAAGCAGCCTATCAGTCCGGATGGGAAAAATATCTGCTGAAAGGCTGCAAAAATATGGAAATATGGCACAATGAACCAGCTGCCCTGATCCGTATAAAAGGCAGCCTGGCTTATTTCTTCCAGGGACACAATTTCAGTTTCACTTCCCGGCAATTTGTTGAGGCCACAAACTACGTAAATGATATTCTGCACCTGAACTGCTATGATTCCTTGGTGGACTTGTTTGAATATGGCCAGATCCTGGAAGTGGAAGACCTTCCCCGGAACTTCATTCAGAACCATAGGGAAAGGCCGAAATCGGGGCTTCTGCAGTACGAAAACCCGAAAGACAGGGGGAACTTCAAAAGATGGGAAAGCCCGGAAATAAGGCTAAAAATGTACAATGCCGGGAAGAATATCAAGCAGAAGCAGGGGCTGGAAATGCAGGAACTGATCCAGGCTTCAGGCTGGAACCCGGAAGGGAACTTCCTGAAGTGGGAAGCGCACTACAAAAAGCCGGAAGCCCTGCTGAACAATGGCAGGGGAATGATGCTGGCAGACCTTGTGAATCCGAACTGGAGCCAAACCTTCAGGGCTGATCTTTACAATCAATATAAAAGACTTATACCAATGGGAAAGATAGAATTTCCGAACAACAAGAAAGACTTGTCCACTTCTGACCTTTTGATGCTGACTTTGGCAGATGCGAATCTGAATGAGGGAAACACCCTGCAGGAAATCAAAAAGATGCTATTTGACCGGATAAATGCCATTCCGGAAGAAGTACTGACAGAAGCAGATAAGAAGGCCAGGAAAAGGCAAATATCAGCCCTTCTGGGAAAGATAAAAACAACCCAGAAAAGCAAATGGGATCTATCTGACAAACTGAAAGCAGCCCTGGAACTGGAAGAAAGCTGAAAATGGCAAACCCTCTTTACTATCATCAAAAAGGATAAGAATTCTTATCCCTACAGATTGAAAGCAAGGGGAAAGATGCAGAATCTGCAGAGCTATAAAAAAGAACTGAAGCCGGAGTTTCCGAAGTGCATAAAAAAGGCAATAAGGGCAAGATTAGGGTAAGGGTAAAACAGATTTTATCTTTAAAAAATACGGCAAGATTACGGCAAGGCGAATAAATTACCGCAAGATTACCACAAGGGCAAACAACCATGAAACCAAACAGGATTGAAGATTACAACAAGGGGAACATTAGGGTAACCTAAAAAAAAGATTTTACAACAAGATTACATCAAGGCAAAAAGATAAAAAAGGGAGATCTTGCAACAAATGCGACACCCTATAAAGGGAAAATCGGAATAATCGGAGCCCTATAAAAAAGGAGAAAAGAAGTCTGTCGTATACGACATAAAATATCAACTTAATACAACATAAAAGAAGGGGGGATTTTGCATCAAATGCGACAGGAAATCATACGAATCTTACACCCTATAAAGGGGAACAATCTGGACAAAATGGACACTATAAAAAGGAATATGCCGAGAATACATTGACATTTTTGAATTATATAAAATCGCATAAATTACCATTTTGGAATACTAAAGAGAAAAGCAATCAAAATAATACTTATATTTGAGTGATTGTCTGATTGTTGGTCAGATTCTATATAAGAATCAACAATTAAAAATAGAATCATAAAAAATATGGCTACAAAAACATAACTACTATGAATAGGGTTATTATATGTATTTTATCATTTACAATGTTGTTTTCATGCCAAAAAAACAACAAAATTGATGAAGTGAACTTTTTTCCCAGTACTCTTAGATTTATGGCAACAGGGGGAGTGGAAGATATACTAATCAGCGCAACCAGCACTTGGGAAATTAAAGATTGCCCAGATTGGATACATATCAGCAAGCAAAATGGAATTGAAGGTATTTCCAATTCGAGAATTACCGCACAACCAAACCCTTCTAAAATTAACAGAAATGCCACACTAAGTGTTTTTTGTAATGGTGTAAATGATATTCTTAAAATAACTCAAGAAGGAGCAAGTTTAGACTTCAATGTTGAGGATAAAGTCATGAATTTTGACTTTTTAGAACATTACATTGAAATAAAACCTAAAACTAATATCCCTTATGAAATAACACATTGCGAAGATTGGATGATTATTACTGACCTCAGAGATCTTTCTTATATCTTCGATCATGATTATTCGGTAACAATTCAACCAAATCCAACAGATAGTCCCAGAAGTGGGGTAATTATTATTGGTGGCACAGAATCATCCATTTCTGACACTCTCTATGTAATTCAATCTGAATTTCTGCAATTTATTAAAATTCAAAAATTAAGTATGGGCCAGAATAGTGTTGGTGGATGTTATGCAAATATTGAATATTCAAATGTTTCTGATAAAACATTTAAATATGTGTATTTTTCAGTATACTTCCAGAATAATGTTGGAGATGCTGTAAAATGCACTATTACTGGAGATACTTACAAGAGATTGCAAGATGTTGGGCCAATCGAACCCGGGAAAAGTGGTGGTGGCTATTGGGAAGAATTAATATATAATTATAGTGCAAGAAAAATTGTATTAACTACTTGTAGAATTGAATTTATGGATGGTACAGAAGTCACTTATCCAAGCAGCCTTGTTGATAGATTATTCTAAAAAATGAAATAAACACAATAAAAAAGAATCATGAAAAAGACCATGAAAAGATTTCCCATTATTATCGCATTGTTACTAGCCTCCTGCACCCCCGGAAAGATTGATCCGAGGACAATCATAGAGGCCGAACTAATGAAAGTATTAAATGATCCGGAAAGCTATGAGTTTGTATCTTTGGAAAAACTTGATTCATCTTCATACGCTATGCAGATAAATAAAGACCGGGAATTGTATGAGTATTTCTCAAATGACAACCTTGATGATGATAGCCCCTTTGAGATTTATTACAGATCCGCACTTGATACACTAAACACCATTGTCGGAGGCATGAGTGCCGACTCTTTGGATGCAGTGCGCTCCTATACCTATTTAATAACCTACCGAGCAAACAATGGTGTCGGGGCAAAGATACTTGATCAGACCTTTGTACAGATGTCCCCTTCGGGAGAGGTGTTTGAGATGACTGATGATATGGAAGAATTGGTGCGACACCCAGAAGGTACACCCCCGGGTTTTGAAAGGATAGAAGCTATGGAAAAAGCCTCCGGCCTATTTTCAAGGTAAGGAAAAATGTTTCGGAATTATTTACTAAAGTAGTAAAGATTTCCCCTAAAATGGGAAATGTTTCACCATAGTTACACCAGTCAAAAAATAAAGCCCTGCAATTCTTTATGAATCAGGGCTTTTGTTGTTTGCGTTAGTACCCGGAGCCGATACATAACCGACAAAACAAAGGAAAGCAAGAGAAATAAAATGGCTGTTAATCAGGTTCTTAAACAATAGCAAATATAGTGTTTTTTTCTGTTTTTAGCCTATATTTTCACAAATAGTACACCTTTAGTACACCTTTGAAACATAAAAATATTACCTTTGTGATAACAAGGGAAAACAAGGGCAATCAAAGGTTTAAGAATATGGCAGCAATCAAGAAAAGTGTAAAGGACAATCCAAAGTTATTACAAAAAGAGCTATCCAGGGGCAAAATAAGCCTATTTTTAGAGTATTATCTGGGCAGAACTGAAACACCTATGCTTGATGCAGCCGGGCAACCTATGCTCTATCAGAGCGGTAATATGGCAGGAAAACCAAAGTATTCTATCAAGCACACCAGAAAAAAAGAGAGCCTCAACCTGTATCTTATTGCTAAGCCCAGAACAGCAGCAGAGCGGCAACAGAACAAAGAAACACTTGAGCTTGCCAAGCAAATAAGATTTGAGAAAGAGCAGCAGCTCTTGCAAGGTAATCTTGGCTACAGGTTAAAAAGCAACCAGCGGCATATCAATTTTCTGGACTATTTCCAAGGCTATATTGACAGGTACACCAAGAAAGATATAAGAATGATGCAGATTGCCTTGCAGCGGTTTAAGGACTTTCTTTCCAGCTCTAAGCGGTATGAGCTCTATTCTAAAAGCATAAAACCTGAGCAGATCACTAAAGATATGATGCTTGCTTTCACAGAGTACTTGCAGAGCCGGAGTGTGGGCGAGGGAGCAAAAGGGATCTATCAGAGGTTTAAGAAGGTAATGGCTTATGCAGTTGAGCACGATGTGATAAAGCAGAACCCTTGCAGGGGTATATCTATTAAGGTAGATGAGCAGCAGCTGAGAAAGGATGTGCTTTCTATGGATGAGATCCAGCAGCTTATAAATACACACTACCAAAATGAGAGTGATAATATAAGGCGTGCCTTTATTTTGTGCCTCTATTGTGGGCTGAGGTTTTGTGATGTGAAAGAGTTGAGGTTTTCAAATGTGGACTATTCCAACAGCCTCTTGATATTTGAGCAGAGCAAAACCAAAGGACACTCTGCCAGCAGCGGTGTAGTAATTCCTCTAAATTCTGGCATTCTTTCCTTGATTGGGGAAACACCAGCCGGGCAGGGCGATGCTCTTATTTTCAATCTACCCTCTTATGAGGCTTGTTGTAAAGCTGTAAAGCGTTGGGTGGCAAGGGCTGGCATTAATAAGCATATAAGCTGGCATTGTGCCAGGCATTCCTTTGCTGTGAATATCCTCAACAATGGGGCTAATATCAAGACACTTGCCAGCTTATTAGGGCATAGCGGCTTGAGGCATACAGAGAAATACACCCGGGCTGTAGATAGCTTGAAAAAAGCGGCTATAGATAGTTTACCAATACTAAACCTCAAGGGCGATAGATAAACTAAAAGAGGCGTCAATAATAAGCCTACAGACACCAGCAGCCCCGGTAATTTACTAATAACAAAAGAAAACATATGCAACCGATTGCAAAATATATGCAACTGGTTGCACACTTTTTAATATCGTTTCATATAAAATATATTTTTGCCGAAGTAGTCCTATGGAGAGAGTGCAAGCTCTTCATATGGCGACAAATGGCAAAGATGGGGAAACCTTGCACTTTCCCCAGACAGCCAAAAATTAACAACAAAAAAAATGACAACAGATGAACTGCAAAAATTGGCTGATCTTATAACTGCAAATTTGGAGATCTTTAATAAAGAAGTACTAACCAGCAGCGAGGCGGCAAAGTATATGGGTGTAAGTATGAGCTATCTGTACAAATTAACAGCAGATCAAAAAGTGCCTCACTATAAGCCGGGTGGCAAAATGTGCTATTTCAACCGGGCAGAGCTTGAGCAATGGCTACAGAGTAACCGAGTGGCAACCGGGGCAGAGATAGCCCAGAAAGCCCAGAATTATTGCCAAAAAGGGGGTGGGCTATGATCTTGACAGATTATTACCTGTTTAAGCATTTGCCAGAGTGTGCAAGTGTAATGAGGCGTGATTGTGTAGCCTCAACAAAGAGTTACCCGGAGCTTGAGGCATTGAGAAATAAAAAAAATGAGCTCTTTGTGTACTTTGGAGATCTGCCAGAGAGATTTGCCGGCGATGTAAAGAGGAAAGCAACAAAATGCCTGACCAAAACAAAAAACATATCAAGCCTATTTGTGCCAGATATTACCAGACCTTATGCCTTTGGAGATATTGCACACACTCAAGACTGCATATTAATTGAGCACGATCAAAACTTTTGCACCCTTGAGCTCTTTGTTGCCCGGGGGCAGAGATGCAACCAGATGCAGCTTTACAACCTGTTTGCAGAGGGAGAGCTGGCAGAAGAGGTGCAAGCACTCAGGACAGCAGCAACCGGCGAGAGAGAACCAGCAGAAGAGGGCGGCAAGTGATGAAAAAGATGCCTGTTTACACACTTTCCTTATTAATACATATTTCATTACTAAATCAGTAATAAATGATAGATAGTGTAGATTTAAGATTAAGCAGATATGATGCCCCAAAAACCGACTTTTTAGGGGAAACAAGCAAGTATTTTCAATTCCTGACAGAGCAGCAGAATAGTTTGGGAGAGTATAGGATATTTGGAACCCTGGGCGGTTTGAAAGTGATTGTATCAAAGGAAAGTGTGTATGTGGGCAAAGGCTCACTCTGCAAATGGGCGTTGGGGGATAATTTCCAGACACTTGACAGGCTAACAACCCAGCGAGCTCTGGAGTGCCTTGCAGATACCTTGCATTTACCAATAGACAGGGCAGCTGTTACCCGGCTGGATGTGGGGCAAAATTTCCTGTTAAAATACCCGGTTGAGGTTTACTTTAATCATTTGGGAGAGTTTGGCAGAGCAAAGCGACTGCCCCAGCCTACCGGGCTATATTACCAGATAACAACCGGGCAGCTTGTTTTTTATGATAAAGTAAAAGAGCAGCGGCAAAAGCGGTGTACCATTCCAGAGCTTTACCAAGGAAAGAACGTCTTAAGGTATGAGATTAGGTACAAGCATAGTGTGCCAAGGGCTTTCTCTGCCAGCGAGGTAACAGCGGCGAGCCTGTACAATGAGCGATTTTATTGGGATGCTGTGAGCAGGTGGTGCAAGGCTTATGAGGCTATCAAAAAGATCAATGATATAACAATAAATTTTCAAGCAATGACTACTAAAAAGGATCTTTACAGAATGGGGCTTGTTGCCCTTGTTGAGCACGTTGGCGGCGTGGGTGCTTTCCTTGAGCAGCTAAATGAGGCACAGAGAGCCGGCACACTCACAGCCAAGCAAAAGTATGATCTGAGAGAGGCAGCTCTTAGTGCTACCGGCGTTGAGGCTCCAGGGATCTTGACAGATAACAACATTATACAAGAGCTAACCGGCAAGGTAGAGCAAGTAAAGCGGTGCTGTAGATAGCACAGAACCAATGAAAATAACATTAAAATACTTTGAATATGGCACAACCCAAAGGCAAAACCGGCAACCCTAATGGCAGACCTAAGGGCAGACCTAACAAGATTACAACCGAGCTCAAAACGTGGGTGCAGATGCTAATAGATAACAACCGGCAAGAGCTGGAGCAAGATCTTAAAAAGCTAAGCCCCAAAGAAAGGTGGCAGCTAATTGAGCGGCTTTTGGCTTTCTGTATTCCAAAGATGCAAAGCACAGAGGCTGTGCTGGACTTGCAGCGGCTCACAGATGCAGAGCTTGAGATGATCATAAACCAGATAACAAGTAATGATGTAAAAAAGTAAAGCAATGAAAGAAACAAAACAAAAGCAGTACAGGAACCCAGAGGGCGAGCTGCTAACCAGAGAAAGTAAGCTGCTCTTGCTAAAGATATTGAAAGAGGGGAGGTTTACAGAGGCAGACAAAGAAGCTCTGAGATGTGGCTTGCATAGTCCAATGGTTATATTTGATAGTCTAAGGGATTGCCGGCAGCGTTATGAAGATTTATTCAAGGAAACAGAGGGAGAGAGCCCTTACCAGCTTACAGAAACAATGAGGGAGATAATAATGCAAGCCCTAAAAGCCGGCAAGGTAGATGAGAGTTTATACCTGGAGCTCTGTGCTGCTTTTGGGGTAGAGATCTTTTGTGTGGTATTTACAGATTAAAGCACCAAAACCGGCGGTAAAAATCAAAAAAAAACACTCTTTTTGTTAGATAGTACACCTTTAGTACACCCTGAGAAAAACAAGAGCCCTCAAAATCAAGCGATTAAGAGGGCTTTCTTGTACCCGGAGCCGGGATCGAACCGGCACAACCTTGCGGTCACTGGTGTTTGAG
>ERZ795049.4621-NODE-4621-length-13523-cov-6.995990_pt1 | contig 13523 bp, 9 predicted proteins | sample MGYA00375133_ERZ795049 | MGnify/ENA primary metagenome ERZ795049 (study PRJEB30178, sample SAMN05720147) | activated sludge metagenome | isolation source: anaerobic digester from wastewater treatment plant | place: Japan | collected 2015-04-20 ...
ACTGAGGACACTCTTTCCCTACACGACGCTCTTCCGATCTCAGCTCGGTCTCACCTGGCTGTTTCACTGGTATCGACCCGCAGTAGGGTACTGAAAGTTGAGCTTCAGATAGTAGGCGCCTGCTGTGGTGCTTGTTTCACTGGTATCGACCCGCAGTAGGGTACTGAAAGGCCAGCGCCATGTCCACGGCTCGGATTTCCGGCAGCGTTTCACTGGTATCGACCCGCAGTAGGGTACTGAAAGGTTGTTCGGAAAAGCTCTTGATCTGCTCCACGTCGTTGTTTCACTGGTATCGACCCGCAGTAGGGTACTGAAAGTCACCGTCAGGCTCATGCCCGCCGGCACGCGCAACACCGTTTCACTGGTATCGACCCGCAGTAGGGTACTGAAAGACTCCGGCGCACCCTGGAGCGACCCCAGTGACCCCGTTTCACTGGTATCGACCCGCAGTAGGGTACTGAAAGCGGCGGACAGATACGGAGTCGGCTGGACGACAGTATGTTTCACTGGTATCGACCCGCAGTAGGGTACTGAAAGGCTCAATGCCCTTGCCCGTCGAGGAGGCGCGGCGCTGTTTCACTGGTATCGACCCGCAGTAGGGTACTGAAAGACGCTACGCTAGAGATGTCGCGCATGGGCGCGCAGGCGTTTCACTGGTATCGACCCGCAGTAGGGTACTGAAAGCTGTATACCTGCAGATAGCCTTGGCCTCGGCGTAGAGTTTCACTGGTATCGACCCGCAGTAGGGTACTGAAAGCCCAGCAGCAGGCGTCCCTCGCCGCGGCAATGATGCGTTTCACTGGTATCGACCCGCAGTAGGGTACTGAAAGCTGAGGACGCGGCCGAGGAGCAGTTGGTACGCACGCGTTTCACTGGTATCGACCCGCAGTAGGGTACTGAAAGGAGTGAAACATCGCGGCTGGAGCTCAGGCGCCGCGAGTTTCACTGGTATCGACCCGCAGTAGGGTACTGAAAGTTGTTGGCCCACTTACACACCGTCGAGGGATGGAGTTTCACTGGTATCGACCCGCAGTAGGGTACTGAAAGGGTTGGGCCGACAGGGGTGAGCTCTTGATCCCCGGCCAGTTTCACTGGTATCGACCCGCAGTAGGGTACTGAAAGGCAGAACCAGCGCCTGCGCGCCGACGAGGCCATCGCCGTTTCACTGGTATCGACCCGCAGTAGGGTACTGAAAGTGATGCGGAACAGCGGCGCCTGGCCCTCGCGCCCTGTTTCACTGGTATCGACCCGCAGTAGGGTACTGAAAGCCGCCGGCGCATCCAGAGTGAAACATCGCGGCTGGAGTTTCACTGGTATCGACCCGCAGTAGGGTACTGAAAGGCCGGTCCACGACGATGGCCGCGTCGACCAGCGCCCGTTTCACTGGTATCGACCCGCAGTAGGGTACTGAAAGGCGGCCCGCTGCAGCTCGTAGGTGGCCGACTGCGGCGTTTCACTGGTATCGACCCGCAGTAGGGTACTGAAAGACTTTTGCCGCCGCCGGCGGTCCCTCACCCAGCCAGTTTCACTGGTATCGACCCGCAGTAGGGTACTGAAAGACGGGCGCACGGTGACGGTGACGAAGGGCGGCACGGGTTTCACTGGTATCGACCCGCAGTAGGGTACTGAAAGGCAGCGGCTGGCGGAGCAATATCCTGTAGCTGGCAGTTTCACTGGTATCGACCCGCAGTAGGGTACTGAAAGGCGCTGCGGGCTATCGAGGGGCTGGCATATCCGTTCGGTTTCACTGGTATCGACCCGCAGTAGGGTACTGAAAGGCGCAGGGATGGGGCGCGCCTCTCGCTCGCTCGCCTGGTTTCACTGGTATCGACCCGCAGTAGGGTACTGAAAGTGCAAAGGGCGGCATGACGCACCTGGGGCCGGCGGTGTTTCACTGGTATCGACCCGCAGTAGGGTACTGAAAGGAGGGCAACGCCCTCCAGTGCTACGGTGATAACACGTTTCACTGGTATCGACCCGCAGTAGGGTACTGAAAGCCGGCAACGGCAACGGCAACGGCCACGCGCCCGCCGAGTTTCACTGGTATCGACCCGCAGTAGGGTACTGAAAGGTGGGCCCGTCGATGGCCATGCGGAGCTTCAGTTGCGTTTCACTGGTATCGACCCGCAGTAGGGTACTGAAAGTCAAGAATGTTGGCGCCGCGCCTGGTATGCAGACGCGTTTCACTGGTATCGACCCGCAGTAGGGTACTGAAAGACAGACGTTCTTGCAGCGGGCGGCGGGGTACTCCCTGTTTCACTGGTATCGACCCGCAGTAGGGTACTGAAAGACAATCAGCGGCCCCGTGGCCGTGATCGCCGCCGCGTTTCACTGGTATCGACCCGCAGTAGGGTACTGAAAGCCATGACGGCGTCGTAGCGGGCGAGCTCGTCGAGATAGTTTCACTGGTATCGACCCGCAGTAGGGTACTGAAAGGAGAACTATATCGCCTGTATCAAAGCCGCCGAAGAGTTTCACTGGTATCGACCCGCAGTAGGGTACTGAAAGAGGACACGCATCCCATGGATACCCTGCGACCACAGAAGTTTCACTGGTATCGACCCGCAGTAGGGTACTGAAAGGGAGGACCACGGCGCGGCCCTGGTGACGGCCATCGACGTTTCACTGGTATCGACCCGCAGTAGGGTACTGAAAGAGGGCCATAGCCCCGGCTTTGAGCCGGTCGACCTCGTGTTTCACTGGTATCGACCCGCAGTAGGGTACTGAAAGCACATCGCCTATTCGCTCCCTCCTTCCTGCGCCTCGAGTTTCACTGGTATCGACCCGCAGTAGGGTACTGAAAGAAATGGACTGCATGACGCTGGCGACCGCCTGGATCAGGGTTTCACTGGTATCGACCCGCAGTAGGGTACTGAAAGGCTGTGTCAAGGACCTGACCAAGCTGCGCAAGCACAGTTTCACTGGTATCGACCCGCAGTAGGGTACTGAAAGGATCAGCCACCCGCTGCGCCTGCGCGAGGTGGATGGGGTTTCACTGGTATCGACCCGCAGTAGGGTACTGAAAGCACGACTGGACGGGCGAGGAAGGGCTGGCCAAGGCGCGTTTCACTGGTATCGACCCGCAGTAGGGTACTGAAAGACGAGGCATGGCACAGATATGCCGAGCAACAAGCGGCGTGTTTCACTGGTATCGACCCGCAGTAGGGTACTGAAAGTGTCAGGCTCCCAGCGATAATGCCGTCGTCGATTTTGTTTCACTGGTATCGACCCGCAGTAGGGTACTGAAAGCCTTCGCGTTTCCGTGCTCCTACACTCCCGCCAACGTTTCACTGGTATCGACCCGCAGTAGGGTACTGAAAGCCTTTGGGAGCCATCGTGGCTGACCTCGGCGCAGCAATGTTTCACTGGTATCGACCCGCAGTAGGGTACTGAAAGGACCTGCTGAGCGGCGGTTACGTCCTGGCCGGCGGGTTTCACTGGTATCGACCCGCAGTAGGGTACTGAAAGCGCCAACCCCGGCAAGTTCGAGCTTGGCGAGGAGCCCGTTTCACTGGTATCGACCCGCAGTAGGGTACTGAAAGTCTTGGCCTCCGCGCGCCACTTGTCCAGCGTCTCCGGCGTTTCACTGGTATCGACCCGCAGTAGGGTACTGAAAGGCTTGCTCAGCGTCAACTGCACGATTTGCCGGTCATGTTTCACTGGTATCGACCCGCAGTAGGGTACTGAAAGCAGCGGAGATGAGCGCCCGCAGCACGCGAGTAATCGGTTTCACTGGTATCGACCCGCAGTAGGGTACTGAAAGTGCGCCGACGACTGGGGATCGCCTGCTCTATCCGATGTTTCACTGGTATCGACCCGCAGTAGGGTACTGAAAGGCCCCAAGTCCACCGGCTCGCCATAATACCGCGTCTGGTTTCACTGGTATCGACCCGCAGTAGGGTACTGAAAGTAGCAGAGCCGGCCGGCCAGCGCCTCCTCATCCACGTTTCACTGGTATCGACCCGCAGTAGGGTACTGAAAGTTGGCGAGCAACCCGTGGGTGTGGGCGCTGACGTTTCGTTTCACTGGTATCGACCCGCAGTAGGGTACTGAAAGGCTGAGCCGTAGGGGCGGGGAGACCCCGCCCCTACCAGTTTCACTGGTATCGACCCGCAGTAGGGTGTCGACGGCCAAGCAAGTCACCCTTTTGAGGCCCTCCACGGCCAAGCTATTCACCCACCTTTGGGCGCGCGGCAGGGACCCAGGCTACGATGGCGTCGCTTTCACTGAAGGAGTGGCGCCATGGTCAGAACGAGCTTTGCCGTGCGTGATATCGCTGAGATGCTCGTCCGCCGGCAGGCGGGCCGTCCCTTGCGGCAGATCGCCGGGGGCCTCGCCTCTATGGAGGAGGGGCAGTTGCGCTGGTTGCTGGTGCGGCCTGGGGCGCGGGCTGCGCACGGTCTTTCGCCGGACGGTGACCGGCCTGCCAGCGGCGATGCGCCTGTACCGGTCGGTGGGCTGGCGCGAGACGGTGCGGCAGACGCAGGCTCTCTGGGGCCTGGTGATGGCCGAGGTGCGCTGCGAGCGGGCGCTGTGGACGGATCACCGCAGAGGCGCGGAGGACGCGGAGGTTCTCTGCCGGCGACGGCAACTTGGTGCTGGACCAACCAGGGAGGCCTCAGGCCCTCAGGTACAGCGCCGAGGTGTCAAAGGCTTCCTCTGGCGTGCCGAACCAGGACCCGTTGTTGTCCTCCCCATCTCTGGCAATTCGCTTGCCCGCCTCGGCAGCCCTCTGCCTGAGCTGTAGCATGCCGCCGGTGTTGGGTCAAGGCGCTCAAGCGCCAGTACGAACCTATCGCACCCCCCCGAGTCAGGCGCCGGCGAGCGAGCCGGTGAAGTGGCTGTCCTCCTCGGCGAGGAGGGGGTTGCCGGGTTCGCTCATGCTGCTGGCCGTATCGAGGTGGAGTTCGTCGCCGGCAAAGCGGCAGGTGACGGTGTCGGCGTGGGGGGTTTCGAGGTATTGCCAGGTCATGACGTAGGTCTGGGCGTCGGCCCAGGTGCCGCAGGCGGCGACTCGGAGCGGCTCGTGGCCCTTGCGGCCGAAGAGCGGGTACATGCGCGTCGGCATCATGATGGGCAGCCGCGTCTCGTTCGTGGCCCAGGCGCCGTGGCCGCAGACGATCTCGTGCTCGCCGCGGCCGTCGCACAGGCGGAAGCGGCAGCAGCCGGGGTCGAAGGAGAACGCGGCGGCGTGGAGGCCCAGGCCGTTGGGCTGGAGGGCGAAGCGCCGGCCGGAGATGCTCGCGGCGATGGGCGGCTGCGGCGACGCGGCAGGCAGGGGGAGGGCGAGCTCTGCGAGCCGCGCGTGGAGGGCCGCCTGCGCCGCGGGGTTGGCGGGGATGGGGGCGTCGTGCATGGCGGGCAGCAGGTGTTGCCAGACGCGGTCGAGGATGCCCTGCATGTCGTTGGTCTCGCTGGTGATGGCGAGGACGGCGCCCTCGTGGGGCATGACGACGCAGAACTGCCCCGAGGCGCCATCGGCGCGGTAGGCGCCGTGTTGGCAGCGCCAGAATTGGTAGCCGTAGCCCTGCTGCCAGTCGATGGGCTCATGCTGGCGATCGGGGCCGTCGTTCGGCACCTGCGCCGCGGTGGCTTCGGCGACCCAGGCGGCCGGCAGGAGTTGCTCGCCATGCCAGGCGCCCCGCTGCAGGTAGAGCTGGCCGAAGCGGGCGATGTCTTCGGTGCGCAGGTTGAGGCCCCAGCCGCCGGTGTTGACGCCGCGCGGGCAGGCGTCCCAGGTGGCGCTGGTGATGCCCAGGGGCTGGAAGAGGCGCGGCGTGAGATAGTCGAGCACGCTCTGGCCGGTCACCCGGTGCACGATGGCCGAGAGCAGGTAGGAGGCGCCGCTGTTGTAGAGGAAATGCGTGCCCGGCGGGTACTGCACTGGCAGCGCGAGGATGGCCGCGGCCCAGTTCTCCTCGTCGGGGTCGAGCAGGGCCAGCACCGAGTCGAAGCTGTGGCCGGCCGTCATGGTGAGCAGGTGGCGCAGGCGCATGGCCGCCAGGTGCTCGTCGATGCGAGGGGGCAGGTCATCGGGGAAGAAGGACACGACCGGATCGCTGACCGTGAGCAGCCCCTCGGCGACGGCCAGGCCGACCGCGGTCGAAGCAAAGCTCTTCGAGAGCGAATAGACGTAGCGCCGGCACGCGGGGGTGTAGGGCCGCCAGCAGCCTTCGGCGATGACGTGGCCGTGGCGCAGGAGCATGAGGCTGTGCATGGCGTAGCCGCCGGCCTGCAGGGCGCTGAGGAGGGCCAGGATGGCCTGTGAGGGCACGCCTTGGGCTTCGGGGGTGCTGCGGCTGAGGGGGGTAGATTGCGTCGTGTCGAGCATGGTCTTCTCCTCCAAGCGCGGTGACCGGCTCTCACGCTCCGCGCCGGCCCGGTGCGAGCCCTTTGAGGGGTATTGGAGGTTATCCGTTATCGCCGACCCGCCCGCGGGCGGGTCGGCGATAACGGATAACCTCCAATACCCCACCCTACACTGCGATGCTGAGTTTCTCGCGGATGACGTCCTTACCGCCACTCTCGCGACGCGCCAATTCCCGGTTGGTTTCGATGACCTGTTGCAAGGCCTCCTTCAGGTTCTCGCGAGCTTCGTCCAGGGTGCGACCCTGGGTGTTGACACCCGGGATCTCCTCTACGCGGGCGATCCACCATTCGCCGATGCGTTCGAACACGGCGGTGAACGTGGTCATCCTCTGCTTCCTTGCGGACCGAACCTGCCCCAGCCTTGTCTGTAGTCATTCTAGCGCCGCTGGGTGCAGGGGTCAAGTGTTCGCTGCCGCGGTGCGCCGATGATGCGTGAGCGAGTGCGCGGCCAGCAGGTGGCCATCGCGCCACGGCCGGGTGTGATGCTCCGCGCGAGGCCGGTGCAGGCCCTTTGGGGGGTTCTGGCGTGTTAGGCGACGAGGCTGGCCGCCCCGCAGGGCGGCCAGCCTCGTCGCCTAACACGCCAGAACCCCGTTGGGCTGGTGACGGGCGCACGAGGGCATGTGTCTACGGAGGTTTGTCTGCGCCCAAGGGGTGGTGGCGTAGCGCAGTAGCCGGCAGTTGCCGGGGCGGGGAGCTTTGGCTGCGCCCGTGCTGCGCGCCGGCGAAGGGTACGCCTCTGCCTGGGCGACCAACGAGAGGTGAGAGTGTGCTGGTTGTCATGGTGAGCGCAGCGAAGCAGTCTCCAATGTCCGACGTGGAGTTGCATCGCTCCGCTCGCAACCAAGGGATTGCTTCGTCGGCGGCTGCGGCCGCCTCCTCGCAATGACAGGCCAAGGTTCTGTGCTGGCACAGGCTGCACCGCGGCATGGGATACGCGCAATGACAGGCTGAACAGAGTCGGGCAGGGGCTATGCAATTCAACGGGTATGTGGCTTTGCTGATGACAACGGGGCTGATTTCGGGCGCGCTCGCCTTCTATATCCTGCGCCAGCGGCCGGCGCCGGGCAACGTGGAGCTGGCGCTGCTGCTGGCGGCAGTGGGCGAGTGGGCCCTCGCCCTCACGCCCGAGGCGATGGCCACCACGGTCTGGCCCAAGTTCGTCTGGTCGGCGGTGGCCTATGTGGGCACCACGACCGCGCCGGTGTTCCTCTTTCTCTACGCCGTACGCCGGGCGCAGTTGGACCACTGGCTGACCCCCCGCCGCACCCTGGGCCTCTTTGCCATCCCGCTGATCACGACCGCGCTGGCCGCCAGCAACGAGTGGCATCACCTCATATGGTCGCAGATCACACTGACCACGAGCTGGGCCGGCGTGTCGGCCGTGTACGGCCGCGGCCCGTGGTTCTGGGTGAATGTGGCGTACGGCTATCTGCTGGTATTCTCGGGCCTGCTCACCCTGCTGTGGGCGGCGCTGCGGCTGCCGCACCTCTATTCGCTGCAGACGCGCATCCTGTTCGCGGCCTCGTTGGTGCCCATTGTGGGCAATGCGGTGTACATCTCGAACCCGCACGCCGTCGCCGGGGTCGACCCCACGCCGGCCGCGCTCATGTGCACCGGGCTGCTCCTGACCCTGGGCATCCAGCGTTACCGGCTGCTGGAGCTGGTGCCGCTGGCGCGCGCGGCCCTGTTCGCCGACCTGCAGGATGGCGTGCTCTTCCTCGATGCCCGGCGACAGGTGCTCGACCTCAACCCGGCGGCACAGCGCCTGCTCGAGCTCACGCCCGGCGCCATCGGGCAGCCTGCGGAGAGTGCTCTGGCCGCCTGGCCGCCGCTCGTCGCCCTTCTCGCCGCCGGGGCAGAGGCGCACGCCGAGGTCCAGGCGCAGGATGGCGAGCCGCGCGACCTGGACCTGCGCCTGTCGCACCTCCACGATGCGCAGGGCCAGGCGGCCGGCTGGCTGGTGGTGGTGCGCGACGTGACCGGGCTGCATCGGGCCGAGGCGGAGCGCCTGAAGATGGAGCGGCGGCTGCTGCGCGCGCAAAAGGCCGAGAGCCTGGGCGTGCTGGCGGGCGGCATCGCGCACGATTTCAACAACCTGCTGACGTCGATCTCGGGCAACCTCGAGCTGGCCATGCCACACCTGGCCCCGGCCTCGCCCGCGCTGGCCAACCTGGAGGAGGCCACCCGGGCCGCACGGCGCGCGGCGGCGCTTACGGCGCAGATGCTGGCCTACTCGGGAAAGGGCAACTTTGCCCTGCGGTCCGTGGACCTCAGCGGGCTGGTGGCGGCGATGATGCCACTGCTCAGGGCCTCCATCGCCAGGAGCATCGCGCTGACCTTCCATCCGGCGCACGAGCTGCCGGCGATCATGGCCGACCTTGGCCAGGTGGAGCAAGTGGTGATGAACCTGACGAGCAACGCCGTGGAGGCGATTGGCGATGCGGCCGGCGCAATCTCGCTGGCCACCAGTGCGCGAGTGTGCGAGGAGGCCGAGTTGCAGCAGAGCTACCTCGACGAAAAGCCCGCGGCCGGGCGCTTCGTCTGCCTGGAGGTGAGCGATACCGGCTGCGGCATGGACGAGGAGACCCGCCAGCGGCTCTTCGAGCCCTTCTTCAGCACCAAGTTCGCAGGCCGCGGGCTGGGGATGGCCGCGGTGTTGGGGATCGTCCGGGGGCATCGGGGGGCCATCACGGTGGAGAGCGCGGCGGGCCGGGGCACGACCGTCCGGGTGCTCTTCTCCATGCCGAGCGAGCCGGCTGTGGCCCCACCTGCGCCCGCGCCGGCGCCCGCCGTCGAGGCGCCCAGGCCACACATAGCGTCGGACCCAGCGACAATCCTGATCGTCGACGACGAGGAGATGGTGCGCACGCTCTGCCGGCGCATGGTCGAGCGCCTCGGCTATCGGGCGCTGACCGCCGCCGGCGGCCACGAGGCGGTGGCCGTCCTGCGCGAGCACCCGGAGGTTGCCTGCGCCATCGTCGACCTGACCATGCCCAAGATGGACGGGCTGGCGACGCTGGCCGAGCTGCGTCGCGCGGTGCCCGGCTTCCCGGTCATCCTCTCCAGCGGCTACGAGCAGGGGCAGATCGGCGAGCGCCTGCAGGGCAGAGGCGTGGCCGCGTTCATCCACAAGCCCTATGGGCTCGAGGGCCTGCGCGAGGCGTTGGAGAAGGTGCTCAACCCCTGCTCGAGCTGATATGCTTGACCCTCTGTTCCCGTCAGGGTATAATGTCCGCACTTTCATCATCTTGCCGGCGCTCTGAAGGCCATGCTGTAGGCCGGGAAGGTCCTATCGCATGAGTGGCCCCACACGCGCCTACGGACCGCCCCGCCGCCTCCGAGACTGCTGACTGCCTGGCGCTCTGGCACCTTCATTTTCCATTGTGCTTTGGTCGATGGGCCGGGCCCTCAGGCTGCGGTCTGCCGGCCGCACTATCGTCAGGTCTGCGGAGTCTCCTTGCCTTCGCGAACGGGCACAACATGCAACCTACGGATGCCAACCTGATCGATGCAGCGTTGGAACACTGGCCCCAGCGGGTACGCCCCTACCAGCGAGGGAATGTGCTCTACTGGCAGGGCGACCCCGTAGAGAACCTGTTTGTGATTCAAGAAGGGGCGGTGAAGGTCTCTTCCGTATCCAGCGCGGGGAAGATATGCTCGCATGGCATCCTGGGGGCTGGACGTCTGCTGGGCGCGACGGACTATTTTCTGGATGGCATCCACGAGGCGACCGCGGAGGTTATTGATCGGGCGCTGCTGATCGCCATCCCCCCATCGGACTTTCAGGGCTTGATTGCCAGAGACCCTGGTTTTTCTGCCGCTGTGATGCGACAGTTGGCAAGAGAAGCCAGGGTGCATTTTTCCAGGGCCCAAGAGCTGAGCTTTCTGGATGCACAGCAGCGGTTGAAGCAGCGCCTGATCCAGCTCGCCGATGAACATGGCCTCAAGACCGATGAGGGGATTGAGATTGGTGTCAGCATCACCCACAAAGACATCGGGGAACTGATCAACGCCAATCGAACAACGATCACGCTCTGCCTGCAAGAGCTGAAGAAGCTTGGCTACATCAGGACGCAAGGGCGAAGGATTATCCTGATCCCAATCGGCCACATGAACATCCTCGATCAACTCTGCGAAGCCGTTGTCTCTGGGGGAATCGGGGAAGCAGCCGATTGGGCCAACCGGGCTATTGCGGAGGGCATCGACCCCGTCACGACTCTGAACTCGCTCCTTGCCGGAATGAAAGAAGTAGACCGCAGATTCGCGCAGGGGCTGATGGACGTCAACGACATCATGTGGTCGTCTATGCACATGAAAGAAGCCCTGCCGATTGTGGAAGCCGCTGTTCGACACAGGGATATTAGCCTCAGCCACATTGGACGAGTTGTGTTCGGGACGGTTCACGGCGATATCCACGATATCGGCAAGACAATGGTCACGATGCTGCTCAGAGCGCGCGGGTTCGAGGTCATAGACCTGGGTGTCGATGTGTCTGCCGGGCGGTTTGTGGAAGCGGTCGAGGTCTATCGCCCCCATATCCTGGCCATGTCTGCCTTGCTCACGACGACACAGTTGCAGATGAAGAGCGTCGTCGAGGCGCTTGAGGGTGCCGGTCTGCGGGATAGGGTCAGAGTCATGATCGGAGGCACATCGACCACGCCCAGGTTTGCGCGAGAAATCGGTGCCGACGGCTATGCGCACGATGCGCGGGGAGGCGTCGAATTGGCCTGGAGGTGGTGCAGCAATCCCAAGGTTGGGGAACCTGGCGCAGGTTCCGGGCCGTAACCATTCAGTCTGTCATTGCGAGTATCCCATGCCGCCGCGCGGCATGGGCAAGCACAGAGACTACTGCTGTCATTGCGAGGAGGCCGCAGCCGACGAAGCAATCTCCATGTCCGACGTGGAGTTGCATCGCTCCGCTCGCAACCAAGGGATTGCTTCGTCGGCTGCGGCCTCCTCGCAATGACAAACGGGAAGTTTCTCAACGCCCACAAGGGGCTAGGCTACGGCGCCCACAAGGGGCTAGGCTACGGGTTGGCGCGCATTTTCAGATCAGGTACGAGCGGCCGTCCTGTTTGTTGCCCAGGCAACAATACGCTTCCCCTTTCCGGTATAGAATGTATGGTGACCGAGGTAAGCATTCACGAAAGGAGCATCGCATGCCTAACCTTATGCTGACCATGGTAAAAGCCCTGGTGAAGGGCAAACTGAGGCTGGGTAAGCTGAGCGGGATCGAACGGTTCATGCTGGCCCAAATCGGCCTGCCGGATCGCGTACCGACCATGCTGGCGGCCACGAATATCGAGCCGTACATGCTGGACCCCAAGTACAACTGGCGGTCAACGGTCGAGAGTATTGAGGCCAACATCGCGCTGGCCGACCGTGTCTGCGAGCTGTTTGATTGCGACATGGTCTCGGTACCGATCTGGCAGGGCACGATGGGTATGGGTGCGGCCGACCTGGGCACGGAGTACAAGATCTCCGAAGACCGGGTGCCTTACCCGGTGGCGTATCCGCTCCAGCGCAAAGAAGACATCGCGCGGATCACGCTGCCCGAGGAGGCGACGGGCTACCTCAAGATGTACTTTGACATCTGCGCCGAGTTCCAGAGGCGGCATCCTGAGCTGCTGCTGCCGCTGACTCTCGATGGCCCCTGGGACCTGGCGATGCTGCTGAGGGGCGACGACAAACTCCCCATGGATATGCGCCTGCACAAGGACTATGTCGAGACCGATGACCCGGTGCGCAAGGAGAAGATCAGGCGGCGCGGCGATCCGGATATCTACCCCGCGATCATGGAGCTGACCAGCCAGTTGGCCAGCCGGCACTTTGACCTGGCGGTCAAGTACGGCATGTCGCTCACCGGCGCGTCGTTGGTTGACCAGTACGCGGCCAGTCCGATCTTGAGCCGTCAGGACTATGTCAAGTATGCGTTGCCGTATATCGAGCGGGTGTGGCTGCATCACAAGAAGAAGTTGACTATTGTGGCTCCCTGTACTTCGCCCATGGAGATGCGCAGGATCCTCGAGACCGAGCCGGCGGGCATTCGCCATCAGATTCTGTGGGCCAACTATGTCTTCCCGACCACGCCGGAAGGCATCACGTTGCCGGAGTATGATCGGCCGGCATTCGAGCTGGCCAAGGAGTACAAGAGGAGTTTTGCGTATATCGTGCACGGCAAGTTCCTGAGAGACGCCAGCGGACAGGAAATCGAAGCGCTGGTCAAGCGAGTGTGCACGTCGGCCACCGAGATGCGCACGTCGATTTCGCTTTCGATCAGTTCCGTTCCCCCGGGAACCGATCTGCAAAAGATCAACCTCACGTTCGATTTCGTCAAGAAGTACGGGAGGTACTAGGATGCTGACGGCCATCACCGAAGCTGTGCGTGACGGCAACACCTACGACATCGCCGAGTTGGTGCAATCGGGCCTGGATGCGGGCGCCAAGCCTCTCGACATGCTCAAGGCCATGACGGACGGTCTGGACCAGTGTGGAAAAAAGTTCGAGAGCGGTGAGTACTTTTTGCCGGAATTGCTGATGGCGAGCGACACGTTTACCAACGGCATGCAAGTGCTGGAGCCGCACCTGGGCCAGGCCGCGCTGGGCCAGGCGGGCAAGGTGCTGCTGGGCACCGTCGCCGGCGACGTCCACGATATCGGCAAGAACCTGGTGGGCTTTTTGCTCAAGAGCGCCGGGTTTGAGGTCATCGACATCGGCACCGACAACAGCACCGAGAGGATAGTGGCTGCGGTCAAGGAGCACCAGCCGGACGTCTTGGGCCTGTCGGCGCTGCTGACGACGACGATGCTGGGTATGGGCGACGTCATCAAGGCCCTCGACAGCGCCGGCCTGCGCAAGACCAAAGTCATTATCGGCGGCGGGCCCGTCTCGGCGCGCTTTGCCGAGCAGATCAAGGCAGATGCTTATGCTTCGGATGCCGTGGAAGGGATCAGGAAGATCAGGGAGCTGATCGGGCGCTAGAGCATCGGTGAGTATTGCTGAAGCCTGCAGACGGCCGAATTCCGCCCTCCAACGCCTACTGGGGAACCTTTCGCAAGAGCCGCAGTGTGAGGACACTGCGGCTCTTGCCACGAACCGGGATGGGAAGGGCGGGGAGACCCCGCCCCTACGGGCCGGTCGGGATGGGAAGG
>ERZ795049.4636-NODE-4636-length-13489-cov-6.598035_pt1 | contig 13489 bp, 12 predicted proteins | sample MGYA00375133_ERZ795049 | MGnify/ENA primary metagenome ERZ795049 (study PRJEB30178, sample SAMN05720147) | activated sludge metagenome | isolation source: anaerobic digester from wastewater treatment plant | place: Japan | collected 2015-04-20 ...
ACTGGTAGATCATTAGATTGGTTAAACAAATATTTAAGGATAAGGTTGAAATATGCTTTCACGGATAGAGATGCTAAAAACCAGCCTGTAGAGATGGATGTTTTGGCACAGGAAAAAGAAAATACTGGGCGTGAAACATATTCTGGTAATGATGTAAATTTGGAGATTTTTGATAAGGGAAACAGAAAGTATATTGAATTGATAGAGGGATACAGAAAAAGTGGGTATTTAAAAAAATTCGACTCCCCTGCCCTCTTTATACCGTTCTCTGGTAGTAGAGCTGGAAAACCAGATGCAAGAATATCTACAAACTATTTTCAAGAAAAGATAGCTGAATACAGAAGAAAATTGGGTATACAGATACCTACATCTGCACATAGTTTAAGGCATGGTTATGCTACATATATGGCTGAAGATGGTGCAAGTCCAGTAGCACTACAAGCGCTTCTTGGCCATGAGAGTTTAAATACAACAAGTAAATATGTACATGCAAGTGAGAAGTTCGCCGAGGATACTGTTAAGAAGAATCATCCGTTGAAATAGGATGATTACATCAAATCTACAACCTTTTGTACATCAGGATTACCCTCTTGTGCTTTTATTGTTGCTACTGCACTAGGATCTCCTGCTTGGTATCTGTTGTATAAGTCTTTGGCACTCTTTGTAGCCTCTAATGTTTGTTTGAGATAGTTTAGTAGCATTTCATTTTTCTTGTTTTCTGCTTCTGCACCATATGCCTTTTCAAAGATTAGAGACATTCTAGAAACTGCTTCCTCGGCAGTTGTAATCGGTTTATCCACCTCTTGTGCTACCATTTCTAGCGTGGCATCATCTGCGCTTTCGCCAAGATCATCGATTGCCATTTGTAATATCTCTTCTGCAGCTATATCCATGAGCTGATTTAACTTCATATCATCAAAACCAATTGCTTTTAATTCATTTTTAATATTTTCTATGTCAGTAGTGTAATCCATTGGTATATATTTTTAAATTAAGTTACTTCCCGATAGCAGCCAAAAGCTTTTGCGCTCCATCGGTATTTATATTCTTAAGAGTTTCAATTAGTTCGGGGTTTGTATTACCAGCTCTAATGGCATTCCAATACTCTGTAAGTAATCTATGTTTGTCGTATGTTGTTAAGTTTGAAAGTAATTGATCGGTTATGTTGTTTGAAGCTAAATCTTGACCAAGTTGGTTAGCTGCCATCTCGGAAGGACCACCTGCGTAGTTAGCGAAGTTCTCTGCTCCTCCTGCTAAAGTATCTTGTGCTGGACCAGCTGCCATATTTCCATCCCATGCACTACCTGGAAGATCTACTCTGCCATCATGAATGAATGAATTACCTGGGTATGTCTCAGGTGATGCTGGAAGAGGAGTCTCTCCTGTTGATGTTGGTTGAGTTTGCTCTACGCCTGTGCTACCTAAACTACCCTCTGCTCCTCCAGGAATTCCTCCTGGTACCTCTGGCTTATTCCAAACTAGTCCATGACCACCCATTGCTGTATTACTTATGAAAGTTGAGATACCAGCTCCTATTGCAGCTCCCGTAGCAAACTTAGTGACATGTTGAACAATATTCTGAATCTTTTTTAGACTTGATTCTCTTTTTTGTAACTTCTCTTTTGTTGTAACATCAAGTGTAGGATCTTGTATCTGTGCTTCTATGTTCTTGAGGCTTCTGTTTAAGAAGGAGTTTGTAACTCTACCTCCAATTGATACTAAACCTGCTGCCGCTGCAACTGGTATTCCAACTGTAGTCCCTCCAAGTATGCCTGCTGCTCCACCAGCTACTACGCCGGCAATTAAAGCTGCGGTTTTAAAGTCTCTTTGCTTTTTCTGTGTCTCTGGAGTGGTTATTAACTCTTCTGGTGTAACGGAAGGTTTAGACTCTAACATTGCTTTTACTTGAGCCATTTCATTTAAAGCTTTCTGATTTAGGTCTTTGTTTATTGTTGCATATGCCTGATCAACTTCTAGCTGATCTTTTGATTTTGGTCTGTTTGGATCTAAAGCTGCAGCTAATGCTGGATCTTGTTCATATGTTAATCGATCTAATGTTGCTTGCATCTTATCGAGTCTTTCCATTAACATTCTGTTCTGTTCCTCTAGGTTTGCCTTCTCTGCATAGATGTCTTCGCTATTAAAGAATGTTCTCCCCGTATTCGAAAGAGCAGGACCAGATACAAACCCTTCATTTGCTTTTTTATTACTATCCAAGGCTTCTTGATGAAGATCTCTAGTCTCTACATTTGGTGTAACAGGAGTTTGTTTCTCTGTAGCAACGACAATGCTTGGAGAATTAGACATATTTTTGTCCCAGTTCTCAGTTACAGTATTGGTAGGTGGTGTCAATGTCTCATTGAATTTGCTCAAATCTACTTCTGCTTGATTGTTATCTTGAGATTCCCATGACCCAGTCAACTCTGGCATCTTAGTTTCATCGTGTTGAATAGGTGTTGGTGATGGCTCTGGTTTATTACTATTATTATCCATGGGTCTCTCTCCAGCCATTGCAATATCTACTGCTGATCTGATTTCATCTGCCATATTAGTATGTTTATTTAGGTTATCTTATTGACCTACCTATTTTAAACATGGAGTTATAAATAGGCAGATTTATATATATCCAGAATATAATGGAGATATGTCAATGTCAAGAAATTAAGAGGCGTTAGACTCTTAAAGAAGGAATAGCTTCCTGTTTTTGTGAGAATATTTTCTTTTGTGTATTAAAATATGCAATCTCTTTTAATGCTTCGAACCCATGTTTAAACCATCTCATCTTTTTACCATCCTCTTGTCCTCTTGGTTTGTAATGTATATCTAATTGTTTGAGATTTAATTTCTTACCATCTTCTTTTTTCCAATTAGCAAATTTTGCTGTAACCTCAGGTTCTATACCAAAGTTTGTAGTAGATTCTAAAGTAGATATTAAATCTCTAAAGATATCTCCCTTTGCCATCTTGTAACAGGTCTCCATATCTTTAACAACTAGACCTTTCCCGTAGGTAAAGATATTGGACATTAATGTAACAAATTTGTTTCCTAAGTAATGGGTTGGATTTATGAAAATATTCTCTCTATTGAATCTATTCCCATATATTACATCTGTATTTGGATACTGCAGGAAAGTTTCAACAAAAGTTGAAAGATCGTTTGGATTGTACTCCAAGTCAGCATCCTGAACGACTACCAAATCTCCAGTGGTATGTAAGATTCCGTGCTTTACACTCTGTGATTTCCCTAAGTTAATTTCATTCTCTAACAGTTTGAATTGTGCATATCTCTTATTCTTCCTTATATAGCTCTCAAGAAGAGTCTTTGTTTCATCTGTTGAACAGTCATTTACAATTACAATCTCTTTCCTTATATTTCTTGGTAATTTTACTTCTATAACTTTTTCAAGTAGGGAAAGGATAGATCTTTCCTCATTAAATACAGGGATAACAATTGAGAGTGTTGAAAAAGTTTCTGCCTTTAGATGCTCTGGATAGAGGTAGCTGTAGTAGTTTTTTACCATAGTATTATTATTAAATTTGATATTTGTATTTTTAATAATCTGCTTTAGGGTATTTGTATTTGAACAATTAGCGATAGCATCTTCAATCTTGTTTGCAAGGTCAAAACTGTTTCCTCTTTTGAATACATAACTTGAAGTACCAATCTCCTTAGCAATTTCTTTGTTACTTGGTGCATCAGATATTACTGGAATATTTCCAAAAGCAGATGCCTCTAGGATACCCAAAGAAAGGCCTTCACTTAAAGATGAGTTAATGTATATTCTAGATTTCTTTAACAATCTAAAGAGATCCTCCTGTTTTATGAATTCAGGTAATATCTCAACATTTTCAGGAAGTAGCTTTTGTTCTTTTAGAGCATTCCCCTCCCCTATGAGTACAAATTTCCAGTTTGGATATTTATTTGCTATTTTTTTGTACGCTCTAAGAGCTGTACTTGGATCTTTGACTTTAATCCATTTTGCTGCCCAGATTACGATATTTTCTTTTTTAGAAATAGAGTTCTTAATCTCTTTGCTGTTGTAGCCGTTATATATTATATTTATCAAAGATTGGTCCACATCAAAGGTTTTAGACACCCATTTTCTTCCAGCTTTTGATACGGTTACGGTATTTGTTGCAAATTTATGGACTAGAGAGAAAATATTTCTGTCTGCCCATTGTGCTAGTTTATTTGTTAATTCTGATTTGAAGTATACAGGTCCTGCATTATGTTCAACTACAGTATATTGATGACCTGTTAGAATACAAAGCATTGCAGTTATTAAACTACTTGTGAGATGTCTACTATGTACTACTACTTGTGCATTTGGGTTTTCTTGGAGAAGTTTAAGTGTATACAGTGTAAACCTAATACCAAAGATTGGATATGTACCATTAAATATGTTTAATACAGGGAAACTTTCAGCTTGAAAACCATTAATAGTACTTGATTCCCTTTTGTTTGCACCATATAAAGCGATGCTGTTTAATCCCTTCTCTTGTAATCCTGAGATTAAGTTGAAAGCCATGTTCTCTAAACCGCCCACTCTTGGATAGAAGTAATGGGATATGGATATAAAGTCATATTCTTTTTTGTTTTTCAAAAAAAGTTCTTTCATTTAAAAAGGCTTTAATTAAAAGGGTTTCTATTGCTAGAAACTAGTTAATTATATCACGAAATAGCCCTATAGTAAAACACACTGAGAAGGTCACCCTACTCTCTTGAGAAGAGAATATTGTTTGAATCTGAATAAATAATGTGAAAGCCTTTGTTTGAGAGAAGTTCTATCAATTTTTGATTAGACACGCCATAATTATTATTGATTTCGTAATCATACATATTGTTTAGCCAAGCTACATTTTGAGGATTAATATCTCTTGAAGCAGACTCAATCCTAGATGTGTAAAGGAAGCAGAATCTGTTACTTATCTCGTCTCGTACTATCATTTCCTCATATGTTTTGTTGTTTGGATTACTTACAAAAGTAATCATACTTCTTCTTGTATCTAAACTTTGGTACTGTCCCTGTGCAGTTTCAAACAGAGTCATGCCTCTAACCATAAGTTGTGTGTATGGATCAGAAACAATCTGGCATTTTGTGGCTTTCTTTTGTGATAGGAAATGAATTATAGAGGTATCATCCTCTGTTATGCCAGAGATAACTCCAGTATTTTGTGTATAGAAGGTAAGGTAGCTTTTGAAATTTGTAATGTAGAAAGGAATTGAAGAAAGGAAAAGGATAAAGATTATTATTGTTGAAAGCCATTTTTTGAATTTTAGATTGTTAATTGTGTATACCAATAGAAATGACATAAACAGAGAAGTTCCTATGAGGAACTTACTGGCATATGTTGGAGCCAAAAAGAAGAATATCAGGCATATAGAAACATATGTTATGGAATAGTAAGCAAAGGAGATAGATTTCTTCTTAATAAATATGTAGATAGCACAGATAATAAAGAATACAATCAAAAATCCATATTGTGTAGACAGGAAGGAGAGGTTCTGTGGGAAGTAATAGTTAGAGAAACTTCCAAGAATTTCCACTTCAGACAGTTGAAAAAATTTCTCAATACTAAATCCACGAATATTTGCAAGTAAGGTTACGATTAAACCCAGTACAGATACCATGGATATAACCTTAAGGGTGTTACTATCCTTTTTCAAAGTTTTCTGGAAGAGATAGTAAATTAATGCAAATGCAGCAAAGATTGGTCCGAAGATAAAATGATTGGCTAGCAAGATTGGAATTGCAAATAGAAGTGATGCTAGATTCAATTTCCTCTCGGAAAGAAGATTTAAGAAAAGAAATAGTGTAAATGTCTGAGGAATAATAAATGCAAAGGAATATGCTCCTGCCTCAAATACGGTAATGGTCATTAATGTGCCAAGTAGGATGAGAAACTTATTCTTGAAATATCTGTTTAAAATTTTTGCTATCAAAACAGCAAATGTTGCAATTAAAGAGAAGTTAAAGATTGTAGATGCTATTCCTACATTAAGATTAAAACCAGTTGTTACAAAGGCTTGTATAGAATGAAAATATGTAGTGTATCCTAATTTCTGGAAAAGATTGGAACATTGGTTTGGGGTTAAACATAACTGTCCATTGGCCATTTCGTTAGCTACGGCATTGTGCTGAAGGAAATCTGTACTAAGGAGTGCATCTGTCTTTATTCCGAGTAATGTATATACTCCAATGAGTAGTGCAAAGGTTCCAAGATATATTACTAGGGATTTTTTGATATTGGCATAATTTTGAATGTCTTTCTTGAATAGTAGGAATATTAGGGAGAGGGAAGTAAATGTAAGAAAGAGGTATGCTAGTGCTCTGTAAAGGGTTTGAGATTCAATGTTAAACTGTTTGGAGAGGAAGTAAATTAAAAGATAACTAAGTGGATATATTAATGTTGCTAATATATATCCGATACCAAAGTAAGATTTCTTTGTAATTAATTTTGATATTATTGCAGGGAGTAAGAAGATTGAAGATGTAGATATTATTGCAAAAATCAAATCGTCAGATAGTCCTACTGTTTGTTTGAAGAAAATAAAATAAAGACAGTATATGTAGCTTGCAATGATTAATGTTGTTATTAGTATCCTCTTCCTCATAATCCTTTACATTGTACTGAAATATTAATAGTATCTTCAATCTCCCCTACTTCATCTGGGTTGTAAGATATAGATAATGTTGCTGTCTTCTGGTCATATATCAGTTCCCCACTTTTAGAAGAGACAGAGATATCACATCCGTCTTGTGTATATGTGTTATCTAAGAATGTCCCGTATTTTGAAAATGAGATTTTGGATATATAAGAATCATATGGTGTATGGTTTTGTATTTTTACAGATCTTTTGATTTCTAGAGTATCTTTTCCTCTTGTAACGATATCTGTCTTTGTAATAGTATCGTTTTCTGTTTTGGAGGTGTATGTAGGATATATATATCCTATGTTGTATCCAGATTTAGTATATTCAAGTAAATCGTTTTCGAATACGTATGTTGGTTTATTGTCTTTGCTAAGAAAGTCTTGTTGGTTATTTATCTCAAACCATATCTTATTTGGTATTGTTACAACTAGTGAGTTATTTATATATTCGTATATGTAAGGTGTTCTAAATATTCTTGTTCCGTAAAGTAGAGATATACCGAAGGAGAGTAAAGCAAAGATTAGAAAGAATATTTTAAATAGTTTTCTCATATTTAAATATATGGGATATGTGTATAAAAGAAAAGGGCACCCAATATTATTTTTTTTGACAGTTAAGTCAATAGAATAATCCTCTGTTAAGAGGGGGGTGCCCAATTCATATGGAGGTGGTTGTGGCTATTATTGGACAAATGTCCAGCTGGTATTTTCTTTCGTGGCGATGTATTGTAATTCTTTTGTTTCCTGACCAGAATAGGCTTTGTCGTAGATGTTAATCTGCGAACCTTGATGGCCAATTTGAATTACATCTCCTGGATGGAGAATTTGATAGAAACAAATGGCTTCCTTGTCACACCAAGTGAACAGGACAGAACCAACATCGCGAGTTGTACCAGATGTATCAAAAACTTGATTAGGTACTACCCAATCCTTTCCTCTTGATCCAAAATAGCCAATGAAATTGGCGTTGGATCCGGCTGATCTGGGATCTGGGCTTTCTAAGGTGCCATTGTTTGGTAAAACTGGATTTGCAACGATCGGTGCCGACCCTGGGGTTTGAGCTGATACTGCAGGTTTGTTGAGCAACATTATTGCGATCAATGCCAGCAGTGCCAGGAGCCCAAGGATGCCAAGAACTTTCCAGAAGAGATTAGAATCTCCCTTGGTCTCGATCTTGTCTTCAGCAACAGGCGCAGTAGCTTTTGGAGCAACAGGCGCATTTGCCTTGGCGGATTCGTTCATCTCAATGTTAATCGAGATTTTCTTGATGTCTTTCTCTGTGATTGACATTTCTTTCTCCTTTTTCCTTTATGAGTGAATTTTTAGTTTCAGTATAAGGTCGCCACAACCTCACCTTATTTATTACATATTTCTATATAAGAAATAAGGTAAAGTTGTAGCTAAAAGAGAAAATTATTTGCCATAACCTTCCATATGATACTTGTATAAATATGGATTATATTAATCACATAATACAAGTTATTTTAAAGAACCTTGTTTCTATTAAAAGAAACATTCTAGAGATTAAAATAATCGCTAACTATGAATCTTCTAATGATTGGAAATGTTTTTAAGGAGCAAGTTTTTAATTGTATTAATATAATTTATTAAATTAATTCAATACTGTAGGGCAATGTATAAACAGTGCCCTACTCTATTGACCAAAAGCTACTGCGCTTTTGTTTTACTCTTTAAATATCTACCCTCTAACATCAAACCTATTCCTAAACCGAAAACGATTAATGCTATACCAGCAAATATACTCTTGTTATCTAGGATAAAAGAGGTATCTACAGGTATATGTCCATAACCATCAGCTAAGATAGAGGATGTGTTAAGAAGTATAAATCCTAAAGAAGTTGCCAATACAGAAAATGTGTTTTTCATAATTGACATTAATAAATTTATTAAAGAACTAAGAGAATTATACTATAAGCCACTGTAAATATCAATATATGGGTATGAGGAGGCTGTGTATCTTAAACTGGTTCTCCGTTGATAGAGACAAGATTTGCGAATCTAAATATACGGATTGGGGAGTTATAATACTTACAAGTATATAGGATAAGATCTGCATCAATATCCTTTATGTACTTGTTCTCATCAAGTTTAAAGATTTGGTATATATACTCTCTTTGATTCCATATTATAATCACCTTATCCCCTATCTTTGTATTTGGGAGGTTGAAGAAAGATATCTTATTCCTGTATTCAGTTGTCCATGAAGAGTACCCAAACCTGTGCGAAGCTATAATTATGGATTTAGTTGTTTCTCCAAGATAGTTTTGTTCTGGATTTGCATAGTCGTAAACTATCCATGGCCCCTTATCTAATGCTTTGAGAGGGTCTTTTCCAGTTATAATTTTTGCTTTTACACCAATCTTTGGAATTATTAATGTATTTGTCTCTGTAAGAGAGGTATCTTTTTCAGGCAGAGTTATCTGTGGAGGTTCTGGAGGTTGTTCTGTATCGTCTTCCTTGTTCTCTGTAACAGGAATTTGCAGAGTTTCTGCTTCTACTTCTGGTGAACTAATATTTAGTTTGTTGAATATATATGGTAGCTGAGGATACGCAAGGAGAGAGAGAGATGCAAAGGTGAGAATAGCACCGATGATAATATATATATTCCCTGTAGTATTGATTATTTTTTCTCTTTTCATCACTATTAATTTTTATTTCTTAAGAATTCTTCTAATATCATACCACGGTTCTTCATCTCTAGAGCATTCGTTTTCCCTATATATCTATAATGCCAACTTTCATAACTAAATCCAGTTACACGTTCATATCCAGAAGGGAAACTAAGAACAAAACCATACTTGTGGGCATTCTTCTGTAACCAAGTACTTGCTTTGGTAGTACTAAACCTTGTCCCTATGTTGTCACTAACCTCTTTACTACTAAAATCTATAGCAGTTCCAAGCTGATGTTGGCTATGTCCTGCTCTTGCAGATATTCTATCTGCCGCATCTACATTACCTCCATTGTATTGTACCCAATAATTGTAAGTACTTACTTGTGTAGCATATGATCTGTATCCAGAAACTATGCTTAGATCTATTCCATCCGCTTTGGCAGCATTTACTAAATCCCGTAAATCGTTAATTAGTATATTTCTAACATAAAAATTATCTCCATTTCTAATTCCAGAATTACTTGCTTTTACTAAGTCGTTTGGAGCATATGTAGATGGTAGTTTGTACTCCTTGTTTACATGTACTAAAAGATCATTACCATTTCTTTTTACAGTTTTAATATTGCTAGGATATGTCCACCAAGAAACTGAAGGTGTGTAGTTAGAGTATGTCTTGGGGATTATACTTTCCTTAATATCATTTACCTCTATGGTATTGGATGTCTTAACATTGTTTTTTTCTACTCCCTGTGTATCTTGAAAATCTATTGTAACTACATTGAAGGAAAGAACTAATGTAGAGAGATATATCCATATATTTGAGAAGAATTCTGTCATAACACGATATTTTAGCATAAAAAGATTAGCGTGTTTCAATTATGAGTGGGAATTAAGGGGTATTAATTCCCACTCATTTACTTACCTGAACCAGATATATGTTTGAAAGTCTTCTTTTATAGAAATCACTTCTCCTCTTTCGCAAGTAGATTTTCCACCATCATTTTGTATGTATATTTTCTTTCCAATTGTTGGATAGCAGGTGTATTCCCCTTGAGGGAACACAGTCGGAAAGTTTGTAAGAATAAATACTTCTTCTCCAGATATTACCCTTGGTGGTGGCGAACTAAATCCTAGAGGTCCTTTCAAAACAAGGAACAGGAAGGCGATAATTACAAGAGTAATTATAACGACAATAATCTTTTCCACCATTTTTTCATCAGAGTTTTTATTCATTTTCTCCTCCTAGAGATATTGAAACACGCTATGATAGTACACGGATTAAATCTTGTGTGTACCGTTTAAAAGAACACATGATTATACTACTATGGGGCCTACTTTTGCTACAAGTAATGAACTATGTCTTTCTAGGTCAAGAAATATAAATTGAGAGATTGTAATATTTAAATACTAAATTATTTCTCCTCACATATGTTAACCAAAGAAGATTTAAAGGCCATAGAGAAGATACTTTTCCCAAGGTTTGATACGTTGGACAAGAGGATGGACAAATCGGAAGGGAGGATGGAAGAGATATATGAAGAATTGGATAGAAGAATATGCAGTATTGTAGATACGGTTGGTGAGATTAATGGTACTTTACAAGGATTAGCTTTACTAGATGCAAATAGCAGAGGAGATATAAAAAGATAGGATGGCAATATACAGGAGGTTTACAAGATGAGTATTGAAGTAAATGATAGATTAGACGCTATTGAAAAACATCTAAATACTAAATATGACCCAGTAAGTAGGAGCCTTATGGATACCTCTAAAATAGATTATGAAAGGAAAAGACTTAAAGAATTGCTACTGTAGCTACACTATCATCTCCATTCATATTCATTAGTTTTACGCCAGATGTTTGTCTTCCAAGTGTTGGAACTGCTTTAAGCTCTGATCTAATAACTTTTGCTTTTTGAGAGATAACAACTATCTCTTTCTCGTCTTTTTCAATTATCCTTGCTGAAGCTATTCTTCCTGTTTTAGGAGTTACTCTAAATGTAAAGACTCCTGTCCCCCCCCTCTTTTGAAGAGGATACTCCTTAAGTGTTGTCATCTTTCCATATCCATTGTCTGAGAGGGTTAATAGCTTTTCATTGTCATCTTTAATTATTCCCATCCCTACTACATAGTCTGTAGGATTTTTAAACTTGATAGCTGTTACTCCCTTTGTACTTCTTCCCATAGGTCTAACATCAGACTCTTTAAATCTAACAGATTTACCATCTGCTGTAACAATCACCACATCGTTGTTTCCTGTTGTTGGTTTTACCCATGTAAGCTGATCTCCATCTTCTAATTTAATTGCTGTTAACCCATTAGATCTAATCTTCTTGTATTCTTCAAGCGCTGTTTTCTTTATGACACCTTTTTCTGTTGCCATCAAGAAGTATGAGTAGTTGATGTTCTCACCGCCTTCTGTTTTTTCAGTTATTGTTCCATTTGGATTTCTGGTCAAAACAGAATTAATTGTTTCGTTTTGTTCTAACTGTATAAGGTTAACCAAAGGAAGACCTTTTGCTGTTCTTCCGTATTCTGGAATTTCAAATATTCTAATGTTGAAGACTCTACCTCTGTTAGTGAATAGAAGAAGTTCATCGTGTGTATTACAAAGGAAGGCATGTTCTATGAAGTCACCTTCTTTGGTTTCGCCACCAGAAACACCTTTGCCACCTCTTCTTTGAGATTTGTAAGTGTCTGGAGTTAATCTCTTAATATATCCAGAATGTGTTATTGTAACCAACATCTCTTCATTAGCTACCATATCTTCTTCAGATATCTCATTTACCTGTCCTTTAACAACTTTTGTTTTTCTATCATCACCATATTTTTCTTTTATCTCTTCCAAATCTTTAGAAATGATTTTTAAAATTCTGTCCTGATTCCCAAGTACTTCATTGTATTCTTTGATATTCTCTTGAAGTTCTTTGTATTCATTTTGTAATTTCATCCTTTCAAGAGCAGCTAATCTTCTAAGTTGCATATCTAAGATTGCTTGTGCTTGAACCTCTGTAAATTTGAAATTATCCATAAGATTTGTTTTTGCAGTTTCCTGAGTTTTAGAGCCACGGATAGTTGCAATTACCTCATCTAGCATATCTAGTGCTTTAAGAAGACCCTCAAGTATATGTGCTCTAAATCTTGCTTCAGCTAAGTCAAATTCATATCTTCTAATGGTGACTGTTAATCTAAAAGAGAGGAATAATTCCAAGATTCTTTTTAGAGGTAATGTCTTTGGTTCCTGTTCTACCAATGCAATCATGTTCGCATTGAAGACCTTTTGCATCTCAGTATATTTGTAGAGCTTGTTGAGAACTGCTTTTGGTTGTGCGTCTCTTTTTAGTACTACTACTACTCTCATTCCTTCCCTATTCGACTCATCTCTAATGTCTGCAATGCCATCTATCTTCTTTTCTTTAACAAGGTCTGCGAATTTCTCAATCATGTGGGCTTTGTTAACTTGGAATGGTATCTCTGTGATTATGATGTTGAATCTTCCCTGCTTACCCTCTACGATTGAAGCTTTTGCTCTCTGAAGGATTCTTCCTCGACCAGTAGCATATGCATTTAGAATTTCTTTTTGGTCATAAATGATTCCTCCAGTTGGGAAATCTGGCCCAGGTATTATCTCAATTAAATCTAGTGGTGTAATGTCTGATTTGAATTCTGGGTATAGTACAGATTTCTCTTCGGCAATTTTCTTTCTTAATTCCTCAATATTCTTAGCGAGATTTGGGTCTGCTAAATCTACATAGTTTTCTAGGTAGTCCTCTGGTTTAGGGTTTAGTGTCTGAGGAATAATTTCTTTTGCTTCTTTTGCTTTTCTTAACTCATTATATATGCCCTTACCTTCCCATTTGTTACCCCTTTTTATCATTTCCTGCAGTGCAGTTATTAGCTCTCGCAGGTTGTGTGGAGGCATTTTTGTTGCCATACCTACTGCAATACCATCTGTACCATTAGCTAATACATTTGGAAAAAGTGCTGGAAGTACGGTTGGTTCTAGTCTTGTACCATCGTAGTTTTGAGTGAATGTTACTGTTCCTTTATTCAGGTCTCTTAGAAGTTCTATGGTAATCTTTCCCATTCTTGCCTCTGTGTATCTCATAGCTGCTGCTCCATCTCCATCAATTGAACCGAAGTTTCCCTGTCCATCTACAAGTACATATCTTGTTGAAAAATCTTGTGCTAGTTTTACAAG
>ERZ795049.4638-NODE-4638-length-13485-cov-5.654133_pt1 | contig 13485 bp, 17 predicted proteins | sample MGYA00375133_ERZ795049 | MGnify/ENA primary metagenome ERZ795049 (study PRJEB30178, sample SAMN05720147) | activated sludge metagenome | isolation source: anaerobic digester from wastewater treatment plant | place: Japan | collected 2015-04-20 ...
ACCGGTAATCCTGACTATGGATTGGTTAATTAATTCTGTAATAGGATTGTTTATATAGGAGGTATGAATAATATGGCAAGACAAAGAATTATGAGCGGTATGAGGCCTACAGGGAATCTTCATCTGGGAAACTATTTCGGTGCTCTTGAGAACTGGGTTAAGCTTCAGGACGAATTTGATTGTTTTTATTCCATTGTTCAGTGGCACGCACTGACTACAGACTATGAAAATACCGACGATATCAAGGATAATGTGATAGAGATGGCAATAGATTGGCTTAGCGCCGGCTTGGACCCCGAAAAATGCACAATATTTTTGCAGTCAGGGGTTAAAGAAATTGCAGAGCTTCATTTATTGCTTTCAATGATAGTACCACTTTCGTGGCTGGAAAGGTGTCCGACATACAAAGATCAACTGGCACAGCTTAAGGAGAAAAACATTACAACCTATGGCTTTCTTGGTTATCCTAATCTAATGGCTACTGATATACTTATCCATAAGGCAAATGTAGTACCGGTCGGTGAAGATCAGGCTCCGCATTTGGAGCTTTCCCGTGAAATTGCCAGAAGGTTCAACTATTTGTACGGTGAGACCTTCCCGGAGCCCCAGGCAAAGATGACACAGATTAAAGTGCTGCCGGGGCTGGATGGGAGAAAAATGAGCAAAAGCTATGACAATACAATTTCTCTGTCTGACTCACCCGACATAATAAGGGAAAAAGTTAAACAGATGATAACAGATCCGGAGAAAATCAGGAAGAATGACCCGGGTCATCCGGACATCTGCGCTGTTTATGCCTTTCATAAGGTGTTTTCTGAGAAAACTTATCAGGACATATATGATATTTGTAAGGTCGGAAACTTGGGCTGCGTGCAATGCAAAAAGAATCTTGCAGAAAATATAGTGGAATATATGGGACCGATGTATGAGCGGAGACAAAAATTTGTGAAAAATAAATCAGAGATCTTGGAAATATTAAGGAATGGCACACAGCATGCAAGAGCAGTGGCTAAGATAACACTCTCAGAAGTCAGGGAAAAGATGAAACTAATGGAATTGGAGTGACGGCATGGCTATTAACGTAAAGCTGGAAGTCTTTGAGGGCCCTTTGGATCTTTTGCTCCATCTGATCGAAAAGAACGAACTGGATATTTATGATATACCAATCGCTATGATTACAGATCAGTATCTAAATTATATCAATATGATGGAGACACTTGATTTGGAAATTTCCAGCGAATTTTTGCTCATGGCCGCGACTTTGCTGGAGATAAAATCCAGTATGCTGCTTCCAAATCCGAAAAAGGAAGAAAACTGCGGAGACTCAATTGATCCTAGGGAAGAACTCGTCCAAAAGCTTATTGAATATAAGAAGTTTAAAGAAGCGTCCCTTGAGTTAAAGGATAAGATGTGTATATACTCGAAGGTTTTTTATAAGGCCCCTGAGCCGATTGAGGATTACTTAAATGATGTAATCTCTATATCAAATGTTTCTTTGGACATGCTTTATTTTAGCTTCAGAAATATACTTCTGAAGAATGATTCAAAAAAGAGGAATACCTATAGAGAAATATACAGAGAAGTTATCACTATTGAGGATAAGATAAGACTGATTAACAAGCTGCTTGCCAATAAGCCTTCATTTTACTTTGATGATTTGTTTGTAAGCTGTTACAATAAATACGAAGTTATCGTAACTTTCCTTGCAATGCTTGAACTTATAAAAAGGAAAAACCTTCTTATTGAACAGGAAAGGAACTATGCAAGGATATTGATAAAGAGAAGGGTAAAGGGCGCATGAAGGGACGGATTCTACTATGGATATCAGAGAAATAAAGTCGGTTGTAGAGGCTCTTTTGTTTGTAGCCGGAGATGCTGTATCGGTTAAGGATTTATGCAGCATTATAAATATTGATGAAATTACACTTCGAAGGATAGTAAATCAGATGATTGACAGCTGCATTGAAGAAGAAAGGGGATTGCAGATAATCGAAGTAAACGACTGTTATCAGCTTTGCACCAAACCGGAGCATTTTGAATATATAGAGAAGCTGGTTAAGCCTCAGAACCGGCAGGGTCTTTCTCAGGCATCCATGGAAACCCTTGCGATTGTTGCATATAAGCAGCCTATTACAAAATCACAGATTGATTACATAAGAGGAGTAAAGTCCGAAAGCTGCATATTGACACTAATAGAAAAAGAGCTGATAGTTGAGATAGGAAGGATGGAAGGCCCGGGCAGACCGATACTATACGGTACTACCGATAACTTTCTAAAGCTGTTTGGATTGAAATCCTTAAATGAACTGCCTGCTCTTAAGGAGGGTGCAGAAGAAGCAGGAGCATAGAATCAAACACAATACATCTCAGGATGTATTTTTTTTTATTTTTGAGAAAAGATAGAAGAAATGTCGCGTGGTTGATTGCCATAAAGTCACGGGAGGGGATGGAATGCTTTATGCTGCGATTGTGTTTGTTTTTCTATTATTGATTCTTATTATGATGCCTGTTGTTATTACCTTTGACCTGAGTAAAGACGGCGAAAACCGCAAAATAGCCGTGGATTTAAAGACAATGTATGGCTTATTGAGGCTGAAGATGAAGGTGCCTTTCTTAAAAATTGCATATGAAAACGGAAAGCTTTCACTTAAATATAAAATTGAATCAGCAGGGGATAAAAAGAGTAAACTGCTGTCCGCTGTTGAAAAGTTTATGAATATGAATGAAAGTGAAGATCCATATAAAACATTGAAGGAAAACAGACATAAAATATCTTCTTTTTTAAATTATATTATACTAAAAACAAAAATCAGCAATTTTAATTTCAAAATAAAAATGGGAACATATGATGCTGCAATAACTGGAGCTTTATACGGATTGGCCTGGATAGTCATCGGCAGCGTAATGACTTTGGTAAAAAGCCGCTTAAACATGGGAGAACCTATTATTACGGTCATACCTGTATTTGGCAGGACCCAGCTAAGCGTTGATTTTAGTTGCATAATTAGCATAAAATTAGGTCATATTATATATGCTGGAATAAAAGGAATGCCGTAATTCCATATATTTTAGAAGGATGTGTTTAGTTTGGATCAACCTGTAGAAAGCTTAATGAAAACCACGATGGAAAATATAAAAAACATGATAGATGTCAATACAGTAATAGGTGATGCAGTGGAAACAAAAGACGGTACAGTAATTGTCCCTGTATCCAGAGTATGCTTCGCCTTTGTGGCAGGAGGGGGAGAATACGGAGAAACAGCCGGAAATGAAGAAGAGAATACATCAAAGTATCCTTTTGCGGGAGGCAGCGGAGCAGGCGTTACAGTACAGCCTATTGGATTTCTGGCAACAACAAACGGCCAATTGAAGGTAATACCTGTCAGATACGGCAGTACGGTGGACAGGATAGTTGATATGGTACCTGAGCTTATAAACAATATCGAGTGTTATTTATCTAAAAAAAACAGCCCGGAGAAAGAAGAAAGTTGAAGTAAAGGAAGGAGCAAAGCTTCTTCCTTTATCTAATCAGTGAGGCGGCAAGTATTCTATATTTTTCGAAACCCCCGGACAGGCTTTTTATATATGTGCAAAAACCCTTATTAAAATCTTGTTATAAAATGCCGCAAAGTTTGTTATAATTGCTCTATGGGTAAAATATTTATAATTTTTTAAAATTTATGTTTTCTTCGGGGGGGGGTGAACATATGGAACTAAAAGAAGCAGTTAAGCTGATATGGGAGAATAGAAAATATGCTACTGACGATCCAAAAGAAGTCCTCAGCCATCTGAACGAGGAAGTTGCCGAATCATTGAAAGCCCTTCTCAGAGGTGAGGAAGAGAGGGCAAAAAATGAGTTGGAAGATGCACTCTCATGTATCTTTATAGCATTGAAGGTAATGGATGTTGATATTGAAAAAGCAATTAACCATCAGATTATTCAGATGAAGAAAAGAAATGAAAAGATTATGATATTAAAAAAAGATAAGGTAGAAATTTATGTGGAAGGAACGCTAAAAGGCGGCTGGTCCGTTTGGGGTGAGGATGATGAAAAGGAAGCGCTGAAAATTGCTAAGGAATTCGGTTGTAAAATTATAAAAGAATAATTGTATTATATAAACACATCATACTGTCAATAATAAATATGTATTTGATATTGACGGAGTGATATGATGAGAAAAATCGTTGCGATATTAGTGTTAATAATAATTATTGCTGCATCAGTGTTTCTTGGAGTATCGGCAGGACAGGACACCAATGCACGTGCAGCGGTTATTATGGATGTTAATTCAGGCAGAATACTATATTCCAAGAACATGGACGAAGAATTGGCAATGGCCAGTACTACAAAGATAATGACAACACTGATAGCCATAGAAAGCGGAAAGCTTGAAGAATATGTAACAGTCAGTAAAAAAGCTTCCCGCACGGAAGGCTCATCAGTATATTTACACGAAGGAGAAAGACACACTGTTAATGATTTGTTATATGCAATAATGCTGCGTTCGGGAAATGATGCCGCAGTTGCCGTAGCTGAACACATCGGCGGCTCAATTGAAGGTTTTGCAGAATTGATGAACAAAAAAGCAAGGGAGATAGGCGCAGTCAATACACAATTTACCAATCCCCATGGGCTTGATGCGCCGGGGCATTATACAACTGCCCGGGATCTCGCAATAATTGCTGCTTATGCATTAAAGAATCCGAAGTTTTCAGATGTGGTAAAAAGCAAGAAAAAAAGTATATCAGGTCCGCCGGAAGAAAATTGGGATAGAATAATGATTAACAAGAATAAAATGCTTTGGGAGTTTGACGGGGGAGACGGGGTTAAGACAGGCTTTACAAAAAAGGCAGGGAGATGCCTGGTATCTTCAGCAACCAGAGACGGAATGCGGCTTGTATGTGTGGTATTGAATTGCGGATCCATGTGGGATGATTCCTCGGCTTTGCTTGAGTATGGTTTTAAAAACTATTCAAATGTTAAAGTAGTAAATAAAGAAAAAGTCTTCAAGACAGTCAGGGTAAGAAATGGAAAAGAGAAGTTCATTGATGTTAGACCTGCAGAAGATTTTTCATTGGCTTTGCGCACAGACGGAACAGAAAGTGCCGGAGTATATGCGAAAAACATTGACACGGCGCAAGCTCCTTTTAAAAAAGGCGATACTGCAGGCAGATTAGAAATATATTTCGATAATACACTGCTAAAAACAATTAATCTTGAATACGCCGAAAGTGTCGAGTCCAGCAGTCCTTTTTTTTATCTGAAAAGAATCCTCAGGGATTGCTTTGCAGACATGAGTTGGAGGTGCGGGTTTGGCACCTTGGACTTTTTTATTATGCTGGGGGCAAAGAGAGATGTTTGAAAGGCTGCAAAAAGTAATGTCAAAGTACGGAGTGGCATCCAGGCGTAAATGCGAAGAAATGATAACTGCCGGAAGAGTTAAGGTAAATGGCTGTACAATTACGGAGCAGGGGTTCAAAGTAGATAAAGAAAAGGATATAATAGAAGTTGACGGGAAGATTCTCAATAGCATGGATGAGAAATTATACATTTTACTTAATAAACCGGCAGGTTATATTACCAGTGTAAAGGATCAATTTGGAAGGCCTGCTGTACTGGATCTGTTAAAGGGAATAAATACCAGAGTATTTCCAGTCGGACGCCTTGACTATGACACGGAAGGACTATTAATTTTAACCAATGACGGTGATCTCACATATATGATTGCCCATCCAAAGCACGAAATAAATAAGACTTACAGGGCATTAATACGGGGAAAGGTCAGCCATGATGATATTATAAGCTTTAAGAGGGGAATGAGCATAGAGGATTACACAACTGCTCCCGCCCTATTGGAAATAATCAGATTCTCAAAGGAAAACAGTGTTGTAGATATTACGCTTCATGAAGGAAAAAACCGTCAGGTAAGGAAAATGTGTTCTGAAATTGGACACGAGGTAATCAGGCTAAGGCGTATCAGAATAGGGGAATTAAGTTTGGGAAGCTTAAAAACCGGCGAGTGGCGGTATCTGAACAAATCAGAAATAGAGTATTTAAAAAAGTTAGGGGGGTGCTGAATGCTGCAGATAAGAAAAATCAAACGGTCAGATATCGATTTTGTTATTGAAATCACTTCGGAAAATAGATTTCCGGGAGACAAGCTTCTTTCAAATATAGAAAACTTCCTTATATGTGAAAGCGATGGTGAAAAATGCGGTTGTGGCTGTATAGCGCTGTTTGGCGGAAAAGGGTATATAAGCTGGGTAGTGATAAAGGAAAGATATAGGAGGCAGAGATTTGGAGATGCAATAGTCAGGGCACTTCTTAATATTGCAGATTTGCGAGGGGTAGAAGAAGTATACGCTGTAGGAATTTGTGAGGATTTTCTTAAGTCAATGGGCTTTGAAAGGCAAGAAAATAGTTCCGCTGTTGATGATATTAAAAAAATGATTGGAGATTCGGGTGATTCTGAATATTATAGGGTGTCGCTGAAAAATTATTTTAAGCCTTGTTCCCAAAGGTAAGAATAAATTTTTTAAAATATATATATTTTAAATGGAAAATATGATATATATAGAATTATTAATATTTTAGTACATGTAATATATGGATAATTATTAGTAGGAGGTTAATTATATGGCAAAATTAAGGATTACTGAAACAGTACTGAGGGACGGCCACCAGTCTCTTATCGCAACAAGGATGAGGACGGATGAAATGCTGCCGATTATTGAACTTATGGACAAGGTAGGCTATCATTCGCTGGAAATGTGGGGCGGTGCTACTTTTGACTCATGTCTCAGATTTCTTGATGAAGATCCATGGGAAAGGATCAGACTGATTAAAACAAGACTTAAAAACACCAAGCTGCAAATGCTTCTAAGAGGGCAGAATATATTAGGATACAAGAACTATTCCGATGATATAGTTGAAGAGTTTGTAAGGCTTTCAATAAAGAACGGAATAGATATAATAAGGATATTTGATGCCCTGAATGATCTCAGAAACATTGAAACAGCGGTAAAAGCAACTAAGAGATATGGTGGACATGCTCAAGGTACGGTTGTATATACAATAAGCCCTGTACACAATATAGAACTTTATGTGGATCTTTCAAAGAAGGTACAGGAAATGGGCTGTGATTCTCTTTGCATAAAGGATATGTCCGGCATACTTACTCCTTATTATGGATATGAGTTGATTAAAGAGTTAAAGAAAAATATAAGCATTCCTATACAGCTTCATACCCATTTTACCAGTGGCATGACCAGCATGACATACCTAAAAGCTATTGAAGCAGGTGTTGATATTATTGATACTGCCATTTCACCCTTCGGACTTGGTACCTCGCAGCCTGCAACGGAACCGATGGTTGCATCCCTCAAGGGCACGGAATATGACACCGGCCTTGATTTGGAGATGCTTTGTGAAATTGCAGAGCATTTCAAAAAAATAAAAGAAAAGTATGTAGCTAATGGGATATTGGATCCCGATGTATTCAATGTTGATACCAATGTTTTGTCATACCAGGTACCCGGCGGAATGTTATCAAATCTAATATCACAGCTAAAGCAGGCAAACTCTATGAATAAATACGGTGAAGTATTGAAAGAGATTCCAAAGGTAAGAGAGGATCTGGGCTATCCCCCTCTTGTAACACCTTCCAGCCAGATTGTGGGTACACAAGCTGTATTCAATGTCATTTCTGGCAGCAGATATAAGATGATACCGAACGAGGTAAAAGAATATGTCAAAGGGAAATATGGGAAGCCAAGTGTTCCTATTTCCGAGGAAATAAGGAAAAAAACCATTGGAGATGAAGAGGTGATAACCTGCAGGCCTGCAGATTTGATGGAACCTCAGCTAGAGCTGATGAAGCAGGAAATGAAGGAATACTATGAACAGGAAGAGGATGTGCTGAGCTACGCGCTTTTTCCATCGGTTGCCCTTAAGTTCTTTAAGGACAGGCAAGCCAAAAAATACGGAATTGACAGTGATATTGTAGATAAAGTCGACAAAACATACCCTGTATGATGAATTAAGTGGGTATCGCAAACTATTGGTTAAATAGTCAGCGATACCCACTTTTTGCATTCATATCAGCAGTGCTTATGCAAATACACATAATTGTTCCTGCTTGAGTAGTATTTAATTACTTTTACATCTGAATTGTCAGAGATTTTTTTACCGCATTTAAGGCACACAAAGTTGCTTTTCAACAGTTTGTCATAGTAGGTTTCGACGCTCATATTGCTGCATTTTTGCCAGCTTTTCCAGCCTGTTTTACAAAGTTTCACACGATTGTTATAATCAGCATATACCCATTTTAAAAGCCTGTGAAAATGGAAGGGATATTTTGTATACGCTATGAAGTCTTTTGGGAGACCCAGGGAAATAGTATAGTTCTCAAAAGTTTTTTCTATAAGCGATTGAAGGGGTTCTTCAATTTTAGAATTGTTATAATTATAATCTTCATGATCCAGGTATCGTCTTGTATCTTCAAACATATAACCACGGCAGACAAGTATTTTTTCATCCTTTTTTACTGACAGCGCTTTTAATGCATTCCTAACAATTTCTGTAGTATAATAAATATATGTTTTATTTTTAAAGTTATATTCATCATATAACTGAACAGGAAGCAATTCATATAAGAATTCTCCTGTTTCATTTCTAAGGATTCCGATGCAGGTTCCGCCTACAAGGCTGCCGCTTCCTGCATCATCGACTTGTATCATTCTATCACCTGCACAGCACAAACTCATTTTATTATATGCAAAGGATATTGTTATTAACCATTCTGCACGTAGCATAAATGCGTGACGAAGACAAGGAGGATAAAATATTGAACATACTCATTTCAAACGATGATGGAATATATTCACGGGGATTATATGAACTTGCCAAAAGAATGATAGCATTCGGCAAGGTTACAGTGGTAGCCCCGGATAAGGAACAAAGTGCCACAGGACATGCAATAACACTGCATCGGCCTCTTAGATGCAGAAAAATAAAGCTGTATGATTTGGACATTGATGCATGGTGGGTGAACGGCACACCTACAGATTGTGTTAAGTTAGGTGTTGAGACACTTCTTGCCGAAGATCCTGACCTGATCATATCAGGCATTAATGACGGTGAAAACCTCGGTACTGACATAATATATTCCGGGACCGTTTCTGCAGCCATTGAAGGCTCAATATTCAACATACCGGCAATTGCAGTATCTTATGCAAAACACGGAGAGGCTGATTTCTCACTTGCAGCAGAAATAGCTTATGATGTGATTAATCAGGTTCTTAAGTTTAATGCTGGAGATTGCTTATTACTGAATATAAACATACCCGAAATAAAAAACAAAAGTGATTTGAAAGGAATAAGAATAACCCGATTGGGGGTAAAAAAGTATAAAAATAGTTTTAAGGAATATACAGACCCCAGAGGAAACAGTTATTACTGGCTTGCCGGGGAACTTATAGATGGTGAGCTTGGAGAGGATACGGATATTTATGCAATACGAAACGGATTTGTCTCAATAACTCCTCTGAATATTGACCTTACAGGTTACAAGGATATCAACATGCTTAAGGCATGGAAGTTTACATAGGGTTATTGCCAGATTTTATATTCTCTTGCCAATTATTTGTCTTTCAATATTGCAATAAACTTCATAATAATATATACTAAAAAATGAAGGGAAAGTTGCAAAATATAATTATTAATTGAGAAATGAAATTTATATTGCACGTCTCAATTAATTGTTCTGGAGGTCAGAGAATATGGAAAACAAGGTTCTAATGCCCGGAGAAATCGATACTGGCAAAATAATAATCAATCCTGCCTGGTGCAAGGGCTGTGGTATTTGCGTAGCCTTTTGCCCTGTCAAAGTATTGGCACTCGAAAATGACAAGGTGGTAATGACTGATGTAGACAAGTGCACCCAATGTGGAATGTGTGAGCTGAGATGTCCTGATTATGCTATATATTTGGGGAGGAAGAAGAATGAAAAGCAAAGTTAGGTTAATGCAAGGAAATGAAGCCTGTGTCGAGGGCGCAATTATTGCAGGAATGAAATTTTATGCCGGATATCCGATAACTCCATCCACGGAAATAGCTGAATTATCTGCAGAAAGGCTGCCGTTAACGGGCGGAAAGTTCATACAAATGGAAGATGAAATAGGTGGAATGGCAGCAGTTATCGGAGCTTCGCTTACAGGTGTAAAAAGCATGACGGCAACCAGCGGGCCGGGATTTTCTCTCAAACAAGAAAATATCGGTTATGCCGCAATAGCAGAAATTCCTTGTGTAATAGTAGATGTGCAAAGGGGAGGTCCGAGTACCGGCATGCCTACATCACCCGCTCAGGGAGATGTTATGCAGGCTCGTTGGGGCACTCACGGAGACCATCCGATTATTGCACTGACACCATCATCTGTCAGGGAAACCTTCGATCTGACAATAAAAGCGTTTAATATGGCAGAGAAATACAGAACCCCTGTAATACTGCTAATGGATGAGGTAATTGGGCATATGAGAGAGAAGGTACAATTGCCCGACCCATCAGAAATTGAAATAGTAGATAGGAAGAGGCCAGGCTGCTGTGAAGAATATTTCCCATACAGGCCGGAAGAAGATTTAGTTCCTCCTATGGCTGATTTCGGCACCGGCTATAGATATCATGTTACCGGTCTGGTACATGATGAAACAGGTTTTCCCAGTAATAATACGGATGATGTTGATAAGCTTATAAGAAGACTTTCCAATAAAATCGAAATGCATAAAAAAGATATACTGTTGTGGGAAGAAGAATATACGGAAGATGCGGAAATTTTGATTTTAGCGTACGGCTGTGTAGCCAGGTCGGCCAAGTCTGCATTAAAGACATTGCGCAAGAGAGGTATTAAGGTGGGTATGTACAGGCCGATTACTATTTGGCCTTTTCCAGGGGAAAGGCTTAGGGAGCTTGCTGGAAAAGTTAAGGCAATAGTTGTGCCGGAAATGAATTTGGGACAGTTGGTACTTGAAGTTGAAAGGATATGCAATAACATAACAAGAATCGAAAGATTGAATAAGGTCAACTGCGAAATCATTTACCCTGATGAAATAATCAGTAAGATAGAGGAGGTAATCTAAAATGCCAAGCGCCTTAATAAAGGATTATTTTAGAACAGATAAGCTTCCCCAGATATGGTGCCCGGGCTGCGGGCATGGAATAATTACCAGATCTATAGTATCAGCAGTGGAAAAAGCCGGTCTTGATAAAGATAACGTTTGCATTGTATCCGGTATAGGGTGTTCCTCAAGGGCGCCGGGCTATCTTGACTTTAACACTCTGCATACCACTCATGGACGCGCCTTGGCTTTTGCTACAGGAATTAAAATGGCAAAGCCGGGTGTAAAAGTAATAGTAATTATGGGCGACGGTGATGCAACTGCCATAGGCGGAAATCATTTAATACATGCATGCAGGAGAAATATTGGTATAACAGCGGTAGTATTTAATAATAATATTTACGGAATGACCGGAGGGCAATACTCTCCTACAACTCCCAAGTTTGATAAGGGGACGACGGCTCCATATGGAAATATAGACAAAGCTTTTGACATATGCAGCCTTGCAGCTTCAGCAGGAGCGACTTATGTAGCAAGGGCAACCGCATATCATGCAACCCTTCTGACTTCATTAGTACAAAACGCTATGAACAATGACGGTTTTTCTTTAATTGAGGCTATAAGCGTATGTCCTACCTATTACGGAAGAAAGAATAAAAAAGGCAATGCCGTTGATATGATGGAATGGCAGAAGAACAATGCAGTTAATGTCAATGCGGCAGCAAAACTCTCTCCTGAAGCCCTTGCGGGCAAATTCCTCATTGGTGAATTCAAGAATAGTCCCGAACCCGAATATACCAGTGAATACAGCAAGATAATAGAGAGATTGAAGAAGGAGGGACGGTAATGGAAAGAATAGAAATCAGGCTCAGCGGGTCCGGAGGACAAGGCTTGCTGCTGGGTGGAATAATACTCGCAGAAGGAGCCATATATGATGGGAAAAATGCTGTACAGACACAGTCCTATGGCCCGGAAGCAAGAGGCGGCGCCAGCAAATCAGAAGTAATAATATCCAGCGATGATATAGACTTTCCAAAGGCGATTAATTGTGATATATTGCTTTCTATGACCCAAAAGTCCTATGATCAATACAATACAGATCTTAAGGACAACGGAATACTTATAATAGATGACTCGATAAATGTTGGGAATACTGCAAATAAAAAGGTTTATAGCATACCTATATTGGATACGTCAATAAACGTACTGAAGAAGCCTATGGTTGCCAATATAGTTGCACTTGGAGCGTTGGTTGAGATAACGAAAGCAATATCAAAGGAATCATTGGAAAAAGCGGTTCTGGCTAAAGTACCTAAGGGCACTGAGGAGCTGAACAGGGAGGCACTTTCAAAAGGCTATGAAATGGCCGGAAGACTTATGCATTAATGGAGAATTATGATATGAGCGATAAAATTGATTTAATGAAGGTCATACAGACTAATTTCCATAAACTTAGCAAAGGGCAGAAACTAATAGCCCAGTATATAATGAGCAGCTACGATAAGGCCGCGTTTATGACTGCCGCAAAATTAGGCGAAAAAATAGGAGTAAGTGAATCTACAGTCGTAAGGTTTGCAAGCGCCATAGGCTATGAAGGATATCCCCAATTGCAGAAACAGCTTCAGGAAATGGTGAGAACCAAGCTTACAACGGTACAGAGAATTGAAATGAGCTCCGGCTATTCAAGCATGGATACCTTGCTGAAGAATATGTTAAAATCCGATATTGAGAATATAAGATCGACAATTGAAGAAATAGATGACAGGAACTTTGATCAGGCAGTGAAAAGCATATCAGAAGCAAAAAGTATATATATCATAGGATTAAGAAGTTCCATTACACTTTCGGAATTCCTTGGCTTTTATTTGAACTTTATCAGAGATAATATTCATGTTGTAACATACACTATAGGAGACATATTTGAACAGCTTTTCAGAATTGGGAAAGAAGATCTTGTAATTGCAATGGGATTTCCAAGGTATTCTGCAAGGACGATTAAGGCTCTTGAATATGTGAAAACAAGAGGTGCAAAAACTGTTGTAATTACGGACAGTATGTTGTCTCCCCTTTGTACTTACGCAGATAATATACTTATTGCAAAGAGCAATATGGAATCCTTTCTAGACTCGATAGTAGCACCGATGAGTGTGCTGAATGCACTTATTGTCGCTGTCGGCGTTAATGAAAAACAGAGAATATCCGCCTCCTTTGCCAGGTTGGAGGAAATATGGGACAAATATAATATATTTTCTGCAGACAGAGATGAATAATAAAAAGGGGTACCGCAATAGACAGCGATACCCCTTCTTTCGTATTTGGAGTATTATGCGACATAGCTATGAGTTTGTAGATACCCTGGAGCAACAGCCTTG
>ERZ795049.4639-NODE-4639-length-13484-cov-5.765433_pt1 | contig 13484 bp, 14 predicted proteins | sample MGYA00375133_ERZ795049 | MGnify/ENA primary metagenome ERZ795049 (study PRJEB30178, sample SAMN05720147) | activated sludge metagenome | isolation source: anaerobic digester from wastewater treatment plant | place: Japan | collected 2015-04-20 ...
CCGTTGCAGCGGACGGTTTTGTCTCCTTCACGGTCACCATCAGTTTCGGGATGGTGTTTGCTGCCGTGACGGCAACGCTGCCGACCGATGAGGTGGTGATGCCCGAGTACGTGAACGTCTCGCCGCGCATCAGGTTCTCACACATCCCGGCATCGAAGGTGGGGCCGCTGTCGCCGCCGCTGTCGCTCCAGCCGGAACCTGTCGACCCGCCGTTGTTCCCGGGTTCGTCAGGGGCCGGTGAGGTGGTGACGCGAACCGCCGCGGTCCCCTCTACGTCGCCAGCCAGGGCTTTCACTTCTGCAGAACCTTCTGCAAACGCCGCAAAGAGCCCGGCTCTGTCGATGGTGCCGACGGCCGAATCAGAGCATAACCAGGCAACCCTGACCCAGTCCAGCTCGTTGTCGCACGAGTCATAGACCGTGGCGACGAATTCCTGTATCTCCCAGGGCGCAAGCGCGGTCGTCGCGGGGTCGACCTCGACGCGGGCCGGGGACGGGAGCGGTGGGCCGACGGTCACGCAGGCAGAGCCCGATATCCCGTCCACCGATGCGGTGACGATCACCTCACCGGCCTCGTTGGGGCCAAAGAGACCGCACGGGCCGATGTAACCGATTTGCGGGTCGCTGCTCTCCCAGACCACCACGGCGTCCGGCATGACGCAGCCGTACTGGTCGTACACGGTCTCGGTGAGCTGGAGGCTGTTCCCGATGGCGATGGTGAAGTCGGACGGGCTGAGCGCGATCCGCGCCGGGACCGGGCATGCCGACCGGACCGTCACGACCGCGGTCCCGGTCTCTTCGATCCCATCGACCTGGGTGGCCACGATCTCGTCGGACCCGCCGACCGTCGCGGTGACGGTTACGGTGCCTTCGCAGAGAGCGACAAAGAGCCCGTCTTCGTCGATCGTGCCGACGGTTTCGTCGTCGCACGACCAGACGACCGTTCCGGGCAGAGCGCTGCCGCCCTCCGGGTCAACGAGGGTCGCGGTGAAGAGCCGGGTCTCCCCCTCGTCCAGGGTGACCGCCGGCGGGGAGACGACGACTCCCGGGGCTGCACATATGACCGTCACGTCCGCCGTCCCGGTGACGCCGTCGGCCGTTGCGGTGATGGTCGTCGTGCCCGCGTCGAGGGCAATGAAGTGCCCGTCTGCGTCGATGGTGCCGACGGTCTCATCGCAGGTTGCCCAGGCGATATCGACCTCCGGCATGACGTTGCCGTACTGGTCAAAGGCGGTTGCGGCGAACGTCTCCTCATCGCCGGCATTCATGGTGATTGCCGGCGGCGAAACAGCGATCCGGGAGAGGACCGGCTCGTCACAGCATACGGTGATGGTCGCCGTTGCGGCGGCACAGTCGCCCGATGCGGTGATGGTCGTCGTGCCTGCACAGAGGGCGACAAAGAGGCCGCACTCGTCGACGGTGCCGACGGCCGGGTCGCTGCTCTCCCAGGTGAGCGCGGCGTCCGGCACGAAGTCGCCGTAGCAGTTGAACGCGACGGCCTCAAACTGCCACTCGTCCCCGGGGTTCAGGTTGACCGCGGACGTGACGAACACGATCTTTGCGAGCGCCGGTTCTGCGGCGGCGACGGTGACGGCCGCATCCGCGGCGACGCCGCCCGCCGTTGCGGTGACGGTCACCGTGCCCGCGGCGAGAGCGGTGAAGATGCCGTCCGCACCGATGGTGCCGATGGTCTCGTCGCTGCTCGTCCAGGCGACATCACCCGCAGGCATGACGTTGCCGTGCTGGTCGCAGGCGGTCACGATGAACCGCTGGTCGTCGCCGACTGCGAGGGTGGCCCGGGGCGGCGTGACCTTCAGGCTCGTGAGCACCGGTTCGACCGGGTCTTCAGCGGTGGCGGTGACCGTGACGGTTGCCGTCGCGGAGATCCCGCCCGCCGTCGCGGTGATGGTCGCCGAACCCGCGGCCTTCGCGGTGAAGAGCCCGCCTGCATCGATGGTGCCGACCGCCCCGTCGCTGCACGTCCAGGTGGCCGGAACGCCGTTCATGGGGTTGTCGAACTGGTCGTAGCAGGCGGCGGCAAACGCCCTGGTCTCGCCGACCACGACGGTGGCCGTGGGCGGAGTAACCTCGATCCGTTTGAGGACCGGCTCTTCAGTGGTGACCGTGACGGCCGCGGTCCCGGAGACCCCGTCCGCCGTTGCGGTGATGGTCGTCGTGCCCGCGGCGTGCGCGGTAAAGACACCGGTTGCGTCGATGGTCCCGACGGTCTCGTCGCTGCTTGCCCAGGCGACCCCAACGCCGGTCATGGGCTTGTCGTCCTGGTCGAGAACAGCGGCCTGGAACGCCCGGGACTCGCCGATCTCAAGGGTGACCCTGGCCGGCTTGACCTCGATGGTTGTTACGACCGGTTCGATCGGTTCGACCGATGCTTCAGGCTCGTAGACGAAGATGTAGAGGTTCGAGTTGGGGCTCCCGCCTCTCTGCCAGACGATGGTGTTGCCGCTGATGGCAGGGTAGAGGTGTTCATCATACCGGTCTACAGACAGGAACACGTATTTCTCCTTCTTGCTGGAGAGGTCGTAGAGGTAGATGCTCCGCGGCTCAGCCGGCGCACCCCGCTTATCCTCCCAGGCGACGATGCTCCCGCTGATCGCCGGCGAGACCTGGTCGTTAGAGGCGCTGGTGATCCTCACCTCCTCTCTGGACGGGTCCGCGAGGTCGGTCATGTAGATCTCGGCATCCCCGCCCCGGTAGTCCTCCCAGGTGATGAGGCTCCCGGAGAGCGAGGGCCAGCACTGGACCGCCGTGCTCGCGGAGACCGGGCCTATGGTTTTGCCGGCCGCGATGTCGTAATACCGGATCCTCGCATCCGTGTCCTCCACCCAGGCGATATACTTCTCCGAGAGCGCAGGCTTGAACTCAGTCGATGCGCCGGGGATGGTTGTCCTTGCATCGCAGTCGATGACGTCTATCACCTTCTTTTCGGTGATGTCGTAGAGGGCGATGTTTGTCCTGCCGTTGTTCTTGTGGTACCAGGCAACGTAGTTCCCGGAGATTGCGGGCAGCCAATGTTTGCCCGGACCGGTGGTAATCTGTATATCATTTTTGCTGGAGCGGTCATAGAGATAGATATCCCAGTTTCCGCTCCGGTTGTCCTGCCAGACGATGTGGTTTCCCGAGATGGACGGCTTCTCCTGCGAATTAGGGTCGGTTGTTATCCTCTCGCCGGTGTAGCCGAGTGAGCCCCGGAATCCGTCTATCGTCCCGGAGTAGATATCCATCTGGCCGTTTCGGTTGTCTTCCCAGACGATCACGTTGCCGTCGATGTCCGGGCGATTCTGTGCATAATCAAAGCCCCGGTATAGGTGCTCCCCCGGCGCCGCCTCTGCCGCCATAACCGGCGGTATCAGCATGCCGAGGATGACAACTGCGCACAATAGTGCCAGGTGTGTAATCTTTGCCATATTCTTCCCCCTTGTGTGTTCTCCGCCCTCCTTGCGAGACCGCGGTACATACCCTCCGGTATGCACAAAGAGCTCGCTAAAGCAGGTGCTCAGGTGAGCACCCGGCAGGCGGAGTGCGAAATCCGATTTAAAGCCCGGTCATAGGGTAGCCGGTGAATGGGTGAATAGCGGTATAAATATATATCCTTTGCGGTGATTTATTCTCAAATTATTATAATATAAACGGGAATCTCCTGTGTGCCCCCGGGGGCGCAGGAGTCCCGGGACGGGCCTTCTCAGCCGACCCGGAAGGAAGGTGCGAATCGAGGAGCACCGCACACCGCTGCTCCTGGCGAAGTCTTTGAACGGCAATTTTCCACCCGGATCCCCTGTGGCCGGCCGGAATATGCATCGCCCGGCATGCACCCGGAGGGGCGGGAGAACACCGGCTGCGGTCGGCGCACGATCGGTTCCTGCAACCATACGGGTGCGCCACCTATATAACCCGGACTGTGCCGGTCAGCGCATCGCGGCGAGGTCACGGCGGATCTGCCTGCGGGTGTTCCACTCCACAACTCTCCCCACAATATCGTAGAGCGGGTTGACCGCGGCGCTCGTGTAGTAGCGCACGCCGGGGTTGAGCCAGCCCAGCTCCTTCCAGTAGGCGTGGTCGGCCGGGGCAACGTCGGCGAGCTCGTCAAACGACGCCCGCTGGGCATGGAAGACGACGACGCTCCGCAGCCCCGGCCGCCGTGCCCTCCCTTCCGCCAGGGCCCTGAAGAATGACCGGGCCGCACGGTCGAGTTTCCGTTCGTTCTCCCGTGCCAGCCCGGGCGTGGGGCCGGGCTGCGTGACGAGGCCGGCACGGGCGACGACGTCGAACCCCCATATGTCCGCGACGGTGTCGAGGTAGTCGAGGACATCCTTCTCGCCCACCACACCGGTGGTGACGAGGAGGAGGGCTTTTTTGTCGAAGAACCGGGGGCGAAGACGTAGGAGAACCGGTCGATGAACGTCTTCATCTGGCCGGTGACGGCGAGGCCATAGACCGGGGACGCGAAGATCACCCCGTCGGCATCGTGCAGCTTCCGCCCGACGGCGGGGGCGTCGTCCCGGATGGGGCAGCGCTCCTCGCCCCACTCAAGACATGCCATGCATCCCCGGCAGGGTGCAAGGGCGATGTCCCCGAGCATGAGGTACTCGAATTCGACGTCGCCGAGGGAGCGCATCACCTCCTCGATCCTCTGCGCCGCCCGAAAGGTGTTGCCCTTCCGGGGGCTTCCCATGACGACCAGGACTTTCATGGTCCCCCGTCGTCTCTCCTGTTCTTTATGGTTCCCCTTCGCCTCGCCCGGCGCGGGCCGATGCCCGATCCGCCTTTCAGGGGCGCCGTATCGGGGGTTCTGCGTCATGCTGTGCGGGATACGGCAGGGGTTGCCGGCTCCGCGGGGATCAGAACCCGGGGTGAGGCGGCGTGCGGGTTCCGGTCTTGTCCACCCGGATACGAGTTTGGGGTGTGCAAAGACAGGCCCCCGAAACTATTATCGCATAGCCGCCGCCCGTTGCAGGCGGTAGATGAGGACCGAGGACCTGCTTGCGATGACCGCCGACGACTGCCTTGCTCACCTCGGGTCGTCATCCTCCGGCCTTTCGACCGCCGAGGCAGTCCTGAGGCAGAAAAGGTACGGGATGAACGAGATCGCAGAGGCGCGCCGGTATCGCGGCCTGGTCGCCTTCCTCGGCCACCTGAAGAACCCGCTCGTGATCATCCTCGTCATCGCCGCGGTCATATCCGCCTTCGTCGGCGAGATCGTTCAGGCTGTAATCATCCTCGTCATCGTCGCCCTCAGCGTTACCCTGGACTTCTTCCAGGAGTACCGGGCCGAAGCGGCGGTCGACCTCCTGAAGCAGAAGATCAGCAGGACGGCGACGGTGTTCCGGGACGGAGAACGCCGGGAGATACGGATGGTCGAACTGGTCCCCGGGGACGTCATCGACCTCACTGCCGGGGACATCGTGCCCGCAGACGCCCGCGTCCTTGCCGCCCGCGACTTCTTCGTCAACCAATCGGCCCTGACCGGCGAACCGTTCCCGGTCGAGAAGACTGCAGACCCCCTTCCTGCGGCAGATACTGACCGGACCGCGTGGAACAACTACCTCTTCCTCGGGACGTCGGTGGTGAGCGGCCACGCGACCGCCGTGGTCGCCATGACCGGGAAGAATACCGAATACGGGCATATCGCCCAGGCGCTTGCCGCACGTCCTCCCGAGACCGAGTTCGAGCGGGGGCTCCGGCATTTCGGCTACCTGATCATGCGCATCACGTTCCTCCTGGTGCTCGTCGTATTCCTGGTCAACGCCGTCTTCAAACACAGCGTCCTTGACTCCCTCCTCTTTGCCGTGGCCCTCGCCGTCGGGCTGACGCCCGAACTCCTCCCCATGATCCTCTCCCTCAACCTCGCAAAAGGCGCGATTGCCATGTCGGAGAAGGGCGTTCTCGTGAAGCATCCCGAGGCGATCCAGAACTTCGGGAGCATGGACATCCTCTGCACCGACAAGACCGGGACGTTGACGGAGAACGCCATCTCCCTCGTGCTCCACATCGATCCGGAGGGGCGCGACGACGAGAGAGTGCTGCTCTTCTCCTACCTCAACAGCCTCAACCAGACGGGATTGAAGAGCCCGCTCGACGAGGCGATCCTCGCATACCGCGATATCCCGGTCGAGGGCTACAGGAAGATCGATGAGATCCCCTTCGACTTTGTCAGGAAACGGGTCTCGGTCATCGTCGAGAAGGGCGGCGAGCGGTTCCTGGTCACAAAGGGTGCGCCGGAACAGGTCTTTGCCGCCTCTTCCTCAGTCAGGGATCAGGCGGAGATCCGGCCGTTCACCGACGCGGTGCGGGAGGCGGTGGTACGCCGCTACGAGGCGCTGAGCGCCGACGGTTTCCGGGTTCTTGCGGTCGCCTGCCGGCCGGCCGGAGATGGGAAGGCGGTCTATACGCCGGATGACGAGAAGGATCTGGTCCTGCTCGGTTTTGTGGCCTTCATCGACCCGCCGAAGGAGAAGGCGCGGGAGTCGCTGCAGCAGCTTATCGGGCGTGGGATCGACCTGAAGATCGTCACCGGGGATAACGAGCAGGTCACCAGGAAGATCTGCCGGGACCTGGACTTCCCGGTGCGCCGGTCCCTGACCGGTGCCGAGATCACCCACATGACCGATGAGGCCCTTGCACGGGTGGTCGATGAGACCACGCTCTTTGCCCGGGTGACGCCCATCCAGAAAGACCAGATCATCAGGGCGCTGATGAGGAACAACCATATCGTCGGTTTCCTGGGGGACGGGATCAACGATGCTCCGGCCCTGCGGACCGCCGACGTCGGTATATCGGTCGATACCGCGGTGGATATTGCAAAAGAGTCTGCCGATATCGTCCTCCTCGAAAAAGACCTCCAGGTCCTCAGCGACGGCGTCATGGAGGGGCGCAGGACGTTTGGGAACACGATGAAATACCTCATGATGGGGACGAGCTCGAACTTCGGCAATATGTTCAGCGTTGCGGGAGCGTCGCTGTTCCTTCCTTTCCTGCCGATGCTCCCGATCCAGATCCTCCTCAACAACCTCCTCTACGACCTCTCCGAGTCGACGATCCCGACCGACCGGGTCGACGACGAATACATATCCCGCCCGAGGCGCTGGGATATCCATTTCATCAGGAACTTCATCGTCGTCTTCGGCCCCATCAGTTCGCTCTTCGACTTTCTCACGTTCGGCATCCTCCTGCTGGTCTTCCACGCGACGGCACCCCTCTTCCAAACGGCGTGGTTCATCGAGTCGATCGTCACCCAGACCCTGATCATCTTCATCATCAGGACGCGGATAACCCCGTTCTACCGGAGCAGGCCGAGCTGGCAGCTGGCCTTCAGCACTGCGGCGGTCGTGGCCGCCGCCCTCGTTGTGCCCTACATCCCCCTGGGGGCCGCCTTCGGCTTTGTCCCGCTGCCGCCGCACTACTACCTGGTCCTCGCCGGGCTGGTGGCGGGTTACCTGGCGGTGGTGGAGGTGGTGAAGGCCAGGTTCTTTGCCGGGCGGTTGTGAAGGGTCTTCTCTGCCTGCGAGGAGGTGGCTCGATCTGCCGGCGGCGGAGGTGCAGCAGGGTTGCCCCGAGCAGGAGGCTCCCCGGCCTCATCAGAGCGGGTCGAATTCAAGAGAGCGCCCTCGAGGAGACTCCGCCGCGAGATTACTGCGCTTACCGACGCGGAAGGGGGTCGTCTCATCATCGGGGTCGACGGCAGCGGTAACACCGTTGGGACCGACGTGAAAGCGGCACATAAGATGGTTACGAGCGCCCTTTCACCGATCGTCCCGCCAGGGCGGTCGGGCTCTCCAGGCCGGCGGTTGTCAGGCGGCCCAAAACCCTTGAGAGGCCCGGGCTGGCCCGGAAGGAGGGGGGGCGCTCACGTCCGCTGCGCGGCGGTCCGGTGATATCTGTGGGTGCGGTTCCCGGGGCGGGAGAACATGCCCGCCCTTTCAATCCGGGGATCAGGCGTCCGGTCAGGGAGCCCGAGGGGCGTGTGCCCGGCACCGTGCAAAGGCTCATATGGGATCAGGTAAGACATGTCTTACGGAGATTCTTATGGATATTGGTATCACCAGAATGAGCTCAAAGGGGCAGATTGTCATTCCGGCATCCATGAGGAGGGGGCTCGCGGAGGGTACACAACTGCTCATCATCAGGGAGGGGGGCCGCTTTATCGTAAAACCGCTTGATGAACTGGAACCGGAGCTGAAAGAGGATATCCTCTTTGCGGAGAGGACGGAACGGGCACTTCAGGAGTTTAAAAAGGGGAGATTCACCAGAAAGGACCGTGCTGATTTTATCAGTGATCTCGAATCATGGTGACCGTTGCCTACGGCGCATCCTTTGAGAAAACGATCAGGAAGATCCGTGACGGCAGGGTGAAGAACCGGGTGAAACAGCAGATCATCAGGATTGTCAACGATCCAACGATTGGAAAATCGATGAGATATGGTAGAAAACAGACGAGGGAGGTATATATCCCTCCATTCCGGTTATCTTACTGTTATGATGAGCAGAGATCTTTTGATTTTCTGGACCTGTATCATAAAGATAGGCAGTAACGGGTAGGCGGGTTCTCCAGGCCGGCGGTTGTCAGGCGGCTCAAAACCCTTGAGGGGCCCGGGCGGGCCCGGAAGGAGGGGGCGGGGGCTCACGCCCGCTACGCGGCGATCCGGTGATCTCTCCGGGGCGGGCGGCCCCGGGGGATAAAGGGGAAGGGTTATCCCGCCCTGAAAGAGCTGTTATCTGTGGCGCTTGAGAGAGGGGACCTGGTCTTCTTCTACGACGTTCCGGAGCTCACGACGGACCCTGACAGGCGTCCAGCGGCGGGTCGTCATCGGCCTCCGGATGCCGCCGCAGAGGTGGGTTGCGATGGCCCACTGGATGATGGAGCATGCCGGCCGCTACGAGGGCCGATCGGGGGATGAGCCCTGAGTGTTTTCTCCCGGGCGCTTGCTTATTCCGATGGAGGGGCCTCGATTGTCTGGGTCCCGGCACGGGTTCGAGGGCATGAGCATCAGGGGTATCTCACAGGTTATCATAGGCATTCTTTCGATGATCGAGATCGACCGCCATAATAACGAGTTGCCGGTGCTCAAACGCCAGGATCACCCGGTACACCCCTACGCGCAGGGAGAATAGCGGTGAGTTCGTCAGGCGCTTCACCTGCAGGTGAGGAGATTCTTCTTCAGTCAGCAGTTCAAGCGCTCTGATTATCCTGGCGGCAGCCTCCTTTGGGAGGTGCTTTAATTTGCGCTGGACTCTTTTCGAGTAGATGAGCGAGTATCTCACTCGATCCCCAGCTCCCGCTTCAACTCCTCGTGCGTCACAAACTCGCCCCGCCTGATCTCATCGAGCGACGCCTGGATGTCGGCGATCGTCTCAGGGCTCAGGGGTTCGGGGTCCTCGCTCTGGTCCAGCAGCCGGCGAACTATGGTCCGGTACGGCTCTCTGGGGTAGCGGCGCAGGCGGTTCAGCCGGTCCCGGTCGGATCTGGTGATCTCGATCGTGGTTGTCTCCTCAGGCATAATGTGTTATGGGTCGTTATAAGGTATAAAAGCGTGGTTATGGGTGGGGTCACGCTCCTCCAGGTCCCGCTTCAGTTCCCCGTGCGTCAAAAACTCGCCCTGCCGGATCTCATCGAGCGATGCCTGGATGCTGGCGAGTGTCTCGGGACTCAGGGGTTCGGGGTCCTCGATCTGTTCCAGGAGCCGGCGTACAATAATCAGGTAGGGTTCATCCGGGTAGCGGCGGAGTTCGTCCAGCCGGTCCCGGTCGGATTTGAGGATCTCGATCGTGGTCGTCTCGTCGGGCATGCCGGGGGATATACCATCGCCGGGATAAGAATCTAATGCTGTGGTGCGGGGGATCCAGGGACGGCGCTGAGCTTCCTGCAGTCCGCACCGCTCCGGCATACCCCCGGGCGCCGTATGCGGTTCTCTGGCGAGAGAGGGGTGGCGGTCAGTAGACCGTGAAGATAAATGCCGCCGCGATTGCGGCTATGACAAAGAACACACCGACGCCGAAGAACCAGAGGACCACGAAGAGGACCATGTGGAGGGTGTTTGTTTAGATGAGCACGGCGAGGCCGGGGATGATGGGAGCAAAGAGGCCCAGGTAGGTCCCAAGAAAGAGCAGGATGCCCCGGCCGGGGTTCCCGTTGTACACCTGCCTCAGGCCGGAAAATACGAAGGAGCAGAGGGCTGCAAGGCCGGGGCGCTTCCCGGAGTTTGTTTTGAGCCTGACCCCGCATCCCGGGCAGATATCGGCGTTCGGGCTGATGAGCTGGTTTCCGCATTCCGGACAGAAGTTTGGCAATTCCACCACCTGATGAGAGACGGGAGAGGGTTTCGCTGCGGCAACGACATCTATTCTGGTTTTGTCGTGCAACGGGGCAGAAAACATCCATCGCAGATCAAAACGTAGAGGATCTTCTCCCTCCCGGAGGTGGGCTGCGGCCCGGCGGCGGGGGTGTCCGGCCGGCGGGTGCGGCCCTGACCCTGCCGGGAGCGCTCCGGCCGGCCGGCGGGTTCTGGAAAGGTTTTTATATACAAACCGGGGATTATCGTCTCTATGGTGTGTAAGGACCGGGACGGCGGGGTCTCGGAGGTGGTGAGCGCCCTTCTCATGGTGGCGCTCGTGGTCGCCTTTGCGGGGATTGCGGGGGTGATGGTCTTCGGGATAGAGCTCCCCGAGGAGCCAAAGACCCTTGTGGTGACGGCGACGCGGTCGGGGGACGTGATCACGTTCATGAACCACGGCGGGATGAATATGGATAAGGTGGCGGAGATCCACTGCTGGATCGGCGGGGTGGGCCAGGGGAACGATAACTTCACGATCGATGCCCGGGCCGGGGCGACTGAGACGTATACCTCGAAGGAGGCGGTCAGGGTTATCGTCGTCGGGAAGTTTGTTGACGGTGAGTCGTGGATAGTGCTGGATAAGACGCTCTAATGCGTCGAGCGGTCTTTATCCTGCGGGCAGGGCCTTTTTTCGGGCGCGAGGCAACGGTTGTGGGGACGGAGACGGGGGCTCTCGCGTTGGCGCGAAGGGGACAGAAGGGGGGAGCAAGGCAGTGCTCCAGAGTAGAACTGAATCTGACCGGATCACGTTGAGCGATAACCTGTTCCCATAGCAAAAACTCGTGCAGTGAGAGTGTTTTCGTCACCGGTTGTTTCGGAGAGCATTACCGGACATCTTACCCGGGGCAGGACGCCTGACGATCCGCAACGGGTCCGTGATGCGGCAGGTCTTCATCGCAACCTGTAGACGTGCTGACGATGATCGATTGCTATCAGGTACACCGTTCTTTCTCTTTCGTCGGGAAGGAATATCGGTCGATAACGCTTTGCAATCCGGGTTGCTTTCTTCCCGTGCAATGCACCTGAAAGCCAACCGCCCGTATTGAGGGAGTCCTGTTTCAGGCGTTGAAGTTTCTTTCCGAGTTCTATTATTACTTCCTTGTTGCCTTTGACCTTTGAGAGGCTCTCGACAAATGTATCGGTCCTCCGGATCGTCCATTCCATCAGGACAGCTCGCCGAGCAGGTCGTCTATTGAAGATATCTCCCGGAATCGTCCGGCTGCGATGTCTTCTTCGCTCATCCGTATCTGCGCCATAGTTTCGGGGTTGCTGAGAATCTCAACGGTATCAAGGAGGGCGTCAAGATCTTCCCGCCGGACCATAGTCTCCTGTATCTTTTTGATCTCGATATAGAGTTCATCGATGGTGACACCCGGAGTCATGAGTAGTAGTAGTAACCGTCTGTTCAAAATAAAGCATTCTGGGGGCGGTGAGCGCCCTTCCCATGGTGGCGGTCGTGGCCGCCTTTGCGGCGATTGCGGGATCGATGGTCTTTGGGATGGAGATGCCGGAGGAGCCGAGGGCCGTCGTGCTGACGGCGACGCGGTGCCGCTATGGGGCCTGCGGGCCGGGCCGTCGGTTTCCGGTGCGGTCTTCCGTGCCTCGCCTTACCGGTAGGGGTTCGTGACCGTGATCCCGGAGATACGCTGAAGATGCGCATCCTCCGTGATGATGGTGTCGATACCGGATTCGATCATTGTTGCGGTAAGGAGGGCGTCCCAGAAGTGAACGTGGTAGCGGTCCCGGATCCCGTGGGCGGCAATGATGGTCTTGCTGCCGTAACCGACGACATTCCAGCCGTCAAAATCCTGGATGCTCCTGATGAACCGTTGCACCTCCTCCACCGGCATCGGGTTGTCGACCTTCTCGGTCACGACCACCGAGAACTCCGCGAGATTCTGCACCGAGACCGAGTAACACCTCTCCGACCTCCAGCATGCCGTGACGAGGTCCTTTGAGATACGCCGTTTTTCGGGCGCATCCGCATCGAAGAGGTACACGAGAACGTTTGTGTCAATCAGAGGTGGGTTGCCGGTCATACAGGTCCTGCCTTGACGTATACTTCCGTATCCCGAAGTGGTACGCCTTCCCGGCCAGCTCGAGGGCGCCCCGTGCAATCTCCTCCTGCGTCTTTTCCCGGATCCAGAGGTTCATCGCCTCGGTTGCCGCCTCACCGAGGGTCCCCTTCCGCTTCCCGAGGATCTTCTCGACCAGTCTCCGGAACTCCCGCTCTGTCTGGTCGTCGATGCTCAGCGTTATCGTGCCCATGCATATACGTATACCAATTCAATATTTAAATACTTCCCGAATGTAAGTGTAACCGTCCCGGCCAGCCGGTTGGGGGACGGCGGCCGTCCTGGGGCTCTCCGGACGGGGGAGGACCCCCGGGAGGAGGAACTCGCCCCTGCGGCCGGGCTCTCCTTTTCCGGTAAATGGTGCAAATTACCCCTCTGATCTGTACATATCTTTGTAAATCTCTCTCCGATAGAAGAATCATCGTCATTCCGGGCAATATCTTCATTTGCACTTTCCCTGGAATTCTGGTGCAAACGTAGTGCAAACGTGTAAACATGCGGGCCGTTACCCTTACCAGCGGGCTCACCCTCCAGCCGGACCGTGGCCCGTGCCGATCAAGCCCGGTAACTGCTGTATCCGATGGACAAAATTGCAAAAAGTCAGAGTACGGGTCCTCTATCCCGCTAGCAACATCCGGACAAGTGCGGACAACCGGTGTGGGCTACACACACGTGCGCAGGTCTGCGGCTACGCTGACCAACTAATCCCCGAATTGTTCTTTGACGAGATCGATAACAGAGGTAGCGAGCGCCAGAGCTTTCTTTCCTTCATCCTGATCGAACGCCTCATACGGCAGGCCTCCAGGGATCCCATTTGGATAGCGGGTCGGGATATAATAGAGATCAAGAGTCCTTGGCCCGCCAGATGGTATCAAAAGCACTGTTGAGTGAAGAGGCCCGGTTCAGGAGGTCTGCGACGGAGTGACCAAGTACTCTCTCCTCTCCGGAGAGGTAGAGAAATGCTTTGATAGCTTTTTCTGCCGCTTGCTGGGAGAGAAAGCAGACCAGACGGTAGTGCTCCAGCAGAGAACTGATAATCGATCTCGGTGGATCCGACCGAAAAT
>ERZ795049.4640-NODE-4640-length-13481-cov-7.998883_pt1 | contig 13481 bp, 10 predicted proteins | sample MGYA00375133_ERZ795049 | MGnify/ENA primary metagenome ERZ795049 (study PRJEB30178, sample SAMN05720147) | activated sludge metagenome | isolation source: anaerobic digester from wastewater treatment plant | place: Japan | collected 2015-04-20 ...
ATTCCAAAGGTTTTTCCAAGAAAACCGGCGCAACCCTGCGTCAGGTGCGGGCAACTGCTGGCAACCGTTGGCGTGTTTCGGCAGAGAATGGCAGACATATGCAGACATTCGCAGACTGACAGCGATTGCGAGGGAACGAGAGCTTTTCCGCTAGGCCCGGCGCATCCCTATGCCTGATGCTGGACCTGGCCGGCCAGCAGGCGCCAACCGGCCAGGATGGGCACAGATGGCTGGGGGCCGACTTGGCCCTCCTGGCCCAGTGCGCTATACTGAGCAGTAGGCAGGAAAACGGGCCGGCGATGTGGTAAGCATCCCGGCCCATGGCCCAGGTGCATGCACACCCAGGCGGACGAAGTATAACAAAACCCGCTCCGGGTGGCAAACCTGGGGCGGGTTTTCTGTTGCTGGGCGCTGGTTGTGTAGCATCAGTGTAGCATCACTGTAGCAATGTAGCATCGGCGCCGTGGCGGGTATCGGCGGTGCACCACTACCTGTAGTGGTGTGGGGGGCTGGACCTACTACATATAGTGGGCGATATTGGGCTCGAACCAATGACCTCACGGATGTGAACCGTGCGCTCTGACCGACTGAGCTAATCGCCCGTAACGGCCACTATTGTACCACCAAGCGCGGATTATTGCAAACGCAACTGAAGAAGGGTTTTTGGAGGTGGCGGGGCGTCTCCGGCCCACCCGCGGGTGGGCCGGAGACGCCCCGCCACCTCCAAAAACCCTGATCTGCTAGCGGTCGCAGGCGCGCTGGCCGCCCCAGCGGGAGGTGATCTGCTCGTCGTACTGGTCGGAGGTCATAGCGACGGCGATGGCCGAGGCTTGGAGCTCGTTCTTGTCGCAGGTCGAGCCGACGATGGCGTGCTCGAAAAAGATGTCGCCGTCCGAGTCGATGCCAAAGGCCCCGAAGCGCATGCGGTCGTTCTGCTCCAGCAGGAAGCGCATCAGGTCGGGGGTCAGCTCGACCTTGGTGACGACGTAGGAGCGCGTGGTGATGACCGAATCGTCTTCGCCCCAGGGATACACGGCGATGGCAGTAAACGACGTGCCGATAACGACGCCGAACACGGGGCGATCGTCTCGCGCCCGGGCAAACTCACCAAAGATCTCCCTGATCCAGGGAGCAATCTTCTGGTAGCACGCCTGTTGAGCCTGGGTCTTGAACTCCATTCTAGGAGCCTCCTCTCGAGTCGCGAACATCAATGCGGATGGCGCCCCCTTCGACCCTGACGTCGATCGACTTCACCTCCTTTGCGCCGGCGCCCAGCACGTAGCTGACGAGCAGGGGGCTCACGCGCTCGTCGACCAGGCGCTCCCAGTCGCGCTGGCCGCCGCGGCCGCTATGTTCGGCCATCAGCCAGTCGATCACGCTCTCGTCCCATGTCACGTCCAGGCCTTCCCGGCGATAGCGCTCGGCCAGGTCGGCCAGGAGGTGGTCCCTGAGCCAGCGGCGTTCGCCGGCCGCCGATGTGGGGGCCTCGACGCAGACCAGGTCGATCTCGCCGACAAACTCCGGGCCCAGCACCTTCTCGACTGCCGCGCGGGCGCCCTGCTCGCGCTCGGTGGCTGCCGGCTCGGCCTCGGGCAGCCCAAAGCCGAGCTGGCGCTGTGCATGGGCGGCGGCTTTGATGCCAGCGGTGAACAGGACGACGGCATCGCTAAAGTAGATGCGCTTGCCGCGCCCATCGGTCAGTGAGCCGTCGGCCAGGGCGCGCGTGAGCACGGCCAGCACCTGCGGGTGGCAGGCGTCAGCGCCTTCGAAAAGGACGACGCACCACGGGATCTGCGCCACCCGATGCAGCGGCAGCGAGTCGCTGTAGCCGATGTAGCCGGGACGCGCGCCCGTGAGAAAGCTTACGTCGGTCTCGTGGACGAGTGGCGTCAGGTCCATGGCCACCACGCGGTCGGCATCGCCATACAGGGCGGCTGCAATGGTCTCGGCCAACGCCCGGCTGTTTTCGGCGACCTCGCCCAGCAGGAGCAGCGTGGCATTGGGACGCGCGGGGCGCAGGTCGAGGCCGCGCAGCGTCACGCCCAGGCGGCCGGCCAGCGCTGTGGCATCGTCTTCATTCAGCAAGCCGCGTTCGACGAGCACGTCCTTCAGCCGGCTGCCGCCCAGGTCCTGGTCGAGCGGCATGCCGACCATGCGCTGCGCCACCACCTCGGCTTCGGCCGGGCTCACCATGCCAAGCTCCTGTGTAACGGCATAGGCCACGCACTGCTCGAGAACGTCGATGGCCTTGTCGGGAAAGTAGCGGTTGCGCAAATAGCGCTGACAGAAGCGCACGATCCAGTGCAACACGTCGTCGGCTATGGTCACGTTGCGCAGCTTTTCGAACATGTCGCGCAGCACGGGCAGGATCTGCAACGTCTGCTCGGCGCTCAACTCGTTCACGCGCACCGGCTGGAAGCGCCGCTCGAGGGCGCCGTCGGGCTCGATGAAGCGCCGGTACTCGTCATCGGTCGTCGCCCCGATGCAGGCCAAGTCGCCGCGGGCCAGCACCGGCTTGAGTTGGCTGGCCACATCGCCGGTGCCGGCCATGCCGCCGCTGCCCACCATCGAGTGCAGCTCGTCGATGAAGAGGATGATGCCCTCTTGGCTGGCCTCCTCCACGATCGCCTTCATGCGCTTCTCGAGCTCGCCGACGATGTGCGCGCCCGCCGTAACGCTCGACGGCTGTAGGGCGATGATGCGCATGTCGCGCAACATCGCCGGCACCTCGCCGCGCACGATGCGCTGCGCCAGGCCCTCGGCGATGGCCGTCTTGCCCACGCCGGCCGGGCCGACGAGGCAGGGGTTGCGCTTGCTGCGCCGGCAGAGGGTCTCGATGACGGTGCGCATCTCGTCCTCGCGCCCGATGACAGGGCTGAGCTTGCCCTCTTGGGCCAGCCGGGTGAGGTCGCGGCCGAACTGCTCGAGGGTCGGCGTGGGCCGTTTGGCCCGCGGGCGGTAGGCGCCGTCGGCCGCCGGGGCCGCTTCGGGCTGCGGTGCGGGCCCGGCTTCGTCCTGCGCCCTCGGCGGCGCCGTGTAGGCCGTGTTGTCGGCGTTGAGGTGATAGCCGGCGGCCGCGAGGATCACGCAGGCCAGGTCGCGCTCGGTGCCCTGGGCCTTGCCCCGCTGCTTGCCGCACTCGCAGGCCTGGTGCACCACCGTCTCCAGGTCGAGCGGCTCGCCGACCGCGCCCCGGTGCAGTTGCTCGCGCAGATAGCCGACCAGCGCCCCCACCTCGAGCCCCTGTGCGAGCGACTCGGCCATGGGCCCGTAGCGCTCGAGCAGGGCAAGCAGCCAGTGGTACACACCCAGGCGCTCGTGCTTGCCCTCCTGCTGCTTCTTCCCAGCATCGTCGACCAGCATCTGTGCGCCGGGCGTAAGGCCGCCCCTGTCCACCACATTCTTCTCCGACATTGGCACCTCTCTTCCTAGACGGCCCCGGAGGTTCTCCAGGGTCTGGCCTCAGATTGACTATCCTGGCAGCTTGTCGGAGAGACAAGTCGCCACCCTACCAGTCCTGGTAACAGCCGGGCATTGGGCTCCGCTGCCACCCCTTGGGCGCGGACAAGCCTGTGCAGGCGCATGCCCTCGTCGGCCCGGCCCTGCCACAGGAAGGGGTTTTTGGGGGTTGATTGGCCCTGCTGGCCGCCCCTGGCGCGCCCGCGGGCGCGCCAGGGGCGGCCAGCAGGGCCAATCAACCCCCAAAAACCCCACCTTTATCGCCTCTCATGGCTTGACGCCGCACTGGGCCAGGCCCTTCTGTGCCGGCTCGCAGTTGGGGTCGATCTCGAGCGCCTTCTGCAGGTACGGGATGGCCTGCTCGTACTCGCCGAGGTAGACGTGCGAGAGCCCCAGCTCATAGTAATACTCGAGCCTGGTGGACCCGGCGTCGATCGCCTTGCCGAGGTACTCGATAGCATCCTCATAGTTGCGCTGCACGTAGCAGACGACGCCCAGGTGCCCCAAGGCCGGCGCATAGGCGCCATCGACCTCGAGCGCACGGCGCAGCAGGCGGTTGGCCTGGTCATAATCCTGCAGCACAAAGTAGGTCCAACCCATCTGGTCAAAGCCCTGGGCGTCACTGGCATCGATGGTGGCCGCCCTCTCGAACTGGGTCATCGCCTCTTCGTAGAGGCTCTCGGCCACATAGGCGCGCCCCAGCGAGAGGTACAGATACACCATGTTCGGGTGGACCGCAACCGCCTGCTGATACTCTTCGATCGCCCGGGCATAGTTGCCCTGGCGCTCATACACGTAGCCCAAGTTGCGGCGCGCCCACGGGCTCTCGGGGTCCAGCGACACCGCCTTCTCGGCGGCATTGAAGGCCTGGTCGGGATAGTCGGCATCGGCATAGGCCTCGGCCAGGAAGGCATAGGCCATGGCCGATTGGGGGTCGATCTCGGTGGCTTTGAGGCAAGCCGTCACCGCCCGCTCGGCCTGATCGTTCCAGTCGAGCACCATGCCCAGGATGGCCTGGTTCTCGGCCGATTGGGCATCGATCTCCACCGCCCGCTGCGCCTCCTGCAGGGCCTCCTGCCGCTTGCCCCTGAGCACAAGCGCCAGCGCCCGCCTGGCATGGGCGCGGCCGAAGAGCGGTTGCACCTGGGTTGCCTTCTCGTACTGCACGGCTGCGTCGCCCATGCGCCCGGCGGCAAACAGCCGGTCACCCTCGCCCAGATACTCGTCGGCGGTGATGGGCCGCTCGGTGGGCGTCGCCGTCGGCTTGGGGCGCAATTCCTCGGGCAGCTTTTCCACCGGAATCTGGGCCACGAGCCTGGCCACCAGCTCCGGCCGGTATCTGTAGACGTACCAGCCTGCCGCCACCAACCCCGCCAAGAGCAGGATAACGAGCCAGGGGCCGCCTCGCCGCCGCTTAGGTTCCGGTCCCAGGTACATGGATGCCGTCCCTCCGAGGGCAGAACGAAAGAAGGAACCGAGGGAACTCATGGAACTGAAGGAACCGGGGGAACTGAGGGGACTGAGGCGACGAAATCATCCCCCCAGTTGCGTCAGTTCCATCAGTTCCCTTCGGATGTCTCTTCCAGAAGCCCCGCCTGCACCATCAGCTCGGCCAGGCGGACCGCGAGCTCGGCGTCGCGCCGGCCGGTCTCGCATTCGATCAGGTCGATGATTTCGGCGAGGCTGCGCCGGCCATCGATCCAATAGAGCAGGTGCGCCGGCAGGGCATGCATGGCCTCGCGGTGTGCTGCGGCCAATCCCTCGGCCTGCTTCCGGCCGGCGGCGTCGAGCCGCGCCAGCACGGCCTTCTGATCGACCGGGCCGCGGAATCTGCGTCGCAGCACCAGACGCGTGGCGCGCTCGTCCCATTCGCCGGCCGGCGCCGCGGGCGGCATGGGAGCCGCCTCTGCTTTGGATAGAGATGCCAGGTCGGCACGCAGGCTCAGGCGCTCCTCCTCCGCCGCCGCACGCAGGGCCTGCTGCCCCGCCTCGACTGTGGCGCCCAGCCCCGGCGCCAGCCGCAGCAGCGTCTGCAGCCCGGCGGCCGCGCGGTCGGCACAGAAGGCGAGGCGGCGCTCCGCGCCCTGGGCACGGCCGGCCAACTCCTCGGGCGACGCTGCCCCGGCGGCCCGGGCATAGCCCTCCTGCGCCGTGCGAGCGAGCCGCGCCCTGGCGCGCGCCACCATCTCGCGGGCCAGCCAGCGCGCCTCGGCCTCGCCGGCCGTGGCGACGAAATAGGCATACGCCGCAGCCAGCCGCGCGGCCACCGCCAGCATGCCCGCATCCACCTTGTCGATAGTGTCTTCGGATGTATGGTAGAACTTGTCGGGCCACTGGATCAGCATCGGCGTGGGCACGCCGACGGTGGGGTCGGAGAGGATATAGTGGTCGCTGCCGCCCGAGAAGGGCGTCACCGCATGGCGGTAGAGCGGGTAGCTCGCCGTGCCGGCCAGGTTCTGCGCGCCCTCCTGCTGCGCCTCGTGCAACGCCTCCGCCAGGTCGCCGGCAAAGCTGGCCATAGCCTCGGGAGGGCGCTCGATAAGGAACACGCTCCCGCAGAGCGCCTGGTCCTCACCGACCATGTCGAGGTTGATGCCCGCGATCATGCGCGCCAGCTCGGCTTCATGGGTCGCCAGGTAGGCGAAGGTGCCGGTCATCTCGGGCACCCACAGAAAACGGATGCTGCGCTGCGGCACAGGCAGCCGGCCGGCAGCGATCAGCGCCTGGAGCGCGCGCGCCGCCTCCAGCGCCGCCCCCGCCCCCGAGGCATTGTCGTTGGCCGAGGGCTGTGGATGGCAGAGGTGGGCGACGACGACCGCTTCTTCGTCGCTGTGCCCGCGAACGAGCGCCGAGACCACCTCGATCGCACCGTCGTACAGGCGGCTGGCCACATGGGCGCGCACGCGCAGCGGCCGCCCGCCCTCTTTCGCCTGCCGCGCCGCCAGCGCGCGCAGCCAATCGCCCTGGCGCGGCGCGAGCGCAAAGCCAAAGCCCCGTGGCTCGTCGCCCGCCCCCCACCAAAAGGAAGTGTACTGCCGGGCATCGGGCAAGTCGATGCGCTGGCGAATGGGCGGCACTTCGCGGATGCCGTCAAAGAGAATGCCGGCAGCACCTCGCTCGGCAATCGCCAGCCGCTGGACCTCGCGCACGTCGCCCTGGGCCAGCACCACCTTGCCGCGGACGTCGACCCCGGCATACTCCTCGGGCGTCGTGCCCTGCTCGAGCACCACCAGCTCGGCCTCGCCCTCAAAGGGCAGGCTGCGCTGGATGAGCGAGATCCTGTCGTCACGATAGTCGGCGAGGCGCAGGCTGTGGCCCTCGGGCGCCACGAGGTCGAGGGTGGCCTCGGTGGCCTCCCACTCTTGGAACATGCCGTACGTCCAATACGTCGTATGGATATCGGCGGGGAAGGAGACGACCTCGGCGTCGATGCCCCATCCCTCAAGCTGGCCCAGACAGTATCGGGCAGCAGCGCGAAAGCCCGGGCTGGCCTGGAGGCGATGGAACTGGCTCAGTGCAGCCACGTGTTGCTTGGCGGCGGGGCCGGAGCAGGCTTCCCTCAGTGCCGAGATCAAGTCGTCAAGCATGCCGGTCACTCCTTTCACCCGCTCCCCATTATAACACCGTCGATACACTTGGGCAAGATGCGCACGGTCTTCAACCTGGACAATCGTCAGAAACGAGACTATAATGGGGAGGTAGCAGTCACCTTGGCCTGACCACAGGCGTTGCACATATCAGGAGCACCACTCTGGCCGGGCCGCGCCGGCGTGCGGCCCTCAGCGCGCGTGCTTGTTCTCGGAGAGATAGCGATGATCTGCGATAAATGCGGCCTGCCCCTGTTGGGGACGGAGAGCTTTTGCCCCCAGTGCGGCGCCGCAGTCAAGAAGCCTCCTCGACCTGTGCCGGCCACGCCTGCACGCCATGTCGAGCCACCCCCACCGGTTGCGCCGCAGCCAGAGCCAACAGTCGTCGAGGCCGAGAGCATCCCCATCGTAGCCACCCCCGACGACGAGATTGTGGACCTGGCCGAGGATGATGTGGGGTTCGGGCTCGCGCAGCCTCTCGATCCCGCCGAGCCGGCAACCAAGGCGTCGCGCGGCCACACTACTGTCTTCGCCCCCATTGCCGGCCCCATGGGCCTGGGCATGCTGGCCGGATGCCTGGTCTTTGTCATCATCGGCCTGGCGCTGCTCGGCATCTGGCAGGGGCGTAACCTGCGCTTGCAACGCCAGGCCGACGCGGCGGCCGAACACTATGCCCAGGGCATCGACTATATGGACCAGGGCAACTATGAGCTGGCCATCGCCGAGTTCGAGTACGCGCTGCGCCTGCGCCCTACCTACCCCGACGCTGAGAGAAAGCTCAAGGAGGCCGAGGCCAAGGCCAAGCAGCAACCCACGCCCACTGTTGTCGGCGCCGTCGGCGAGCCCTCTGCGCTGCTGGCCGACGGCCGCATCGCCTACGAGCGTGGCGCCTGGAGCGAGGCCATCCTCAAGCTCGCAGCCCTGCAGGCCGCTGATGCCGCCTATGAACAGGCCACCGTGCGGCGCCTGCTCGTCGGCGCATACACCAACGAGGGCCTGAGGCTGGTCAATGAAGGCAGCATGGAAGAGGCCATCCGCCGCTTCGACCAGGCCCTGGCCCTGGAGCCCGGCAACACCGACGTGCAGGTGCAGCGCCGCCTGGCCGCGCTCTACCAGAGCGGCCTCGGCGCCTGGGAAGCTGACTGGCAGGAGGTCATCAACAGCCTCTCGGCCCTCTATGCGCTCAAGCCCGACTACAAAGACACCGCGCAGCGCCTGCAGCGGGCGTACGTCCTCGCCGGCGACTCGGCGGGCACGCAGTCGAACTGGTGCGACGCCGTCACGTACTACAAGGCCGCCCTCATCATGTCGTCGACGCCCGAGCTCGCCGCCAAGCGCGACGAAGCCGCCAGCCTGTGCGCGGCGCCACCCACCTCGGGCACCCCGGCACCCAGCGGCACCTTTATCGGCGTCATGGTCAAGCAGGAGCCGGTGCAGGGCACCTTTGGCAAGGTGCACGGCACCGTGACCGACGCCCAGGGCCAGCCCGTAGCGGGCGCCGCAGTCAAGCTCTCGGCCTACGACTGGTCGGTCACGACCAACACCGACGGCTCGGGCTACTATGTGTTCGAGGCGCTCGACAAAGAGATCACCTTCGCGGTCACCCTGGTCGGGCTGCCAGCACAGCCTGTAGACGTCCAGGTCACGCTCAGCACAGCCTCGATGGTCAATTTCCAGGAGAAACGATAGAGCCTTGTGATGCGCTGCAAGCGCGAGGAGGAGATGGATGCCCGCAAGCCAAGCCAGGTTTGGCCTGCAGGCCAAGGCTCAGTCACCTGATGTGGCGCTGTTTATCGACTGGGAGAACCTCAAGATCAGCCTGAGCCAGGCCAACCTCAAGGTGAACCTGACCTCGCTGCGCGAGACCGCAGAGACTTTTGGGCGGCTGGTCATCGCCAACGCCTATGCCGATTGGCAGGACGACTGGCATCAGTCGGACCCTGAGAACCTGTATGCGGCCGGCATCGAGCCAGTGTATGTGCCCACCCGCCTGGTGACCGAGAGCTCGGGCCTGCGCCGCCGCAAGAACTCGGTCGACATCAAGCTGACCGCCGACTGCGTGCAGTGCTGCCATACGCACCCCAACATCCGCACCTTTATCCTCGCCTCGGGCGATGGCGACTTTATCCATATGGTCAACACACTGCGCCCCTACGGCAAGCAGGTGGTGGCCATCGGCGTCTCGTGGAGCACCTCGCCCCGGCTGGCCGATCGGGTCGACCAGTTCCTGTACTATGACAGGGACGTGGACCCCATCGATACGCAGCGCTTCCGCCTGCACGGCTTGGCGCCCAACACCGGCGACGAGGCCGAGCTGCAGCGCACGCTTGAACTCGTCTGCGACATCGTGCGCAGCTCGCAGCATGGCGACCGGGCGCTGCTCTCGTGGATCAAAAACGAGCTCATCCGTCGCCTGCGCCAGTTCGACGAGAGCCGCTTCGGCTTTCCCAAGTTCAAGCTCTTTATGCACGAGGCCGAACGCCGCGGGCTGCTCTACATCGTGGAAGATGGCCTGGTCGATTGGGCCTACCTGCCCGGCGCCCGCGAGGCCGAGGAGCTCGGCATGCCCAGCGTGGCCTCGATGGCCGAGCCGGTCGACGAGGCGGCGCTGCCCACCATCATCCGGTTCGCCGATGACCTGCAGGCGCGCAGCCCCTACGTCGCCTTTATGTACCTGGTCGATCAGATCGTGCGCGCGGCGATCCGGCCGCACCTGCGCCGCGACCAGATCATGCTGCTCTTGAACCAGGCGGTGAACGACCTGATCTTCCTGCGCGGCACCTACACGCTCGAGGACCCGCTCAGCGGCCAGGCCAAGAACATCCGCACGTTAGTGCTGAACCGCGACCACCCGGTGGTGCTGCAGACCCTGAGCGCTGCACCGCCGGCCGAGCCAGGGGCTCAGGCGCCGGCGGTCGCCGGCCAGCAAGGCACGCCGGCCGACAGCGAGCTGAGCCAGATCCTCGTGGCCTTGGAGGCCGACGATGCAAACGCGGCCCTGCTGATGAGCGCCGCGCGGCGCTGCTACCAGTTGCGCCGCTACGAGCAGGCGACCGAGTACCAGCGGCGCGCCGTAGCGCTGGAGCCCGACAATGTGGAGTACAGTTGCCTGCTGGCCCGCACGCTGAACGCAGCCGGTCAGACGGACGAGGCGGTGGCCCTCTGCCACGAGACGGCCGCCCGCTCGCCCGACCACGCGCTGCCGCACGTGACGCTGGGTTCGATCCTCTACGCCGGCGGCGACGCCTGGGCCGAGGCGGCGGCCGAGTTCCATAATGCCCTCGACCGCCTGGCCGGCAACACCGCGCAGCAGGCGCAGCTCCTACTCTCAATCGCCCGTTGCGAGGAACGCCTGGGCAACGAAGAGGCAGCGCAGCAGCTCTGCCGCGATGGCCTGCAGCTCGTGCACGAGCACCCGGGCCTGATCGAGTTCCAGTCGTACCTGCAGATGAGCGCCGCGCAGCGCGAGGGCTACCAGCGGGCCAAGCAGGCCGCATCGCTGGCCGTGCAGCCAGGGCGCGAGGCCGAGGCGATCGCAGCCGCCCAGGAGGCCATCGCCCTCGACCCCCAGCAGTACCTCTCATACTATGCACTCGGCGAGGTGCACCAGCGCCTGCGCCACCTGCGCACAGCAGCCGAGCATCTGGAGCGAGCCGCCGAGCTCTGTACGAACCCTTCGACCAAGGCCGCGGCCTACCAAAAGCTGGCGCGCCTCTTCGCGCGCCTGGGCGAGCCCGAGCGCGCCCAGGCAGCGCAGGCGCGCACCGCCACCCTCGGCCTGGTCCAGCCGACAATCGAGATATCTGAGGAGGCCTAATGGCTCTGCACAACCTGGAGAGCATCGTCGATCGCATCCGCATAAGCCTTGATGCCAAGAACGCGGCCCGCGATGCGGCCCTCGCCCGCAGCCGCGAGCTGATCCGCTTCTGCGCCAACGCCATCCGCGCGGCGCATCGCAACGAGTTCGCCGAGGCCGCCGAGCTCTTGACCTCGGCCAAAACCCTGGCCGCCACCATGGTGGAGGACCTCGCCGGCTATCCCGACCTCTACCACGCCGGCTACACGCAAGATGCGCTGAAAGAGTACGCCGAGGCCAACATCACCATCGCCCTCGTCCAGGGGCAAGCGCTGCCCGAGCCCGAGCCTCTCGGCGTCGAGTACCCCGCCTATCTGAATGGCATGGGCGAGGCAGCCGGCGAGCTGCGCCGCTACGCGCTCGACGCCCTGCGCAGCGGCAACATCGCCACCGCCGAAACCATGCTCGCCGCCATGGACGACATCTACGATACCCTGGTGACCATCGACTTTCCCGACGCCCTCACCGGCGGGCTGCGCCGTACGACCGACATGGTGCGCGGCGTCCTCGAGCGTACGCGCGGCGACCTGACCGTGGCCGCCCGCCAGCAGCGGCTGGAAGAGGCGCTCAAGGATTTCGAGAGCCGCTTCTCGGTCTAGGCACCTTCACAGGTCAGAGTCTGAACGACTGAAGCAAGATCTCACCGCAGAGACGCAGAGGGCGCAGAGGTTGGAGGGGCGAGTTGACGCCTGCGGGCCGATGCTCCGTGCGAGCACGAAGGGCGCAGGCCTCGACCCTGCTGCCTCCGCGTTCTCTGCGCCTCTGCGGTGTCTATTCCGGATGCCTATGCAAAGCAAAGATCAAGCGATCACCCACGCCAGTGAGCTGGGCGAGTACGCCTACTGTCGCGCCGCCTGGTGGCTGGGCCGCGTGCAGGGCCTGCCCTCGGCCAACCGGGCCGCCCTGGCGCGCGGCCACACCCTACACCAGGAGCATGGCCGGCGCGCTCGCTGGGCGGCCCAGCTCGGCAGCGTGGCCGCCTGGACGCTGGGCCTCGCGCTCGTCCTCGTCGTTGTCGGACTTGTGTTGTGTACCATTGGAGGGGAGGGGCTGTGAAGCTGCGCTGGAGCGCACCATGCATTCTCGTCACCCTGCTCATCTCGAGCTTCTTCGTCGCCACCGTGGTGCCCAGGCTGTGGCCAGCCTCGCCGGCAGGCAGCGCACCAGAGGCAGCACCTTCGCGCTCCGCCGCCTCGGCCAGCGGCGTGCGGCATTCACCGCACGCCGCTGGCGCAACAACAGCCGACCCGGCCCTGGCTCCGACGGCGACGCCGCTGCCCCCGTTCACGCCGCGGCCGACGGCGACGCGCGCGCGCACCCCCACCCCCACCCCCACAGCCACGCCGGTTCCTGTGCTCTCGCGGTCCATCTTTGTCGATCAGGACGCACAGATGATGCACGTCTACGAGAACGGCGTCGAGATCCGCACCATCCCCTGCAGCACCGGGCTCCCCGTCGCGAGCAAGCTGACGCCCGCCTGGGTGGGCCGCGTCGGCCGCTACGCAGGCAGCTTCTTCTCCTTCGGCACCTACCAGGACGAAGGCTGGTACCTCTTTGAGGACTTTTTGATCCACGGCGCCCCCTATCTCTGGAAGGACGGCATCGAGGGCGGCACCAAGGTCTACCAAGAGCTCGACGCGCTGGGCGTGCGGCCGGTCTCCCATGGCTGTGTCCGCATCTCTCCCCAAGACGCACTCTGGCTGACCGAGTGGGACCCTGAGGGGGTGCCCGCTTCCATCTCGCCCCTGACGCGCAAGTTCGACCCATGAGCCAGGTGGGGGCACTGCTAGCCCTCGTTGGCGCAGCGCTGGCCCTGCTGGCGCTGCTCGCCTGGCGCCACAGCCGCCGGCAACGCCAGCGCCTGGGGCTGCCTCAGGGCCGCGTCGTCAGCGCCGACACCGGCGGCTGGCGCGCCTGCGCGCGGCCGCTCTACTCGGCACGCTACGGCCTGGCCGGCAAGCCCGACTATCTCGTGCGCACCAAAGGCGCGCTGGTGCCGGTGGAGGTCAAGCCCGGCCGCCGTGCCGCTCGCCCCTACCCCTCCGACGTGCTGCAGCTCGGGGCCTACCTTTTGCTGGTAGAGGAGGAGACAGGGCGCCGCCCACCCTACGGGCTGCTGTGCTACGCCGAGGCCAAGTTCGAAATACCCTACACCAGCGGCCTGCGCCAGAGCGTCATCGCCACCCTCCAAGAGATGCAGCGCCTGCGTCACGCGCGCCGGGTGGCCCCGCAGCACCACGAGCCGCAGCGCTGCCGCCACTGCGGCCACCGCGAGCACTGCGATGATGCGCTGGCCTAGCAGCAATACCTTTCAAATAGCGGACACACCGTAGTAACGACTCTAGTCGTCCCGTCTCAAGCGGCCAATCGTGCATGCCTGCGACACCGACTGTCGTCATCCGACGCGTCGGACCCGTCGGATAGCGCTGCAATGCTGGCTTGGCCGCCATTCTGACGACGACTAAAGCCGTCACTACGGCTGCTGCCTTGTTCGAATGGTATTGGGCCTAGGAGAATTCTGAAGAAGTGTCTGTTAGTTGATAGTACTTACGCGGTCGTGCAGGGCGCTGCAGTGCCAT
>ERZ795049.4645-NODE-4645-length-13467-cov-4.423501_pt1 | contig 13467 bp, 12 predicted proteins | sample MGYA00375133_ERZ795049 | MGnify/ENA primary metagenome ERZ795049 (study PRJEB30178, sample SAMN05720147) | activated sludge metagenome | isolation source: anaerobic digester from wastewater treatment plant | place: Japan | collected 2015-04-20 ...
TTCGTTTTTGCTTCCTATTACCTTTGTCTTTACGAAGAAAGCAGACAGAATACTCAAATTGATGAAAACCCCGAATTTGCCTCTGTTATTACCCTTGAAAAAACTGATAATTCTACTGCAGACTCATAATGAATACGCTTCTTTCTTATGCTCAAGCCGAAATTATCGTCAAAAAATCACGGTTTATTGCAGAAGTTTTTCCCGTTCAAAATCAGAGTGAATCCCGGGAACTGTTGAAAAATCAAAAGAATGCTCATAAAGATGCATCCCATGTCGTGCATGCCTTTTTTTGCGGTGCACAGGCTCAAATTTCCGGAATGTCTGATGACGGAGAACCCTCGGGAACTGCGGGCCGTCCGGTTCTGGATGTACTTAAGGGCAGGAGTGTAACCAATATTTTACTGACAATTACACGCTATTTTGGAGGAACACTTCTGGGTACCGGCGGTTTGGTAAAAGCCTACGGAGATGCTGCAAAAGCTGTACTTGAAAAGGCAGTATTTGAGCCGCTCGTAGAGAGAACTGCTTTTTCGTATATTGCCGATTATGAGCTTCATGAGCTTATTAAACGCCAAATATCAGATTTACCGGTTGCTTCTCTAAAAGAAGACTTTACTTCCCGCGTGACTGTTTCCGGCCTAATAGAAAGCCCGGGGATAGACATCCTGGTCACCCGCATTACAAACCTGTCTCATGGGAAGGTGCATGTTGACTTCTCAAAACATTAAAATAAATTTGTGAGAGTTAAATCTGTATCCTCAAAGGATTCAAGATCTGCTATTGGTTCATCAAATGAAGAAATTAAAAATGGTTCATTTTTTTGTTCCGCAGTTTCAACTGGAATTGAGTAGTCGCTTGTATCGGGGCTGCATCCTTTAAGAATTTCCGATATTTTTTTCTGAAGAAGGGTTTTTATGAAAGAACGAATAATTGATTTATTGGCAAAACTCATTCCCTGCAGAAAAACAAAAACGACATGAATGGTATCTTTTTCCGGTTTTGCAATAATAATTGTCGCCGGTTCTGTAAAATATTTGTCATGAAGTTTTATGGTACAGTTCCGCACCACGAGGTTTGTTTTTATCTGATCCTGATAACTAAGGGGTACATCAACTGAAAACCCCACAGAGCTTATATCCTTATTCTTAATTTCGTACACACTGGTGCTTACAACAAGCTTTGCAAAAACAAAACGGTCATGAGAACAGTCAGCCCGAATGTATTTTCTTCGTCCCTTTGCTCCATTTAAATCAAGTATTTGAACAAATTTTGCTGTCAGTTCATCATAGTTTACCGCAGTACTTATAAATCCTGCGGGTATTTGCGTATTAAGAATAAAAAGTTCCTTGTCTTTATTTTTATTGTTATGACTTGTAATGCCTAAAAAAATTGTTGAAAGAACAGGGTCTGCTTCAAAGCTGTGGATAAAATTCAGCCAGTGCATGCTTTCTAAACAGGTATCTATATTAATAAAACAAATAGAGTCGGGGTAATGCATCAGAATATTTTTTGCATCTTTTATGTCTCGTATAGTATATATTTCATATTCGAGGGTAAACAGACGGTCAATAATAATTTTCTCAAAATCGAAGGGAGGGCAGAGAAAAAAAACTTTTCTTCCGTAAATATTGTTTTCTTTAAGATTCATTACTTCTTGATCCCCCTGCCTAAACAACACTTGAAAGTATACTACGATTGAGGGCAGGGAACAAGTTATACAGCAATAAAAAAAGGCGTAAGTGTTTAGTTTACGCCTTGTAAAAGATATAACTATTGCATCAGATGCGGTAAATTAAAATTCGGCCAATTTAGGAGCTCTCGGGTATGGAATAACATCGCGGATATTTCCCATACCGGTTACATAAAGGAGTAATCGTTCAAAGCCGAGACCGAAACCTGAGTGCGGTACAGTACCATACTTGCGGAGGTCTAAGTACCACCAGTAATCTTCCGGGGCAAGACCTAGTTCTGTAATACGGTTCACGAGGGTAGTATAATCTGCTTCACGTTCTGAACCGCCGATGATTTCTCCAAGACCCGGAACCAAAATATCCATAGCGCGTACGGTTTTGCCGTCTTCGTTCAGTTTCATGTAAAAAGCCTTAATTTCCTTCGGGTAATCGGTAAGGATAACGGGCCTCTTATATACTTTCTCAGTTAAATATCTCTCGTGTTCGCTTTGAAGATCGCATCCCCAGAACGGCTTAAATTCAAAAGCATCTGCATTTTTCTCGAGTTCCTTTACCGCCTCTGTATACGTTAAGCGGACAAAATTAGAAGAAACTACATGCTTTAAGGTTTCAATAAGGCCCTTTTGAATACGCTCATCAAAAAATTTCATATCTTCACTGCATTTTTCCAATGCCCATGAAAGAAGATACTTTATGAACTCTTCGGCAATATCCATATTGTCTTCAAGCTCAAAAAATGCCATTTCCGGCTCAATCATCCAAAATTCGGCTAAATGCCGTGTTGTGTTTGAGTTTTCTGCGCGGAAGGTCGGACCGAATGTGTACACCCTCGACAGGGCAGTTGCATAAGTTTCTGCCTCAAGCTGTCCGGATACAGTTAAGCTCGCTCTTTTTCCAAAGAAATCCTTTGTATAATCTACAAGCTGAGCTGCTTCACTTTCCTTTTTTCCACCTCTGCCGGCTTTAATCCCTGTTTCTGCTATTTTATCAAGATCCAGCGTTGTGACCTGAAACATTTCACCTGCACCCTCGCAGTCGCTTGCAGTGATTATTGGTGTATGCACATAATGAAAGCCTCTTTCCTGGAAAAAGGTATGAACCGCATAGGCCATCTGGCTTCTCATACGGGCAACAGCACTGAATGCATTTGTCCTCGGTCTAAGGTGGGCAATTTCCCGGAGAAATTCCATAGAATGCCCCTTTTTTTGGAGCGGGTAGGTTTCAGCCGGCGCCTGTCCAAACACTTCAATGCCTTCAAGGCTTACTTCTACTGCCTGTCCCGAAGCAGGGGATTCAATGAGTTTTCCGAATGCCTTAACAGAAGCACCGGTTGTAATTTTTTTTAGTTCTTCATCTATATTAAGATTATTTTGATTTTCGCGGTCAAAGGTCAGCTGTATAGAAGCAAAACAAGAGCCGTCATTCACCTGAATGAAGCACAAGTTTTTAGAGTCCCGTTTTGTACGGACCCAACCGCAGATAGTAACCGTTTTTCCGTCCGGTTTAGAAACCAAAATGTCTTTTATCAGTTGTGTTTTCATATTTTAGTAGTATCACTTTTTCCAAAAACAGTCAAACACCCTCATGGTATATTGACATTAATAAATAATAATGTATAATTATTACATATACGCAGTTAACGTTGTATAAATATACATTCTTCAGTAAAGGAAGATGCCCATGTCTGATTATTATGAAAGTTCTTTTCTAAAAAAACTTACCCTGGTCGCTCAAAACAACGATCCGATTGATTCAGAGCTGTATCAGAAATACGATGTAAAGCGCGGTTTACGATATTCAGACGGCCGCGGTGTACTCGTCGGTTTAACAAGGGTAGGCGATGTTGTCGGTTACGATGTTGTTGACGGACAAAAAGTAGCTGTTCCCGGGAAACTCATTTACCGGGGTTACGATATTGAAGATATAATCAAAGATGCAGAGAGTCATGATCAGTTCGGTTTTGAGCAGACCGTGTACCTGCTTTTATTCGGCGATCTTCCTTCTCAGGACGAGCTGAACGAGTTCCGCTCCTTCCTCGGTTCAAAAAGAAATCTGCCTGAAAATTTTACTGAAGATATGATCATGAAAGCACCGTCATCAGATATTATGAACAAGCTTGCCCGCGGGGTTCTTGCTTCGTATTCTTATGACCCTAATCCTGAAGATGTGAGCATTGCAAATAACCTTCGACAGTGCATTGAACTCATAGCAAGGTTTTCGACTCTTGCAGCTTATGCATATGAGGCAAAAAGGCACTATTATGACGGGAAGAGCATGTATATTCATAACCCGAAACCTGAGCTTTCTACTGCAGAAAACCTTTTGCGTCTTATCCGCCGGGATAAAAAATACACTAAGCTCGAAGCAGAAATACTTGATTTGGCTCTCATTCTTCATGCAGAACACGGCGGGGGCAACAATTCATCTTTTGCCGTTCATGTTATATCATCAGCAGATACTGATACTTATTCTGCAATTTCTGCAGCTGTCGGTTCATTGAAAGGAAGACGTCACGGCGGTGCAAATAAACAAGTTATGGAAATGATGGATGACATAAAATCTCATGTCAAAGACTGGTCCAGCGAAACAGAAGTAAAAGAATATTTACGCAGGATAATGAAAAAGGAAGCCTTTGACAAATCCGGTCTTATCTATGGACAGGGACATGCAGTGTACACAATTTCGGATCCGCGAACTATACTGCTGCGAAATAAGGCTGCTCTTCTGGCAAAAGAAAAAAACATGATGGACGAGTATAACTTATATGTTCTTATAGAAAAACTTGCTCCCATAGTTTTTACAGAGGAGAAGGGTGAAAGTAAACAAATTTGTACAAACGTAGACTTCTATTCAGGGTTTGTGTATACCATGCTCGGCATACCCCGGGATCTATTTACACCGATATTTGCTGTCTCCCGCATTGCAGGATGGTCGGCTCACCGCATTGAAGAAATAGCGGCAGGAGGAAGAATATATCGTCCGGCATATAAAAATATTTTAGAACCGCGGCAGTTTGTGCCCATTGAAAAACGTGCAATAAGATCATAACGATTCATCGTATTGTGATGGTCTGTGCTTCATACGCGCGGTTTCTTTAAAAGAGGCCGCGCTTTTTTTATGTACATTCAACACGGCCGCTGCATGGAATAAAAGTCTTTATTTATGATAGAATATTACGTATATGAAAACTCAACGCTTGGATAAAATACTGTCTCATCATGGATACGGATCCAGAAAAGACGCAAAGAAATTACTGCATAAAGGCTTTGTTCTAGTTAATGGTCAAATATGCAGCAATGCCGATTCCCCTATCAACATAGATACCGATACTGTAACCGTTGACGGGACAGTTCTTCAGCTTCGTCACCATGTGTATCTAATGCTCAACAAACCATCAGGTATCGTCTGCTCAACAAAGGATGGAATACATAAGACTGTAATTGATATTCTTCCTCCTCAATATCGTGTAAGCTTTTTAGGAGGCGATGTACATCCAGTCGGACGACTCGATATTGATACAGAAGGGCTGCTGCTGCTGACAACGGACGGAGAGATAACTCACCGCTTAACATCTCCAAAAAAACACATTTCCAAAACCTATTATTTGAAACTGGCTGATAAAACTGATGAGAAAGCACAATCATATTATAAAGAACAGTGTGAAAAGGGTTTTGCGGTACCCCATGAAGGCAATGAAGACGGTTTTATAACTCAGGAATCGGCGCTGGAATGGCTGAATAATTCAGGTGATGAAGCTTTATTAACAATTTATGAAGGTAAATATCATCAGGTAAAAAGAATGATGCAGACATTGGGAAATGAAGTTGTTTATTTAAAACGTGTTGCTGTAGGAAGTCTTTACTTGGATGAAATGCTGAAACCCGGGGACTGCCGTGAATTAAAACCTGAAGAATTCGATAAACTGATATAAAAAAAGTAGACAAAAACAAAGATATGGTATAATCTTTGAGTATATTTGACCAAAAATATATTAATATTCTAAATGTATTAAACGACAGAATGTATGTATCGGATTAATAGCTTAATATTCAGGAGGCCTTTATATGCCGAGATCTTTTACTGAAGCGGAACGTTCCAAATTACTTGACCGGATAAAGTCAGCAGCTAAGGAATTATTGACAGTTTACGGAGCACGAAAAACAACCATAGAGATGATTGTAAAAAAGGCAGTAATTCCCAAGGGAACCTTTTATCTGTTCTATGCTTCAAAAGAATTATTGCTTTGGGATGTCATTAATGATTATCACAAAACAATTTCCAAGGTATTAAAAGATGCCGTGGAAAACACAAAGGATATTGATGCACAGCGCTTTAGCGAGATTCTTTTCGAGATCTTCATAACAGTTTCAAAGTCGTTTTACCCAGCCTTAATGATTGAAGGCGAGATGGAGGCAATAATAAGGAAGCTTCCTGATGACCTGGTAAAAGATCATCATAATGATGATGCCGATATGCTCACAGAACTAGCTTCTATTCTTCCATCTGATTCACCTGTTTTTTCAAACAGGAAAAAGGTACAGGCTGTATCCGGTGCACTGCGTATATTATTTTTCTCTCTGCTTCATAGGAGGGAAATAGGCGAAACATTATATGACCATTCATTAAAAATACTGCTTAATGGTGTTGCGCTTGAATTATTCGAGCCTGCATATAAAGGAAGTGAAATATGATATCAGTTAGCGGTCTTAGTTTTTCTTATACTAAAAAGCCTTTTATTACGAATATGAGTTTTAATGTTTCTAAAGGTGAAATATTTGGTTTCCTTGGACCAAGCGGAGCAGGGAAAAGTACGGTTCAAAAAATCTTAACCGGAATGCTCACTTCCTTTACCGGGAATGTATCAGTTTTAAATACTGATATAAAACATATTGAGAAAAGTTTTTATGAGAAAATCGGCGTCGATTTTGAGTTTTCAAGTCTTTTTGAAAAAATGACCGCCAGAGAGAATTTGCGTTTTTTTTCTTCGCTTTATTCTTCTCCCTCCGCTGATATTGAGGGGCTCTTAAAAAAAGTTGATTTACATAAGGATGCCGATAAAAAGGTTTCCGCTTTTTCAAAGGGAATGAAGAGCCGTCTGAATTTTATAAAGGCTCTTGTTCATGATCCGGACCTTATTTTCTTAGATGAACCGACGAGCGGCCTGGATCCGTCTAATGCGGCTGTTATGAAGCAGCTCATTATTAAACAAAAAAATTTGGGTAAGACTATTATACTGACAACACACAATATGTACGATGCATCTGAATTGTGCGGAAGGGTTGCTTTTATTGTTGATGGAAGTATAAAAGCTTTGGATTCTCCATGGAATTTGATGCACAAAAATACAAATTTCAATGTTGTATATTCCTGGCTGGAAAATGGAGAAAAAAAGGAGCGAACCGTTCCTGTTACTCAAACATCTTCAGATGAAAAACTACAATCGCTTATAAAGCAAAATGCACTAATATCAATTCACAGTTGTGAACCAAATTTGAATGATGTGTTTGCAGAAATTACCGGCAGGGTTTTAGTATGATGAAAAAGAATCCTGTACTCCAAAGAATGTATACTCTTCTTAAAGGTGATATGCTCTTTCAGCGCCGTTATGGTTTTTATTGGCTCTACCTCTTTTTTGTAATATTTTATGCTTCTCTATTATCCATTTTCCCTCAAACTATTCAGAGCAAAGCCGCGGGGCTGCTTGTTTTTACCGATCCTGCAGCAATGGGGCTTTTTTTCATGGGTGCCATAGTGTTGTTTGAAAAAAGTCAACGAGTCATAGAGTCGTTATCGGTTTCACCGGTAAAAACCGGCGAGTATATACTTTCAAAGGCTGTATCAATTTTGATCATTTCTCTTGTAAGTGCTCTCGCAATTGCATTATCAGTGTATGCTGATAATGCTGCTTTTTTTTCTGACTTTGTACACATTGCTTTATTTTGTACCGCAATAATACTTTCAAGCCTTATGTTTACGTTTGCTGCGCTCGGGTGTGCCTCATTGAGTAAATCCCTTAATCAATTTATGATTTTTACCATACCCTTTGAAGTGCTGCTTATGGTTCCTCCTGTTCTATATATCTTCGGATTTGGACTGCCCTGGCTGGAATATAATCCAGGTACACTTGCCTTGAGACTGATACTCAATAATAATCTTTTTAATCCTGTTATTTCAATTTTAATGCTTTCCATTTGGGTTTTTCTAAGCTTCCTGTTTGCGTATAAATCAGTTAATAAAATGATGGTGAGCTGGGGAGGCATAAAACTATGAAAGCACTTCTCTCTTCTCTAGGATTATTTATAAGACAAATATATTCAGACAGTATGCTGCTGCTAATTCAGGCGGCGCCCATTCTAGCAGGTTTGGTGTTCAAATACGCTGTTCCCTTTGCAGCTGAATATTTTGGCATTGTTCGTTACTTAGAAACCTATTATTTACTATTCGATGTAATGTATGCAATGCTCATGCCTTATATGCTGTGCTTTGCATCTGCGTTAATTATTTTATCAGAAATTGACGACTCAATATCAGCCTATTTATTTGTGACCCCTCTTGGAAAAAAAGGCTATGTAATATCACGATTGATTTTTCCTGCAGGGATTGGTTTTTTGTGTAATTTGCTGTTTATTCCATTATTCAGTCTAACCGATTTATCAGGTATCCAAATTCTCGTACTAAGTTTTTTAGCCGCCTGTAATGCTTTAATCACAGCTTTATTCACGGTTAGTTTTGCTGGAAACAGGGTAGAGGGTATGGGGCTGGCAAAGATATCAACAATAATACTTCTTGGCGCCTTTGTTCCCTTTTTTATTAGAGGGTATACAGCCTATGTCTTCTATATTTTCCCTTCATATTGGTTGGCTCAGTATTTACTGTCAAAATCCTTCTGGAACGTACTGTGGTGTATAATCACAATTATAGTATGGATAAGAATTCTATATTCAATGTATAACCGTAAAATTGAAAAATAAAAAAGGTTCGCAGAGTATCTACGATTTATTTAGTCGGGCAACCGGGATTTGTCCCGGAGACCTAAGGTTGCAAGGGTAATTACCATTATCCTTGCAACTTAAGTTACTACGTAACTTTCAACGCATACCGAAGGCTGCGTAAGTCCCCCAGACTTCTGCTGTCGCAAGAAATGCTTTATTTAAAAAGAAAAAGGTTCGCAGAGTATCTACGATTTATTTAGTCGGGCAACCGAGATTTGAACCCGGGACCCCAAGTCCCCCAGACTTGTACGCTAACCAGCTGCGCTATTGCCCGACTAAATAAACATGTAAAACAACTGCGAACCTTAGAGGTTCACTATTACTAACTTCTTGCGGCAGCAGCGCTAACCAGCGAAGCTACTGCCACGATAATCTAAAAGTTACAACAAATCACTGCTGCACGAAACGTAGTGGAGTGATTGCCCGACTAAAAACACTATTATAAACTATGCGGGTTTTTTAGCTAACCAGCTGAGCTACTGCCATAAAACATATCAAACTTAGAAATCGCTACTGCAGCGCGAAGCGATTGCCCGACTAAATAAACATGTAAAACAACTGCGAACCTTAGAGGTTCACTATTACTAACTTCTTGCGGCAGCAGCGCTAACCAGCGAAGCTACTGCCACGATAATCTAAAAGTTACAACAAATCACTGCTGCACGAAACGTAGTGGAGTGATTGCCCGACTAAATAAACATGTAAAACAACTGCGAACCTTGAAGATTGATAACGGATGTAATCAATTTCAGAATGAAATCATGTTAACAAAACGCCTTCTTTTTGTCAATATTGATTCGGCGGTTTAGCAACAGACTTTTTTTGGTGATGTATTGCTTTCAATGTATATTTTCACAAGTATTGTCTTGACTGTTATTTCCATCTGATTTAGTATAGAAGGAAGGAATTTTTTAAGCTTATATGAAAAAAATTATTATTTTACTGCTTTGTTTTTTTGTTATTAGTTCTCTTCCTGCAGAAGATGTTATTCTTACTGCCGAAGCTTTTTTTCAATCTGTTTCTGAATTTTATGGAACAATAACTGATTACGAAGCAAAAATGGGCATAATAACAGGATCTTCTTCTATGGAAGCTTCTGTTTCTTTTAAACGCCCGAATTTGCTCCGTATAGATTTTTCTAATCCGGCTACGCAGGTAATTCTTTTTAACGGCAGTCAGTTAACTATTTATTTACCCGGTTCTTCGGCTGTATTGACTCAAACTGTATCCAGTGAAGCTAATGCTTCAACCGGTGCAAATCTTGCAACACCGCAGGGACTTACGCTCATGAACAGGTATTATTCTATAAAATATTTGTCAGTAAAAAAAATTATGCAGCTGGAAGATCCTGAAACAGTAGAGAATCCTTCTGATGAAATGGTTGTAAAGCTTAAGCTTGAAAGGAAAAACTCAACTGAAGGCTTTCGACAAATTATATTATCTATTAATCCTGATACTAAGCTTATCAGGCGGGTAGAAGCTGTTACTACAGCAAATGAAAATTTTGTGTTTAATTTTACCGAATATGCTTTAAATCAGCGTATTCCCGATACCCGATTTATTTATGACTCTCCGAGTTCAGCAAATACCTACAGTAATTTTTTATTTAGTGAATGAGGATTATAGATTATGGAAAGTTTTGGCGATACACTTCGACAAACCCGTGAAAGGCAGGGTTTTGATATTGATAAAGTTGCCCGTGATACAAGTATTTCACGGGAATATATAGAAGCCCTTGAGTTTGAGAATACTGAGGCCTTCCCGGGCGAGCCGTATCTTGTTGGTTTTTTGCGTAATTATTCAGATTATTTAGGCATCGACGCAGAGCATATGATTCAGCTGTATCGGGCAAAGAAAATTCAGGAAGCTCCTATTCCTGCCGGTTTACTCCGGGATGATAAACCCAAATACCTTGTTCCTATTATCGCAGGTTCTGTTCTGCTCTTACTGATTACCGGCGGAATCTTGTTGTATTATTTTTTAGTATTTTCGAAGGCTGATGAAGGGAAAACCATTGTTGGAACAGAGAAAATTGTTCAAACATACACATTGACAAATGTACCTATTCAAAAACGCCTATATGAAGGCGACATTGTTTCTGTAAAGCTTCCAAACGGTGAAGTTCAAATTATTGTGTCGGGTACAAAGTCTTCTCTTCTCCTGGATACTCCTAACGGGAACCAGTATGTTCAGTTAGGCGAAGAAGTTAAACTCGATGTTGACGGACTTCCCGGTTCAGATATTGTTATTTTTCTCTCTGATGTGTCAAAAAATGACAGCGCAAGGGGGGCAGAGGTGCGCATGTTTACTTTAGAGGAAACAGAAACCGCACAGAATGCAGAAGTTGATATTACCAGTGTTCCTCTGGCTTCTCAATTAAGCAGCGAAGCTTCTGCTAAACAAACTGTATTATTTGAAGGCAACAGGGCCTATCCTTTTACTATTAATGCAACATTCCGCGGAGCCTGTCTTTTCCGTTCTATGGCAGATAAAAATGAACCGACCGAAGATTATTTTTCTTCCGGCGATATTCAGACAATAAATGCAAACAACGGTGTGCGGGTCTGGATGTCAAATGCAAATGCGTTAAAAATGCAGGTTATAGGCGACGGAAAAACTGTTGATATTGAAGTCGGCCGTCCGGGGCAGATTCTTGTTCAGGATATCAAATGGATAAAAGATTATGACGGCAAGTTTAAGTTAGTGGTATTAGAAGTTGACTAAAAATCAAAAAATATATGAGCGTAAATTTTATCTTGATCAGCACGGTTGTGCGAAAAATCAGGTTGACGGAGAGCTGATCATAAGTCATCTTGAAGATGAGGGTTGGCTCTTATGCGATGACCCCTCATCCGCAGACCTTATTGTAATAAATTCATGCGGTTTCATTGAAAGCGCAAAAAAGGAATCACTTGAATCTCTTTTGAGCGCTCGGGAATCATATCCTGATGCAAAGATTATTCTTGCAGGGTGTTTAGCCGAGCGGTATGCCGAAGACTTTGCTCTTGATTTGAAAGAAGCAGACGGAATTTTCGGCAACGGCGACCTTGTGCAGATTAAAAATATTGTAGAAAAGCTTTTCCCTCGAGATACTCAAAACGAAGCAGAATCCGGCGCTGTTGTTATCCGTCCTTCACAGGAAGGGGTCTGTACCGGTTCCCGCACCAGGTTTCTTAACTTTCCCGGCTCTGCCTATGTTAAAATAACAGAGGGGTGTAATAACTGCTGTACATTTTGTGCTATTCCTCTTATCCGCGGTCAGCTGAGGAGCCGTCCGATTGAAGATATATACAACGAGGCTTCAGATCTTTTAAATAACGGCGTTTTTGAAATAAACCTCATCGGACAGGATTTAGCCTCGTATGGAAGGGGCGTCCCCGATGAACTCTTGTTTTCAAACATCGAAAATGAAGGTTCAACCAATAGTGCTCTTTTTCACCTGCTTTCAAAACTTTCTGCTCTTAAGGGAAATTTTTGGATTCGGCTCTTGTATATTCACCCCGATAACTTTCCGCTTGATATTTTGAGTATTATTAAAAAGGACAGCCGTATTCTGCCGTATTTCGATATTCCTTTTCAAAGCGGCGATGAAAAAATTATAGAAGCAATGAATCGTCATAATTCTCCATCATTTTACAAGTCCTTAGTTCAAACTATAAGAGATGAATCCAGGAAAACTTCCTATGCAGACTGCGCAATACGTACCACTTTTCTCTGCGGTTTTCCAGGCGAGACGGATGAAGCTGCCCGAAACACAGAAGAATTTTTATCGTCTATAAGGCCCGACTGGTCGGGATGCTTTGTATACAGCAAAGAGGAAGATACTAAGGCGTATCTTTTGAAAAATCAGGTTCCGAAAAAAACTGCAAACAAAAGAATGGAATCTCTTGTTAAATTGCAGCAGGGTATTACGAAAAATGCACTTATTCGCCATGTTGGAAAAGTCTTTCAGGTTCTTGTGGAAGAAGTTATTGAAGATTCTGCAGGCGCCGAAGGTCTGGCAATAGGACGCGCGTGGTTTCAGGCTCCAGAAGTGGATGGAGCCTGTGTTATCCGTTATGAACTCGATGATGAAAATGCGGTTAGCGCCGTTCAAAGCGGTAAGGTTATCAATGTTAAGGTTATAGGTTCTTCCGATGTTGATATTGACAGCGTCTTCATAAGCGCCGCAGCCGGGACATACACAACTTAGGGGAGGGTACGTATGCTGGACAGCGTTCATCTATTAAATCCGGAACAGCTCGAAGCAGTACAGCATGAAGGCTCCCCCTTATTAATCCTTGCAGGGGCTGGGAGCGGCAAAACCCGTGTTATAACAACAAAAATCGCCTATTTAATTTCTCAAAAAGGTTTTCTGCCTTCTTCAATACTTGCCGTAACGTTTACCAAAAAGGCTGCAAAAGAAATGACCGAACGGGCTCAAAAACTCGAACCCTTGTCCGTTCATTCTCAAATACGGACCTTTCACTCCTTTGGATCCTGGTTTTTGCGTCTTCATCATCAGGAAGCAGGTGTTGATCCAAACTTTACCGTCTATGATGATGATGATGTTACCACGCTTATTAGAAAGGCAATTCCGGCTCTTTCAAAACAGGAAGCATCACAGCTGGCACATAAAATATCGCTTGCAAAAGATTATTGTCTTGAAAGCGGCAGCGAAGACCTGGTGCATATAGATAATAGTCCTGAGTTTCCAGAATATTACGCAGCCTACGATAAACGGCTTAGGGAGACTGGAAATGTCGATTTCGGCGACTTAATTATGCTCCCGGTCCTTGTCATGC
>ERZ795049.4649-NODE-4649-length-13463-cov-5.089946_pt1 | contig 13463 bp, 5 predicted proteins | sample MGYA00375133_ERZ795049 | MGnify/ENA primary metagenome ERZ795049 (study PRJEB30178, sample SAMN05720147) | activated sludge metagenome | isolation source: anaerobic digester from wastewater treatment plant | place: Japan | collected 2015-04-20 ...
GCGACGAGCCCGCCTGGAGCGGTGGGGCGTCCATGGGCGCCGCGGCGTCGGCGCCGGTCAGGCCGCCGGCGGCAAACAGCTCCAATCCGCGCCCGGCGAGGAAGCGCCCCAGCCGGTCGCGCGTCCGCGGCGAGGCCGACGACACGAAGACCGGCGTCATCAGCGGCCGCATCTCCCCCTCAAGCCCGCGAAACTGCGGCAACGAGGGCCGAAATCCCGTCGGCGGCGGCTGCGCTTCGGCCGGCTCGCCCGCCAGCCGCCGCTGATAGGCGTCCCATGCCTCGCGGTAGTTCCACGGCCGGCCCGCGCCGTTGCGCGCCATCCGCGTTGTCGCCGGCGCCTCATCCACCTTGTTCCAGACCGACCACATGTCCTCGATCGGCGTGATGCCGCAGTACGGGTGATAGGCGAACGACCAGCCGTAGGCGACGGCGCCGATCAGCCGGCCGTCGATGAACACGGGGCTGCCGCTCATCCCGGCCACGACGCCATGCTGCTCGAGCAGCGGGCCCGACAGCCGCGCCAGGATCATGTTGCTCCCCGGATAGGCGTTGTGATCGACGCCGAGGATTTCGGCCTGAAACGTCTCGACGTCAAATCCGCGAAAGACCGTCCGCCCCTCGCCGCGCATCCCCGGGCGCACCTCGCTCGACGGCATGAACGCGGCCGGCAGCGGCTCGGCTCCTTGCGCACCGGCGCCGGCAACCGCGACGGCCAGCAGCGAGAGAAGCGCCAGGCGACACGACAAACAGAAAGGCATGAAGGGGGACCTTGGGGCGGAGATGGGCGAGGCCCGGTCGCACTGACGCGCATCCGGGCGGGACTGGGTATCCGCAAAATTCTACCGGCTTGGCCCGGCCAGTGCAATTTTCAAAAGCCTGCGTGCCGTTTCGTGTCTTGCGTGATTCCTTCCCTGACCCAAAAACAAACGCGGGGAAAACCGCCCTGCCGGCTTTCCCCGCGCTCATTCATTCAATCGCGATCAATACATCGTCCAGACCGTGTCAGGCACCGCGTTGCGGATCGCGTCGGGCAGCTCCTCATAGACCGTGAAGATGCCCATCTTCGTCGTCGTCGAGCCGCCGCTGGTCATGTTCTGGACGGCAATCCGGCGCGGCCCGAGCGTCGCGTCCTCCTTGACGCGGATCACCACGTCGAGCACCGCGCCACTCTTGCGATCGACTTCCAGCACTTCGATCCCCTGGCCGAACGAGACATGCACGCCGGGCTGCCGCTCGTATTGCGCGTCCTCTCCCTCGCCGCCCAGGTAGGTCACCTGGTCGGGAGCGAAGTTGCCGCCGATCAGTCGCACCTGCTTCGTCTCGCCCAGTTCGGCCGCCGGGGGCGTGGCGCTGAACACGATCGGATCGCCCGGCGTCTGGATGATCCCCTCCGGCTTCGCGTTGAACCCGTCGCCGATCAGCCGGTTGCAGTAGAAGATGTCCTGCGCGCCCATTACGGCCAGCTCGCCGGTCCGGCCGAGGCAGGTGATCATCATGTCCAGGTCGCCGTCCAGGTCGGCGTCGAACAGATCGACGTCGGTCGCCCATCCGGCAAAATCGAACGCGTCATCGGGCTCGTCGCCGATCTCCGAGACGTGAAGATTGGCGCGGCTGAACGGGACTTCATGCGAGATCTCGGTGAAGTAGCCCTGGCGGACCGTCCCGTCGGCAAAGGTGCGCGTCCCGTTGCGCCAGACGCGGACGTGCCGGGTCACGCCGCCGACATACTGCGCCACGACGATGTCCATGTCGCCGTCCAGGTCGATGTCGCCGGCGTCGCAACCGCGCGACTCGCCGCCCCCGAACTCGGTGTCGGGCAGGCGCGAACTGGACTCCCCGGCCAGGAAATGGCCCGGCTGCGCCGGATCATTCACCAGCAGCAGATCGGGTCCATTCATCACGCTGATGAAGATGTCGACCGACGCATTGCAGATCCCGTCCGATTCGCCCTTGTCCTCCCAGTCCAGGATGCCGTTGCCGTTGGTGTCTTCGCCCGGGTCGAGCACGCCGTTGAAGTTCACGTCCTCGGTCGTTTCACCCAGATTGTCGAAGTCGGCCAGCACGATGGCATACGGCTTGAGTCCGATGAACTCCGGAATCAGCGACCCCGGTTCGGTCTCCTCGAACATCGCGTTGCCGTCGTTGAGCAGCAGGCGGAAGCCGTACGGCGCGCCGGCCGTCGACTCGTTGACGAACAGAATGTCGATGTCGCCGTCGGCGTCGAAATCCGCCAGCCCCACGTCGTTGGTATTGTCCGGGATGCCCATCGTGACGCCGCCGATCTCCGTCGTCGGCAGGTTGGTCTCGGTCACGTCGATAAAGGTTCCGGGGTCGCCCGGCTGATTCAGCAGCAGGGCGTTGGGCGCGCCGGAATTCGTCAGCCCGTTGGCGATCACGACGTCCAGCAGGCCGTCCCCATTCAGGTCGGCCAGCTTGATCCGTCGGTTCTGCTGTTTAAGCACAACGCCGAGCAGGTCGCCCCCGTCGGGATCCTCCAGCACGGGGAAACCCGGCCCGGGGTCGAAGATCGCGTCGCCCAGGGCGTCGTCGTCGGGCGCGGAGTTGAACAACTGAATGTCGCTGTCCTGGTTCAGATAGAGCCGCGTGCCGCTGCCGACCGAGGCAATAAACATGTCGAGGTCGCCGTCGTTGTCGACATCGCCCAGCGCCACGTCGCTCGTCTCGAACTGCTCGCCCATGAACCCGACCAGCGGCAGCGGGTCGGCCAGGAAATTGTGGTTCCACATGTCCACGTGCGGGGCCGGGAAAGTCGCGTCGCCCGGTTTGAACACCGGCACCGAATCGCCGATCGGCTGGCCCTTGTTCAGCAGCACGCGGGTGAAGTCGCCGTCGGCCGAGTACTGACCGCCTTCGGCGATCACCATGTCGGGCCGCCCGTCGTGGTTGATGTCGCCCACCGTCGTCCGGATCGAAAGCCCGGAGAAACTCGAGTCGATGGGCGCCGGCGGCGCCAGCACGCTGCCGCTCAGATCCGGCAGGAACAACCGCGTTGTTTCATAGAACAGTGTCGCGTCGTTCGTTTTCGCGAGGTCCGGCGGCTTGTTGAAGATCGTATTGAAAAAGATCTCGTTCCCGTCGTTGGCGTTGAACACGACCAGGTCGATATCCCCGTCATTATCCAGGTCGCCTGACACCGTATGCATACTGATGAGCTCATTGTTGGGCAGCAGCGCATCGGACATTTCGGTGAACCGGGCGAAACCGTCATTCAGGAACAGCTGATTCGGCGCGGGATTGCCCCCGATGATGACCGTGCTGGGATTGATGGTGATGCCGGGGACCGTCGTATTGGCCAGGAAGAAGTCATAATCGCCGTCCCAGTCAAAGTCCGCGACGGCGACGCCGAACGGCTCGCCCGCCTGGACCGACTCGGCCCCTTCGGACGGTTCCACGGCGAGTTCCGGATAGTACTCCACTTCCTCGCTGTCCGCTAATCCGGTGTAGATGCCGGGATAGTTCTGCAGATACTGCACGGCAATCCCACCGATGCCGCCTGCCTCGGAGGTGCCAAATCCGCGCGCGACGCCATGGGCCGAATAATCCCCAAATTCGTCGGTATAGTTGGACGTATAAGGCGGCCCGCCCAGACCATCCTCATTATCGGCGGCGATGAACGGCCGCGGCGCCGAACGGTTCTGGAAATCGGCAATATACGCCGCCCAGCCCACGCGCGAGACGTTGCTGGCAAGGTCCCGTTCGAACGGCGGTTCATTCTGGAAGTTCCAATCGCCGTCATGCCCTTCGGGGAAACCGATCAGCAGCGGGAACGCGTCATGACGCAACCGCGACGGATTGGTCGGATCGACCTCGATCGCGAACAGGCCGCCGGCCGTCGGCATCACCGTCGGCGACGGCGGATCGCCTTCGCCGATCGCCGCCTGATCGAACGGCAGCATGTCGAACTGGGTGGTCCCGGTCGCCACTCCGTAGTCCAGGTTGTAGTTGAAGCAGGCGAAATAGCCGTCGTCGACTTGGTCGGCGCCGAGCAACCCCTCCTCCATCGACCACATGTCGACATTGCGGAAATACGCCTGGTGGCCGCCGTCGAATGTGAGGCCCGTTAAGGCCGAGCGGAGCCCCGCCGTCACGATGCCCTCGCCTTCCTCGACATCCAGCGTCAAGGGAATCAGACCGCTCACATAGAGAATGTCTTCCGACAGGTTTCGCACCGAGAACAGATCCAGACTGGCCGACGAGACATACGGTCCCAGTCGCGGCTCGGCTCCGGCGGCCGCCATCGGCGAGGCGACGCCGTTGATCGTGCCGTCATCGGAAATATTGAACATGATCGGGAAGACGGGCGGCATCCGGTCCAGTTCCGAGGAGTCGAACGAGATCAGCGCCACCCCTTCGTTGATGCTGCTGTTCAGCGTCACCCGCTGGGTCACGAGCGAGGTCAGCGTGCCGGCCCGTTCATCGCTGCCCAGCGTTTCATCCACGAAGTAGAAGCCGCGCTTGTAGGGGCTGTAATTCGGCTGATTGATCTGGTTGACAAGGACCCGTTCGGCAAACAGCAGCGCCTCGGAGAAGAGGTCCGCGCGCGAGTCCATCAGTTGATCGCCCAGCGGGAAATCCTCGTCGCGCGGTGCGATATCGGCCCACGCGTTGGTCTGCGTGTCGTCGAAGAACGGGATCCGCTGACTGATGATGAGGTCCAGATCGCCGTCGCTGTCGATGTCGCCGACCGCGGCGCGATGCGGAAAATCCCAGCCCGACGGGTCCTGTTCGTCCCAGCCGCGATTGAGCAGGCCGGGAAGGACTTCCGCCGAAATGTCGGCGAAGAACCCGATCTTGTCCGGATCGGGGCCCAGATTCTCGTAGAACCGGTTCGGCCCGTTAATGTTCGTGACGAACAGATCGATGTCGCCGTCGCCGTCGAAGTCGGCCATATTCACGCCGACGCTGTTCTCCGCCACGATCCGGTCGAAGCGGTCGTCGGGCGTCCCCTTGATCCCGTCCTCGCCCAGCGTCACGTCGCGGAAGTAGTACTCGATCGTGCCGTCGGGCAGGACCCGCTGTTCGTTCAAATACAGCCGGTTGATCCGGCTGGCGACCAGGTCGGCGCCGCCGCCGAAATTGGCCACGAAGCAGTCCAGGTCGCCGTCGTTGTCGATGTCGCCCAACGCCCCGTGCATCGTGACGAAGTCATCGTCCGGGAACCCGCCGTTGCGCGCCCGGCGGAACCGCAGCGGACCGGAGGCGTAGCCTTCCTCGGGCGAAACCTGCGCCACCCCTTCGATCTCCTCGCCGGTGTTGGTGATGATGTCGATATTGTCGGTGATCTCGCCCTGGGTGACATGGACGAGCGCGACGCGCCCCGGATCGTCCTCGAACCCGGTCAGATCGCCGATGGTCACGTCGCCGTCGGGGAACGGCACCCACGAATCGCGCAGCTCGCCGGGCGGCAGGAAGCCGATGTTGAACGAGAGGTTCACGGTTTCCTGACCGGGCACCTCGATCCCTTCCCACAGCAGCGCCACGCCGGTGTCGAGGGCGCCGGCGTCCGGCCCGCGCAGATCCGTGCCGCGCGCCTTCCCGTCGTTCTCCAGGGCGCTCAGCCGGTCGATGATCACCGTGTCGGGCGTGACGGTCCCCGCCCCGCGCAGATTGATGTAGCCGCGGAAAACCGGGTCGGCGATCGATGTCTGGTAAATCACGTTGGTCGGAATCTCATCGCCCGTCAGCGCGATTGATTCGTCCAGGACTTCCTGGGTCCCCTCATAGTCGAGCACATAGATCGGGTTCTCGCTGCCGAACAGCAGCGTGTCGAGCACCTGGCGCAGCGAGTAGACGCGCGGGGTGAACGTCGGGTTCGTCAGGCTGTAGGTCACTTCCACGCCGTCATTGATGCCGCTCTCGCCGCCGTTCTCGGTCTCGCGGATCGTGATGCGCAGTTCAAAATCGTTGTTGCGGCTGAAGACGCCCGTCGCGCGCTTGTCCGCGTCCGAAATCAGCATCGACTGAACGACGTTGCCGATCGCGGTGAACTTGTTGGAGAACTGGCCCAGCGGCGAGGTGACCGACACGAACGACTCGGGCCCATTGCGGAAGCCCGACAGCAGCGCCTGGCCGTCGTTGATCGACAGCGCGAACCGCCCGATCAGATCGACGTCGACCGTGATGTACTCGTTCTCGAACTCGCGGTCGGCGCGGTTGAAGAACACCGGCGCCTGGCCGTTGCCCTGCGTGATGGTCAGCATCGGTCCGCCGTAAAACTCCGGCGGATAGTCCTCTTCCTCCAGGAAAAAATCATGCACCGGGTTGAGCGGGTATTCCCCGTCCTCATCCAGATAGAGCGCGTAGCTGAGCGTCGTGCCGTTGTCGTCGTGCGAGGGCAGACCGGGGAACAGGTAGGCCGAATTGAGCCGCGACACGGTGTCGACCACCCCGTCGTCCTCCAGCGTGATGCCCCCCTCGATCTCGTCGGGCTCCTCGTCGCCCTCGATGTCGATCGGAAAGAACAGGTCGTCGTCCCCCTCGCCGCGCTGGATCACCAGCTCGCGCCCGGTCAAAACCTGGGCGATCATCCGGTAGGTGCCGTCGTTGGCGTCGCCCAGCACGGATTCGGCCTCGATATTGTCGGGGTGTTGCGTGTACTCCGGATCGACGCGGCCGGTGTTCCCCCCCGCCAGCACGGCACTCTCGGCAAGCTGCACCGGCCGCACGCCCAGGAAGACCGGCTTCTGGACGATGTAGGCGTCCAGTTCGTTCTCCTCGTCGACCGGCTGCGTCACCTCGCCGTCGTCATCGACATCAATCGCGTCGCCGTCGACGACCGCGCCCTCCAGCACGCTGCCCGCGATCGCCCCGAAATTGGGGTCCAGCCAGTTGGGGTTGTGCGTCAGTCGCGCCGTCATGATGTCGTCGAACGCCAGCTCGCGCTTGCGATACGGGTTCGTCGGGAACGGACTGCTTGGCCCCTCGGTGAACGGATACATCACCGAATCGATGATGTAGGTCAGGCCGATCCCCTGGGCCAGTCCCAGTTGCGTCATCATCGTGGCCTGGATATCGGGCGAGCCGGCCACGAACGGCTCCATATTCACGGGGATGTCGTCCGGGTCTTCGGGCCAGTCGTAGTAGGTCAGCGTCGTGGCGAAAATGATGTCGACGTCGATCAGTTCGCCCTGCTTGTAGTTGCGGATCTCGGGAAAGAACAGGTCCAGTTGGTCGTCTCCATCGAAATCCAGCGCCACCCGCGTCACGTCGGTGTCGCCGAAGTGCAGCGAATTGAGCAGGTCGGGGTCCACTTCGGGATAGCCCGCCAGGATATCCTCCAGGCTGAAATCGCGATGGAAGAAGGTCAACAGCGTGGCGGCGATCTGGCCCCCCGTCACGTCGCCGGGAAACGTCTCGTCATCCAGAAAGGTGATCAGGTTGTAGCCGTCGAGCGCGGAATTGCGCGGATGATATTCCCACCAGGGGGGCGAGTTGGGGTGAGGCGCCCACAGGTCCGCGGCGATCGGCGGCGGGAACTGGAAGTCGTCCAGCGCGTCGTTCCAGGTTTCCACGGCACGGTTGATCGCCTCGCGCACGTCAAATTCGGTCAGTTCGTTGTCGTTCAGGCTGCGCGTCAGGACTTCGAAATCGCCGAATCCCGTCGGCCGCCGATAATACAGAAACTGCGGATCCAGCCCCTCGGGCCAGCGCACCGACCGGGCGACGGCGGCGTCGTCCAGCGTTGTGTTGATGTTGCCGTCGACCGGGAACCAGACCTCGAACGGCGCGCCGGCCTGCGCCACGCCCGCCAGCAGCCACAAGCCCAGCCCCAACAGGGCCCCGGCCATCGTGCGATTTGAGACAACTGACACCATCAATCTCCCTTGCCTGTCACCCCGGCCTGCCGATGGGGCATGTTTCATCCTGAATCCCCGATTCTCGCGCTGTTTCCCCAATGTCCGATCGCGCCGCGCTGAGACCGTCCGGTGCGGCCCATCGCCCGCCCGCCGCCAGCCGCTCGCGCTACTGGCTCATCGCCGCCACGCGCGCCCTGACGTCGGCCAGGGGCTCGTACTGCACAATATCGGCCGCGTGTTTCGGGTCCGCCTTGCTGCGCTGCGCGACCCGCCGCCGGTCAGCCTCCCGCCGCTTTTCGATCCGCTTGGCGAGTTCGCCGCCGCGCGTCAGCAGCCGCTGCGCCAGCCAGTTGCGCCACGCCGCGTCACCCGACGCGTCGGCGGTTCCGGCCGTCTTGGCCGCCTCGCGCTCCGCAACCGCCTTGGCCACGTTCTCCTCGGTCAGCACCGACAACTGACGCTCGAACGACCGCCCGATGCTGCCCGGCACGACCGCCGGACCCGGGTTGACCACCAGCTTCTCCCCCGTCTCGGGGTGCTTGAAGACCGTGAATCGGCCCTGATACCGCCCCACGATGAACGGATTATCGGGCGGATAGCGCGTCGTTTCGCCCCCCGCCGCCTTCCGGGCCAGTTCCTCGCTCTTCTCCGTGAACAGCAGGACCTTCTCCCCTTTGTCCATGTTCGCCATCCCGAGCATGAACTGCGTCACCGGCACCGGCTTGTTGAGCGACCCGCCCGGCTCCACCAGTTCCACCGTCCCATCCTTGTCGGTCTTGACCTGCCCCTTCCAGTTCTCCTCCACCTTCAACCGGTAGCGCGTCATGATCAGGCCGTCGCGAAACTCGCATTGCTTCTCGACACATTCGGCGACGAACACATTGTCCGCCTTATCCACCAGTTCCTCCAGGCTCAGCCGGACCAACTGGGCCCGTGCCGGGACGGCGCACACCCCGGCCGCCAGGGCGACCAGCAGGGCCACCCAACTCCGGAACCGGGCAGGTTGGGTTCGGGACATCACGCTAAACCTCCGTAACTGCGTCGCGCCAGCCTTGCGGCGCTGCCGTTGCACTCCCTGGCGGCCGACCGACGATGTGGCTTTCGCAGCTGATGCATTGGGAAAATGGCGAGGGTCCCGATTGGCGGTCTCGCGCTCGGCAGGGACTGATCAACGCGGGTTCCGAGCATGCACAATCGGCCCGCGACCGGGTCCAATCGGCGCACTGGCTCCAGCCATCATAATTGGACCTATAGGGCTGTCAAGCCTTAGATTATCGCGTCGCGGGGGGAACGACTCGACACCTGCTGCGGGCCCTGGGAGCGTCCCGCGACTTGGGCGGGACCCTCCGGCTGCGCCGGCCAGCGCATCCCTCGCCTTCGCAGTGTATGGCACTTCCCCCCACCCGCCAACCCACAAGCACCAGCAGAGGCACGCCCCCACTTCAAGAACCGTCTCTCGTCCCTCGTCCTCGTGAGCGAATTGTATTTATTTTTTCTTTATACCTATTTATATTATTTATGTTTTTTTAGTCCTTTATATCCTTTCCGGCTCGATTCCTGCCCCTCCCAATTCCCGCTTGGTTTTGTCCCACGCATCGGCATAATGGGACGCACGCCCCGGCCAAGGGAAGCATGACCCGCACCGCCGCGCCGATAGAGAGTTTTATGAATGTGCGCCTGGCTCGGCCCTCCGCCGAGTCAAACCCCCGCCACGGACCCCCACGCACGATGGCCCGACGCAAGACCAGCAACCCGATCCCACCCGATCCGCCGCCCGTCGCGGCCGAGCCCGGCCCCGAGCCGGATCCCGCCGCGGACCCGGACGAAATCAGCGAACCCTCCCGGCCGGCCGACCTGGACACGGCCCCGGCCGAACCACCCGCCGACGAGCCGACCGGGACCGCCCAGGTAGAGGAACTGACCCCCGACGCGAGCGCCAACCCCGCAAATGCCCCGGACGAACCCCTCCTGGGCGCCGGCGACCTGGACGAGGAATCGGCCGAGATCGTCGACAGCCAGCTCGGCGCGCTGCTGCGCACGCCGTTGGGGCTGCGCGGCGCGATGGAAGCGATCCTGTTCGCCGCGCCCGAGCCGGTCGGCCTCCGCCGCATGTGCAACATCTTGGGAATCAACGATTCACGCCTCGTGTCGGCCGCGCTCCAGCAGCTCCAGGCCGACTACGACGCCGACCGCCGCGGCGTCCAGATCGTCGAGTCGGCGCAAGGCTACCAGATGGCCACGCGCGAGATGTTCGGCGAACTGATCCTGCGGCTGCGCGGCAAGAAGCGCCGTCCCCCCCTCTCGCCCGCCGCCCTGGAGACCCTGTCGATCATCGCCTACCGCCAGCCGATCATCCGTGCCGAGATCGAGGCGATCCGCGGCGTCGAATCCAGCGGCACCATCCGCAACCTGATCGATATGGGCCTGGTCGAGATGGTCGGCCGCAAGGATGTCCTCGGCCGCCCGCCGATGTACGGCACGACCGAAACCTTCCTGGCGGCATTTGGCCTGAAAGCCCTCGAGGAACTGCCGTCGATCCCCGAACTGCGCGCGCGGATTGACGAACAGGTCCGCGCGGAAGAGGATACCGCCCGCCCGCCGGCTCCCGCCGTCCCCGCGGCGCCGGAGCCCTCCCCCGCCGACGACGAGGCGCGGGAACCCGCGGCCGACGGCTCGGCCACACCGGTTGCCGATGAGGAGCACGCGGATTCATCTACTCCTGGAGCGCCGGAGCGGGCGGAAGACGATCCGGAAGAAGGCTGGGACGAGGTAGCCGGAGCGACCGACGGCGAAGACGGCTCCGAGGAAGACGAGGATGGGGATGGCGAGGACGAAGTCGACGATCCGGACGACCTCGAGGATGAAGACGAGGACGAAGATGAAGTCGACGATGAGCTCGACGACGAGGACGACGAGGCGGATGCGGACGAGGATGCTCGCCGATGAGGCTTAACCGCTTCCTGGCCGCCGCCGGCCTCGGGTCGCGGCGCGCCGTGGAGCAGATGATTCGCGACGGCCGCGTCGCCGTCAACGGCCAGACGGTGACGCAACTCGCGACCCAGGTGGACGAACGGCGCGACCGCGTCGAGCTGGACGGCCGCCCGGTCCGGCCGGCGGCACAGACCCTGTACCTGATGCTGAACAAGCCGCGCGGCTACGACGTCACTCGCGGCGGCCGTCATCACCACCGGCGCGTCTACGACCTGCTGCCGCGCGAGGTCCACCCGTCGGTTCAGGCTGTCGGCCGGCTGGACCGCAATTCGACCGGCCTGCTGCTGTTCACCAACGACGGCGATCTGAATTTCCGTCTGACCCATCCGCGCCACGGCTGCCACAAGCACTATGAAGTGCTCGTGGAGGGGGCGGTCGATGACGAAACGCTGGAGATCTTCCGCGAGGGGATCCGGCTGGAGGACGGACCGGCCCAGGCGGTGGAGGTCGCGCGCCTCGAGCCGACGGGCCCCGAGACGACGCGGCTGCGGATCGTGATGGCCGAAGGACGCAAACATATTGTCCGGCGGATGTGCGAAGCGGCTGGTCATCCGGTGCTGGAGCTCGATCGGACGGCCGTCGGGCCGGTGCGGCTGGGCGACCTGGCGCGGGGCAAGGTGCGCCCTTTGACCCGACGCGAGGTCGCCGCGCTGAAACGATCAGTCGGGCTGACCGCCGATCCCCCGACCCGATCCGGTCGGCCCTGACCAACTCCCCTCGTCCCCCGAATCCGAACCGGCGGCGCCGTACGCGGCGGCTTGCCGGGCTCAAGTCCGGTGCGCCCGGCGGCCGATACGCTTGGAAGTGCGTTAACCGCGCCTGAATCAGCCATCCAGGCGACGGCCGCACCTTCCGCCGCCGCCGACGGGAACAAGGGATCTCAAGGCAAAAGACCTTGCCACGCGCACAATGGCCTTGGACAATGGGCTCCTGCCTTGGCGCCCCCGTCGCCGCCGCCGGTTGCCATCCTGGTCGCGATTGTTGATCTCATGCAGATTCTGATTGTCGACGATCAACCCGAAGTCCTGATGTTCCTCCAGGAGGTCCTGACCGACCAGGGCTACGAGGTGCTGACGGCCAGCGACGGGCCGAGCGGGCTGGAGGCCTACCAGCAGCACCGCCCCGCGTTCACCCTAACGGATATCTCGATGCCGGGCATGTCGGGCCTGGATCTGCTCAAGCAGATCAAGGAGCTGAATCCCGAGGCCGCCGTGATGCTGATGACCGGCGCCGGGTCCGAAGCCTACGCCGTCGAGGCCCTGCGCCTGGGCGCCGTCAACTACTTCAACAAACCGGTCGACATCAATGAACTGGGCAACACGCTCAACCGCTACGCCGCCCTGGCCGCCGGATTCGACTATGAACGCTATGCGGCGCAGTTCATGGTCGCCGAGCACCTCGCCCTGTGCCTCGATAACGACATCGACTTCGTCAACCACGCGGTACAGATGATCATCAATCACTGCCGCTCGATCTTCCCGCTGACCGAGATCTTCACGCTGCGCTTTGGCCTCTACGAGATGCTGGTCAATGCGATCGAGCACGGCAACCTGGGCATCACCTACCAGGAAAAGTCCGCGGCGCTGGAACAAAATCGGCTCGGCGAACTCTTGAAGGAAAGGGCGGCGGAACCCGAACGGGCGGCCCGGCGCGTCCACATCACTTGCGACATCAAGCCCGAGGGGCTGACCTGCCGGATTCGCGACGAGGGCGACGGTTTCGATCATTCGATGTACAGCAACACGACGGATCCGGCCCAGCTCTTCGAGGAACTGGGCACATCGCTCCATGGGCGCGGCATCCTGCTGACCAGTCTCCAGTTCGACACGGTGCGCTTCAACGACAAGGGGAACGAAGTCTTCATTTTCAAGCGTTCACCGAATTTCCCCGCCCCGCCGCCGGGCACGGTCGCCAGGCAGGCGGCCCCGGCCGAACTTCCGTCGGAGCTTGAATTGGATCCATGAAGTCCTGGAACCTGCGTTGCATTGCCCTGCTGGCCTGGATCCTGGCCGGGCATCTTTCCCTGTTTGCTCAACCCGCCGCGGACAAGCCCCCCCTCAACACGCTGGGACTGGAGACCGACCTGAGGGACCCCAGTGCGCAGCCGCTGAGCCTGCCGACCCTCCCGCTGCCCGGCGCCGAGACCGCGTACGAGAGCGAGACCCGTTACGCCCCCACCGCGCGCCCGTTGCCCGAAGTGCCCAGGCCGGTCGAGCGCCCGATCGTCGGCGAGGCCGTTGAGGCCACGACCGCCGGGCTGACCCTCCGCGGCTACCTGACGCGCCCGTCGTCGCCCCCGTTCAACGGCGGCCTGCTCCTGCTGCCCGAATTCTGGGGCGTGAACGAGGCCACCCGCCAGCGCGCCGACGATTTCGCCCGTTACGGCTACCGCGTCCTGGTGCTCGATTTTTACGACGGGCAGCCGGTCGCGAGCCGCGGCGATGCCGCGCGGCTCATGCGGGAACTCGACCGCGAGCTGACCCAGCGGCGGATTGGCGCCGCCGCGCAGTGGCTCAGTTCCACCAGCGGCGTCAGGGATCTGCCGGTCGCCATCATCGGTTACGGGCTTGGCGCCACGCTCGGGCTGCACGCGATGACGCAACCGAGATCGGAAGAGCACACGTCTGAACTCCAGTCACCCTCAGTTATCTCG
>ERZ795049.4652-NODE-4652-length-13456-cov-15.784494_pt1 | contig 13456 bp, 4 predicted proteins | sample MGYA00375133_ERZ795049 | MGnify/ENA primary metagenome ERZ795049 (study PRJEB30178, sample SAMN05720147) | activated sludge metagenome | isolation source: anaerobic digester from wastewater treatment plant | place: Japan | collected 2015-04-20 ...
GCCGGGGTTGGCAAAAAGCTTTCGGCAACCCGTCATCCCCGAATGGCCACGAATCGGCACGAATGAGCGAACGCATGGGGGGCGGCTGCTGTCCGCGAAGGCCTCACGGCCTCAGGTTTCCCATGCGCGTTCTCGGGCGGTTGTTTGAGCGTCAGATATTAAAACCTAAAACCTGACCCTCGGGTTCGGTTCTCCCGTCACCCGGCCGGTGGACGTCCGCACGAAGCGGTTTGAGATGAAGCCCGAGAACTGGGCGAAAGGCCGCGCGGCCCGTCGTGAGGTTTACTTTCTGGCGTATAAACCCAGCAATACTGGTTCAACCAGTGTCGGGATAAACCAGCACGCGCAGTGTCAGCGAAACACAGCTATTTCATTAACCATCTCATCCAGTAAATTTTGCAAATAGCTCAGCCAGGTAACGCTCGGCTCCCGTGTCCATAAACAGAACATGGCGGGATTCGAGGTCCACCTGGGTGACCTTGCCGCCAAGATTCAGGATGTCCGTGAATGGCGTGCCGGAGAGAATGAAGGCGTTGAGCGTGAGGTTCGGGTCTTTGAGCCGCTTCTCGACGTCCTTGATCTCGCGGTAGAGGCGGAGCTTCGGGTGGTCGAGGTCCACGTTGCGGATGCCCTTGGGGTCGACGAAGCTCAGCCACTGCTTGCCCGTGGCGTCATCCACCAGCCAGAGCAGGAAGTCGGGGTAAAAGTTTCCCGCCGTTGCGAAGCCGATGCCTTTGTCCTTGGTCGCTGCGTTGCGGAGTAGGTAAAGGCTTCGGCCGCCGACGGCCTTCTTGCCGGCGTCGGACCGATAGAAGGCCTCCAAGTCACGGACAAAGCGCACCTCGCTTTCGCCATCGAAGGCGAGCGGACGCATCTTGAAGGGCAACGCGTCCGGTGCCTCCAAGTGCAACAGCGGGTAATACAGGTGACGGTCGAAGCAGATCGCTACCATCTGGTTTGCCGCCCACTTTCCCGCCTCGCCGATTTTGCCAGCGGCGACGATTTCTTGCAGGGCTTGGAGCCGTTGCAGGTAGGCGTTGCCGTCGTCGGTATCCTCGATCTCGAAGTGGTAGAGCTTGAGCATCGAGCCGTGGTCGGCGGCGAGCGAGATGACCTCGTAGAATTGACCCTCGTAGGCGTTTTTTAGCGTCTGATAAAAACGCTCCGTAAAGTCGGTGAGGAGTTGGATGAGGATGTCTTCCTGCTTCCTCACGTCTTCCAGGCATCGGATGACGAGTTCAGAGGCCGGGACGTAGAGCGTATACCAGTCCGCATCGGCGAGGCAGAAGGTTTTGAGCCGTTCCTGATCCACCCGCAGGTTGCTCCAGCTGCTGAGGAGTTTGTGTTCCTGCACGGCGAGGAAGATGCGATCCCAGTCGAAGAAACGCATGGCCTCGGTGGCGAGCTTGCCGGTCTCCCGGGCATCCTTGTGCTTGGCCGCGCCTCGGGCCTCTCCGCTGGCGAGGGCTTGGATGCGGGGGTAGAGATCGACCACCACGTGCGGCGTTTTGATTTTCGAGCGGCCGGTCTCTGGATCGATGAAGACGGCCGGCACCTCGTAGAGCGATGGGAAGTGGGTGTGCTTGAAACCGAGCTTCTGGTTGTCCTTGTAGCCGTCCTTGAGTCGAAGGGTTTTGAGGGACTTGGCCGGGAGGTTGGCGCGGGTGGGAAAATCGAGTTCGAGGATCTCGTCGGTCGGCGTGATGCCCTCCTCTCGGAGGTAGTCCTTGAACTTCGCCATGTAGTCGGCCCGGACGCCGAAGATGTTCAGCGTTTCGAGCTTCTCAAGGTTTAGGCCCTTGGGGAGCTGGGCCTTGGAGGTGCGTTTGAGCGAAAAGCCCCGCCCCTTGAGTCGCACGCCACGGCCGAAGAGCTGGATGATTTGTGAGCCTTCGCCCTGGCCCATGTTGAGCAGGCCCATCGTCGAGACGCGCCAGCTGCTCCAGCCTTCGGTGAACTTGCGAGAGCCGATGAGCACGTTGAGGCGGCTGTCCTTGGTGTTGATGGTGCCGAAGAGCGCACCGCCAAAGCTGTCTTCCTCCAGATCAAAGGCCCCGCCACGTTGCTCTTCCGCGAGCGTGAAAAAACCGGCGTCGTCGCCGATGTTGATCAAACCGAAGGGGGCGGCATCACCCACGCGCAGCGCCAGCTCGCCCTTGCTGTTCTTGACGTTGACGAGTTTGAGCCGCTGCGCGCCGTTGGCATTGAAGAGGCGCTTGAGGATGTCTGAAAAAATCACCTCCGCGCTCTCGCCCATCAGGGGGAGAAATCGTTTCTCGAAAATGTTCCGTTTGGTCCGTTCGTCGATGATTTGCGCCCGGTCGGCGACGAGGTCCGCGATCCACCCAAGCGTTCGTGCACTGTGGTTGAGAAAGCCCGCCAGAAAGCGAACGACGGTAAGGATGTCGGAATCGTCGTCACTGACCTTATTACCGACGAAGACCCAAAGCGGCTTCTCGATGTTGTAGTCGGCGAGCGCGGCGCGCTGTGTTTCCCACAGGCGCATCTGCTGATAGAAGCTGAGCAGGCAGGCGGTGAAGTAGAGGGCGACGCGGTCTTCGTCTTTGTCGTCGGGCAGATTGAGGATGAGGAACTCCTTTCCGTAACCGTCCTCATAGAAAAACTTGTAGGAGTAATCGAAGGCCGTGCACTTCGCGTAGATCTCGCGCATGGCCATTGCGCGGGCGCGTTCGCTGTCGTCGGGGCTCAGCACGAGCTGGGCGCGCTGATCCGGATCAAGCTTCTTGAGGCTGCTGGTGCCGAAGAGCATCTTGGCCTTGGTCTTCCTGATCTCGTCCTCCGCGCTGGCGACGGTGTGGCCCTTGCCCACCGCTTGGCCGAAGGTCGCAGAGTACTCGAAAGCGAAACCACCGCTGATGATGCCCTTGCGTCGGCGCATCCAAGCGTCGGCGTTTTTGCCGGTGCCGCGGTGGCCTTCGTCCACGAGCACGAGGTTGTCGCCTTCGAAGGCTTCGACCGCGACCGTCTTGTCGCCCATCTCGTCGGCCAGCTTGTTGATGTCGATGATCTCGATGGTGCCTGAACGACGCAGTGTATCCTTTTCGAAGTATGCAGGTGCGGCGAAACCGGAGAGCTGGGCCTCGCTCAGGTGCTGGGCGGAGAGGCCTTCGTTGGGGGTGAGCAGGATGATCTTGTCCGGCAGCACGCCCTTCCTCCCGGCTTGGTAGTGGTCCAGATACTGGAGGATGTTGACGTGGAGGAGGAGGGTCTTGCCGCTGCCGGTGGCATTCCAGAAGGCGAGGCGGTTGAGATCGTCGGCCGTGAAGGGCTCGAAGCGCACCTCCGTCTGCTCGGCGTGGAAGGTCGCGAGCGCTTCGTTCAGGCCGTCCAAGAGCTGCTGGCGGCGGTTAAAATACCAATCGAGGTAGATTTCGGTGACGAGGAGCGAGAGATATTGGAAATACTTGAGATGGAGGACGTGGCCCTCGCGCTTGTTGCGGGTTGCCGTGATGGCCTGCCAGTGGCGGACGATGGATAGGTCGTAGCGCCGCAAGGTGGCCTCGTCTATGCGGTCGATGTTGAAGAGATTGGCGGTGAGCTGGTGGAAAAAGAGGGTCTGGCCGTCGTCGTGCATGCCCTCCCAGCGGTCCTCGCCGAGGCGTTGTTTCAGCTTTTGCAGCCCGTCGCCGTTGAAAAAACCGAGCAGCCAGCGATTGAGCACCAGGTCTTGGTGAAAACTGCGGGGGCGCGATTTGGGCCGCCCTGAGCGGGTGGCGGATGTGGCGGAGGCTCGGGCCATAGCTTACGCCTCCTCCCCGGCGAACATGCGGGAGATGAATTCGGGCTCGATCTGGCGGAGGGTGAGCTGGCGGGTGACGCCGCCCTCGGCCTCGGTGGCTTGGGCGATGGTGGGGATGTTGTGATCCCCGTTGATATAGACGACGTCGTATTCGTTGTCGTTTGGCGTGATCTTATGCCGTTCGAGGAGCTTGGACGTAGCCTCGTAACCGAGTATCTCGCAATCGCGCCAGACGATGAGGCAAGTCTGGCCGTCGGGGAGCTTGCCGGAGACGAGTATGTAACCGAGGTCGAGCTTGGCATCGACGTGGGCGACGCGCAGGCCGAGCAGGTAGTTGAAGGTCTCGACGAGATCGATCGCGCGGGTCTGGCAGGCTCCGGCGGAATCGGTGGCAATGCGTAGTTTGTAGTCGAAGGGCCTTTTGAAATCCCCGACCGAGAGCAGGGAGGCCTGACTCTCCACGTTGAGCATGTAGTGAAGCAGGTAGTCTTCCTTGCCGGCGGGATCGAAAAGATCGGTGAGGCCGTCAGGCTGTTTCAAGGCGAGATTGTTAAGCGTGTCCTCGTAGGATTCGAGACGGAGGTATTTGAAGCAGTGGGAACGCCCTGCCTCCATGGATGCCGGCTTACCCTCCTGCCAAACGGGAGCGTAGGTGACCTTGAGCAACCGTGGAATCACGACTCCATAAAAATGCCCTCCGGTTTCGACCAAGATAAATTTGGCCGATGTATTTTTTTCGCGGTTATACTTTATGACCGATTCACCGGAAGTTCCTGAACCCGCGAAAAAGTCACAAAACAATCCACTCCGCAGCGCTGACTGATCGCAGAAGCGTTGTATTAGGGTGGTTGGCTTTGGGCCCCCAAAGGTTCGTGAGCGGCCGAAAAGATTGGTGAGTTCCTTTTCCCCATCTGTGTAATCGTTAACTACGGATTTTGCTACGTTAGTTTCCACTTCGTGCAGGAAGCGCTTTGTCTGAGGAACTTTAGCTTCATCGTTACCCCAAGCAATTCGATGATCTCTGGCCAACTGATCAAAACAGCTCTTCTGTTTACCAAGAGGAAAAAATGGCCAAGACCAACCGCGTTTTGGTGCAGGACAAGGCTTTCCTGTTACCGGGTGAACTGGAGTATAAAACCGAAAAGCGGGATGATTGGGGTCTCGGAATTCAATCTTTTGGGAGTCCTCCTTTATTTGCGGCATTGATGGATTGTCTTCGCGCCAGACCCAAATCTTCGCTTTCCGTTCCTTCGCTTCGGTTTCAGGCACAAATTTCCCGTAAGCGTCCCGGTACTCTGCTCGATTGTAATTATAGATTCCCCGCCATTCATCGAGTTCGTCCGATTCGACGTTCTTTTTGTGCTCGCGATACAAACTACGAAGTCCGTCCTCAACGTCTGCAACTGTCGGGTAGCTCTCATTCAACTTCGTGACCAACTCGACGATTTCAAGATAGCCTGGCTTGGATTCCCGGAACATGGCCACATCGGCTTTGGCCGCCTTAATGTCCTTGGCGTAGACAGAGACATACTCGTGATTGGTAGAATACGTCGGGGACTGGTTTTTGTTGGTATTTTTCGCCCAGATGAGTTCTTCAACGCGACTTTCGCGACCGAAGACGGAGTCAAACGCGCGTTCCAGACTGTTGCGTTCGACCTCGTCAATACTGGAGAAAATGACGCCCTTCTGATTCAAGAACGGCAAGAAGACGCGTAGGCGATCCTCAATCATTGCCAGCCACGATGCGTGTTGATACCGATCTTTGTATGCAAAACCGTCTCCTCCGGTATTATACGGTGGGTCGATATACGTACATTTCACTTCCCCGCGATACCGCTCCTGAAGCAAGCGCAGCGCCTGGAAATTCTCTGAATGCACAAGTACCCCGTCGCACTGATCCTCGAGGTCGTGAAGCTGAGCGAGTAGGCGGTATTTGAACTCGGTCGAGAACCACTGGGTATCGACCATCAGAAACGGATTGGCGCGCAGGCGCTCGGCAACGGTGGACGCTTGGGCAAACAAGGTATCGGTGCTGGCGACCACGGCTTCGCAGGCCGCGTTTTTCACCAAGCCGAGGTCGATCCAGGCGGCGATCTGCTTCTCGTTGGCGGCGATCTGCGCCAGTAACCACTCGCGCTCGGCAAGCACGCCGGACCGTGTCGTATCCTCGGCATCGAGGTCTTCGCCGAGTTTATGAAGGCGGTCGAGCGTGATGCAGTAATGGGCCTCGACGACGAATTTCTTCTTCAGCCAAAGCTTCTTCTGAAAGTCTTCGAGTTGGGCGAGGAAGGTGATGAGATCGAGGGCGATGGCGCGCAGACACTGGATCATCCGCAGGCTCTTCTCGATGTCGGCGAAGGATGCGGCGTTTTGCACGTCATCAAGGTGCATGACCTCGTTTTTGATATAGAAATCCAGCTCGCGACGAAGGAAGCCGCCGAGGTCTTTGTGGATAAAGTAGTCGGCCTTGTTCTTCTGGGTGTAGTCTTCGAGCTGCTTGTCGAGCAGGGTGCGCTGCGGATTTCTCTCGGTGGGTTTGCGCTGCGCGAGGTCGAGCCAGCGGGCCTTCACCGCGGCATTGGCGAGGATAGTGTCGCGGGCGCGGGCGTTGAGCACGTCCTGGCTCTCGCCCTTTTTGGGCAGAGGCACGTATTCAAACCAGAGGATAAGCTCGGCCGGGGTGCCGGCGCGTCCTTCGGTGGCGGGCGTAGCGGCAACCTCAACGATGGGCACCTGTTGCTCCTGCACCTCCTCGCCGTCGTCACCGAGGCGGGTGATGGTGCGGGGCTCAATGAGGCGAAAGCGGCGCTCGACGTCGGTATCCTTGCGGTCGTCCTTGGCGGTGTCGGCAGCGGCAAGGTGGAAGTGGACGCGGCGGCCGTCGGCGAGCGAGAACGTGTAGTTGGAAAAGTTTTCGCCGCTCTTGGTGTAGTACTGATCCTTGTTGGCCCAGTGGAGGACGACCTCCTCGCCAGAGTAAGGGATGGCGTAGGTATCGCCCTTGTAGCGGCGCTGACTGATGAAGTCGCCCCTGTCGTAGTAACGGGAAAAGAAGGTGAGCAGGTGGCTGAAAACGGCATCGCGGTGCTCGTTGGCTCCACCGGAGAAGGCGGCGATGCGAGCGCGGAGCTCTTTAACCTTGGGCAGGGTGGCCGGGTCGGCGCCGAGGTCGCGGGCCTGTTGCTCGGCGGCGGCGAGATCACGTTTCAGATCCTCCAATCCCGCCTGCTGCCCGCTCGCAAGGGATGCATCCACCTTCGCCCGGAGCTTATTCTCCAAATAGTCCCCTATTTCAGCCGCACGGGCGTTGATGATGCGGTAGATGCCGAAATCAAGGTCAGGCTGGTCAATTTGGAAGACCTCGCGAAGCTTGGCGACAAGCTTCTGGAAAGCGGGAGTGGCGGGCGAAGTGGCGAGGGTTTCAGACATGGCTAGAAAAGTGGCGAAGAATGAAGAGGGCGAAGGTGTGGCCGGCGAGACTAACCGTTTTCCTGATTGGGACTGTGGACGTGGACGTTCCAACCGAGGGCGCGGATGGCTTTGTTGGTGCGGTCGTTTCTAGGCGGGTATCTATCGGGGAGTGCGCAGCCGATAAGCTCGCCCAGAGAGCTAATATTCAGCCCATCAATGTGGTAGGGGGCCTCCAAACACTCAAAGAGACGCTCGGGCACTTTATCTGGAGCGCCGGCAAAGAGCAGGTGTTGGAGGAGCTTGGGCGGATTCCAACCTTTGCCGTTGGTGCGGTAGTAAAGGGCTTCGCAGAAGGCATCGCACTTGGCGTCGGTGGTGGCGGTGGGCTGGTCGTCGTCGTCGAGGAAATCTTCGCGCCGCTGGTGCTTGGCATGATTGTTGATGGCGTGGACGCAGCGAGCGACTCGTACGAAGTCTTTAACAGACATGTTGGCCAGCCTCTCGGAAGTGAGCAGTTGCCGATGAATCGGCGCCCAGCGCTCAAAGACGATGGATTCAGAGCTGGGGGCGTGAGGAGTGGCGCGCCACCAAGCTATCGCGTCGGCAAGAGCGGCCTCTGGGTTGGAGCGGTTGTGCTCGTGAAATTCTTCGACCGGGTAGCTGCCGTTCTGGCGCACTTTCTTGTAGTAGTAAGCGTGAAGGAATTGGTCGATGTGCAAGCCGTGCGAAACATCGTGCGGCGCCCAGTCGGGAAGGCCGGCGGTTTTGAGGCGGTCGCCGACGATACGAAGGTAGCCGAGAGTGGTATCCCACTCTTTCATAAATTCTGCTTTTCGCCGGTCGCGGGCGGAAGTGCCAGTTTGCACGGTGGCGAGGCCTTCTTGAGTAAACTGGGCGCCGGAAGAGGATTCCTTGAAGCGCTTCTTCATGCGCTGGCGGATTTCCTCCATCTCACACTCGTCCTGAAGCAGGGCGTTGGCATCCTTGATGAGTTGCTCGGTGATCGGCTTGGACTGGGCGTTAACATCGGCGAAGAAGTCGATGAGGGGCTGACGAAGACCAGCCTCGTCGAGTTCACGCTCCAGCAAAAGGGTGCCGGCTTCGCAATTGGAGAACCACGCGGACTCGGAGAGGTTGGCGGAGCCGACATAGACGCCGTAGCCGTGCCACCAAACCACTTTGGGGTGGTAAAAAGGGCCGAGAAGTCGCCACGTAAAATTGCCGTTGGCTAGCTGCTGTTTGAACGCCCACTCCAAGACAGGCACGGTGGTGGCCAAGGTGTGATCGTGGCGCGACCAGACTTCGCAACGGATTTTCTCACGGGTACAATCGACAAGGATGGGGTGATCGGTGCGCGATGCGTAGGCGGCGGCGACCTGAACATGCTTGGTGATCTGCATGGCGGCGTTATGCGCAGCGAGTAGGTGGCTGCGAAGGCGACCCTTTTCGAGCCGGGAGCTGAAGATAAATTCCATAAGGCCGCCGATCATATAACCGACCAACGCAAAGTGAAGAGGGGGGCCGTCGAGGTTTTCTGGGCGAGGCGTTTCTCCAAGTCGCCGATTAGGCGGTCGCGCCGCCCGATGATCTCGTCCTCCACGTCAAAGATCTGCTGACGCTGGCGACGTTTCCGTTTCTCCAGCTCAGCAATCTTCTGCTGGATCTCGTGCTGGGCCTCGGTGGTTGGGGCCGTGCGAGCCTGCCGGGTGAGTGCCTTGATCTGCTCCTTGGTGTCGCTGAGGGCGCGCTCCGAGCCCGCAACGGCGTCGTCCGCCCACTTTTCAAGTTTGTCGCGCTCCTCGCGGAAGAAGGTGTTGTTGCGCTCCAACGATGCACTGATGGTCGCCTCCACGTGGCGGCGTGCCTCACGGGCTAGTTTCTCCGCCGTCGTGCCTGGCACCTCGACCGGAGCGGGCGGACTATCTGGGGCCAAGTCGCACAGGAACAGTTTCTCCAGCGTTTCCTGATCGAGCGTGGTGCCACCATCATCGAACCCGCTGAAAAGGAGGTGCTCCTCCAGCCCCAAAGACTCGATGGCGAGGCGTTGAAGAATCAGCCAGCCGGTGCGCCCGCGCAGGGCTTCGATAGCAAGAAGCCGGGCTCCATAGCCGGAAACGTCGAAAACGACAGCGCTCGGCGCTGGCCTCAGTTCCTGCCCTCGGTCCAGCACCCACTCCCCCAGCGGATGGGTGAGGCGATAGACAAAATCTGGCGGGATCGCAGGCGCCACTACTGCAGGGTCCCGCGGTGGCTTGGCCACGAGGTGGTAGGGGCCGGGCTGCAGCCCCGCTATGGGCGAAGGATCGAGTCGGAAAGTGTGAGTGGTCTCGTCAAAGCAGGCGTGGGCACCAAGCATGTGCCGTGTGAGCCGCCAAAAGGCTCGCGAGATGCGGTCGAGCCGTTCCTCGGCCGCTACCAGTGAACCTCGCAGTCGGAGAGTGATATCCTCATCGAAGTTCTCGAGCACCTCCCGACGCGTCGATGCCATGCGTGATTGGATCGCGCTATCCATCTCTTCGCGCAGCTTGGCAAATGCCGCATCGATGGCAGCCGGAGTGCGGCAGTCTTGGTAGATCCGCAGTACCCGCTTCTCAAAATCGATGCCTGATTCGATGCTGCCGAGGACTTCGTCGGAGGCGCCAAATACACCGCGGAAGAGTTGAAACTTCTCCGTCAGGAGCTCCAAAACGCGCTGATCTGCGGCGTTGGCCTGATTGAGGAAGTTGATGACAACAACGTCGTGGCATTGTCCGTAACGGTGGCATCGGCCAATACGCTGCTCGATGCGCTGCGGGTTCCACGGCAGGTCGTAGTTGATGACGAGCGAACAGAACTGGAGATTGATGCCTTCAGCCGCACTCTCGGTTGCCAGGAGGATGTCCGCTTCATCGCGAAAGTGCTCCAAAATGGCCTGCCGGCGATCGGCGACACGGGAGCCGGATAGCCGACCGAGCGGGCGGTTTACCTCCTCCCATCGCTCGTAGATGGCTTGCTCGGCGGCACCTCCGAGCGACCCATTGAAGAGGACGACCTTGCCGAGATAGCCCGTGGCCTCAAGGAAGCGCTTGAGGTACTCCTGCGTGCGGCGGGATTCCGTAAAGATGACGGCCTTTCGCTGGGCGCCCATGGCCGCGAGTTGCTCAAAGCCGCGCCGGAGTGCAATAACCAGCGCCTTGGTCTTTTCATCGATTTGGATCGATCTGGACCAAGTGATAAGCCGGTCGATCTCCTCAATCTCACGAGCGAGTCGGGCCCGGTCGATAGCAGGAGCGTTATCGCCGCTGGCGGCAACGGGCGAAGAGCCCAAAGCTGACGAAGCTAGCACAGGGGAACTGGGTGAAGAGGACGCTGGCGAAGAAGGCTGGGCCACTGATACAGCTGCTTCGGTATCGGCACCAGCGTCGGTCGAGTCTTCGCGATCCTCGGCCAGTTGCTCGTCGAGGAGCAGCTCCTCGGCTTCGTCAAGATAATCGTCGGAAAGGTCGTCGTCGGTGACGAGTTTCTCAGCAAAGTCAGCAGGTTCATCCAGCCCGGTTCGGAGGTCGATGAGCCGCTGTTTGATCGTTTCGAGTGTTCCCGCAACTGCGTAGCTGGACGATGCAAGAAGCTTACGGATGACGAGTGTCGTCAGTTCACGCTGCCGCTGCGGAAGAGCGTAGGAGTCCGGACATTGGAGAAACGCGGAAACAGACTCATAGAGCTTCTGTTCGTTTTCGGTTGGTTGGAACGGGACCGTGAGCGGCTTGCGTTCCGTGTACCGGATGTATTCGAGTACAGAGCTTCGGAGTGTGCGCTTCGTCCATGAACGCAGTCGGCTCCGCAGTTCTTCGACGTCGGAATCTTTGTTGGCGTAGTTCGACCGGAAAGCTGCGAGATCGCCGAACAAATCGTCATCAATGAGCTTCGACAATCCATAGAGCTCCAGGAGTGAGTTCTGCAGGGGTGTCGCGGAAAGGAGCACCTTGCGCACGCCACCAAGCGAGCGAAGAATCGACTGACCAAGCTGGTTTCTCGGGCGATAACAGCCGCGAAGCTTATGTGCCTCGTCGATGACGGCCAGATCCCATGGGATCACCCCAAGCGCGACCTCCAGCTTCCGAGCGTACTGATAGGAAACGATAATGACAGCCTCGCGCGAAAGCGGTTCGGGATTGCCCGCGCGCATCTCCAAATTGTGAGACCGGGCATCCAGAATGAATGATGGCAGGTTGAACTTCTCCTTAAGTTCAAGACTCCACTGTTTGCGCAGAGACGCGGGGCAAACAATCAGCAAGCGCCGCCGCTTCTCAGCCCACAGCTGTCCAAGAATCAGACAGGCTTCGATGGTCTTTCCCAAGCCAACTTCGTCGGCCAGCAACACCCCCCTGACGGTCGGAGACCGAAAGAAGAACAGAGCAGCCTCGACCTGATGGGGGGTCAGATCAACCGCGGCATCAAGCAAGGATGCACTGATCCGGTCTATCCCTTGAGCAGCGTGACGGCGCAGCTCATGGGAGAAAAAGCACGCATGGTGGTCCGAAAGCACGGTGTTGATGGAAGACTCCGAAAACCCCCAATGCAAACCACCAATCCGGCAAGACATGCAATCGCCTCACAGACGCGAGGGGACCTGACAAACCATAGAACGGAGATAGAGCGGACGAGCCCCCACCACACCAACGGTGCGCTCGCTGTTAAGGGGACAAACCTTGCAAATTGCCCTCGGCGGCTTGGGTAGTAGCTCGCTTGGCCTTACGCCATCGCCTGCCGCGGAAGAGTTTCACCTCAATCTTGGCGACGAAGGCTTGGGTGGGTCCAATTTAGGGCCTGTCTTTTTTACGTTTCACGAAGGCCTCACGGCCTCAGGGCTTCCCATTGTGCGAACCACAGAGCGGCGGCTGCGCTCAGCGCAGGCCTCCGGCCTGCATTTCTGAGCAGACTGGACGTCCGCTACGACCAACCGTGCAGCTCCAGCCGAGGGCCAGCCTCCAGATCTGAATATCCGCCGTGCCCCATTCGTGATTTATTCGTGTGATTCGTGGATAAGCTCTCCGGCACCCGGTCAGGCCTTGGCGAGTTTTTCGGCGAGGAAGGGGGCGGTGGGGCTGCGTTTCACGCGGAGGAGGCCGGCGAGGGGGCCTTGGTAGAGGAGTTCGCCGCCGCCGGGGCCGCCGTCGGGGCCGAGCTCCACGATCCAGTCGGCTTCCGCCAACAGGTCGAGGTGGTGCTCAATCACGACCACCGTGTGGCCCTGCGCGACGAGCGCGTGCAGCACACGGATGAGGCGTTCGCAGTCGCTCAGGTGCAGGCCGATGGTGGGCTCTTCGAGCAGGTACAGGTTGCGCGGCGGCTCGCCGCGTTTGCGCTCGGTGTAGCTGGGCAGGCCGCGGGCGAGCTCGGTGACGAGCTTGAGGCGCTGCGCCTCGCCGCCGCTGAGCGTGGGCGAGCTCTGGCCGAGCGTCAGGTAACCGAGTCCACAATCGACCATGAGCTGGCAGGTCTCGCGGAGCTGGCTGTGGAAATCGAAGAAGGCGACCGCCTCCTCGAAGGTGAGCTGCAACACCTCGCCGATGGATTTGCCCTTCCAGACGACGTCGCCGAGCTCGGCGCTGTAGCGCGAGCCGTGGCAGTCGTCGCACGGCAGGTAGGTGTCGGGCATGAAGGCCATTTCGAGGCGGATGCGGCCGGCGCCGTCGCAGGTGGGGCAGCGTCCGCCGGCCGTGTTGAACGAGAAACGCGAGGCGGTGTAGCCGCGCAGCTTGGCCTCGGGCAGGCTGGCGAAGAACTGGCGGATGAGATCGAAGATGCCGAGGTAGGTGGCCGGCGTGGAGCGCGGCGTCTTGCCGATGGGCGACTGGTCCACCTCGATGACGGAGCGGAACGTGTGCGCGCCGCGCAACTCGGCAAACGGCAGCGGGGCGTCGGCCGACTCGGCGGCAAACCCGGTGTCGCGCACGAAGGCCTTGCCGGTCACGCGGGCGGATTTCTGCGCGAGGGCGTAGCTGACGGCCGGGTGCAGCAGATCGCGGAAGAGCGTGGATTTGCCGGCGCCGCTGGGGCCGGCGACCATGATGAGGCTGCCGAGCGGCAGGCGCAGGTCGAAGCCTTGCAGGTTGCGCAGGCGCGCGCCGGTGAGAACTAACCAAGATGGAAGAGTGAAGGGTGAAGGGTGAGATGCGGGACTGGCGGCGGACTTTGCGCGGGTGGTGATTTTCGCGTCGGTCGCGGGCTTGGGCGTTTTGCCTTTGGCCGGGGAAACGGGGCGGTAGCTGCCGAGGAGCGGGTGGGCGATGCCGCGGGCGAGGA
>ERZ795049.4653-NODE-4653-length-13455-cov-5.021269_pt1 | contig 13455 bp, 9 predicted proteins | sample MGYA00375133_ERZ795049 | MGnify/ENA primary metagenome ERZ795049 (study PRJEB30178, sample SAMN05720147) | activated sludge metagenome | isolation source: anaerobic digester from wastewater treatment plant | place: Japan | collected 2015-04-20 ...
TGACTCCGTTTCCAATCCTGTGGGTTCTCCGGCGCGGAGAAATCCGAGGCCGCCTGCGGCCGCTTCGCCCATCTCGGGGCGTATTTTCCGATCGGGCGATTCAGCCCAACTGCCGCGCCTTGAGCCGCGGCGCGTCCTCGGCTTCGAGCACCCCCTCTTCATCCAGCGTTTCCACGTACGCCGCCAGGTGTTCGGTGCAGACTTCCGCGGAAATCGTGTGCGTGCCCAGCACCAGACCCCCCTCCCGGCCCAGCTCGATCAGCCGCCGGGTTTCGTCGCGGATCGCAGCGGCGGGCCCATGCACCAGCAGTTCGGTGTTGCACATCCCGCCGATCATCGACAGCCGCGGAAACCGCCGGCGAATCGCGTAGGGATCCATCCCCGCGCGCCGCTCGACCGGGTTGATCGCGTCGATCCCGGCATCCACCAGCATTTCCAGAAACGGCGTGATATTGCCATCGGAGTGCAACACGACGAAGCGCGCGCCCGCCTCGCGGAACCGCGCCACCATGCTCCGGTAGATCGGCAGGAACACCTCCTCAAAAATGCGCGGGCTGAACATCGGGCGCTGATTGAAGGCCATGTCGTCGCCGATCCAGATCCCCGTGTCATACAGGTCGTAGCGGCGCAGCGCCTCCAGACCGATCGCGACGAGATGATCCGCGACCTTCTCCGCCAGCGTGCGCGCCAGCGGCACGTCCGTCGCCAGGTCCATCAGAAACTGGACCTCGCCGCGCACGAAACTGGTGCGATGGAACGGCCCGCCGATCTTGGCGAACAGGTGGAACTTGCGCCGCGCCTCGGCCAGCGCGGCACCGTGCGCCGCCGCGTCGCCGAAGTTCTGTAGATAGCGCCCCGCCAGCAGCGGCGAGTCGAATTGAATCGAATCGGGATCGACCCCCGGCCCGAGCGGAACCTCCAGGATCTCCGAGAAATACGCGTCGCTCCGCGAACGGATCAGCCGCCCCCACGCATCGACGTCATAGACATATTCCCCTTCCTCCTTCACCCGCCGGGCGCGCGTGAAGAACGCCCCCTCGGTCGCCACCCAGACCGAGACGTCGGTGTGTCGCTCCTCCGGGCCGAAACGTTCGCGCCACTCCGGCGGATAGTGCAGAAAGAAATTGCAGCGCGGGATGCGCGCCGGCCGCCGGAATTCCAGCGCATCCCGGACGACCCGCACGCTGTCCTCCGAATCCTGCATCGCGAGCGCGGTACTCTCGTTCATGGCATCCCCCCATGGTCGGCGTTGCCGATCATCAGCAGATTGGCCCGTGAGCCGGGCGTCGGCAGAATAAAGATCTCCGGATTGCCGTCGCCTTCGGCATCCGCGGCGGCCAGTCGCGCCGGTTGGGGCCGTGTCTCGGGAAGCGCCAGCCGCCACAGGACCTTCGCCTCCGGCTCGCCGGCGGGCGGCGCCGCCAGCGCGATCAGCTCGCCTCCGGCCACGACCACCACGTCGTGAAGCCCATCGGCGTTCACATCAACCAGGATCGGGCTGGTCTCCAGCATCAGCCCGTCCGGCGGAGCCCAGCTCCATTGCTCCCGGCCGGTGGCGCCATCCAGGCAGACGACTTCACCCGGCGTCACCTTGGCCCACGTGCGTTCCTCGTCGTCGCTGGCGGTAAAGACAATGTCCACGCCGCCGCCCGCCTGCAGCCGCCCGGTGGCGGCATAGCGCTGCGGCGCCGCCATTTGCCGCGGCGCATACCACTTCGGCTTCAGCGCCGCGTCGGTCAGCACATGATGCCACCCGTAATACCAGTAGATGTCGGCGGCGCCGTCGCCGTCAAAATCATCGACCACCGCCGACATGTACCAGACGCCATTGTCGTCCACGCCGAACACATCCGACCCCAGGCCGGTGGGCTGGACCAGCTCGCCCGTCGCCGCGTCGACCAGATGCGGATACAGCGTGCTGAAAAGGACCAGTTCCTCGCGGTCGTCCCCCGTCAGTTCGGCGGTCGTCATCAGATTGGACGATCCGATCGTCATCGCGTAAGTCTGCGTGGTGGGCACGTCGCGGGCGTGCCACAGGATCTCTCCGGTCGCCCCATCCACCATGTAGCTTTCCATATTGTTGATCACGCGCTCGCGGAACGCGGTCAGGAACAGATCGGCCACGCCGTCCCCATTGGCGTCGGTCGCCACCGGTTGGCCGCACAGCCCCCCGCCCCCCCGCTCGACCGGACCGAACGCAATTGGCGGCAGCCGCCGCTTCCAGATCGCGTTCCCCTCGGCGTCGTACCGGACAATCACCGACTCGCCCCGCTCGCCCGGCTGCGCCAGGATGTATTCGGCCTTGCCGTCGCCCTCCAGATCCGCCACGAGCGGGTTCAGACTGTAAAGCGGATGGCCCGGCAGGCGGCGCGATTCCGTGAATTCCTTCACCAGCGGATCATATTGATAGATCACCGTCTCCCACAGATCATTCGGCGCCACCAGTTCCAGCGCCCCATTCGCATCAAAATCACCCAGGACCGGCGAGATATTAGCCACCGCGCCGCCCGCCCATTCCGCCGGGTCGCCCAGCGGTTCGCCCGCTTCATTCAGCGTGTAGCTGACCCGGGCGCTCCGGTCGTGAACCCGCAGCGAGCCGCTCGCACCGGCGGCGCCCGGCTGCCATTCCGCGGGCAGCAGCGACCCGCCGGGGCGAGCAAAGGCCCACTTCAGCACGGGTTCGGCATCGCCTTGCGCCGCGACCGTGTAACAGGCCAGCCGGTCGCCGTTCCAGTCGCCGTCGGTGTCGAACAGGATCATGAATTCCGCGGCGCCGTCGCCGTCCAGATCGGCGACGAACGGGACCGCGCTCGGATTCTCGGCGCGCGACGTCTTGTGCGGCTGGAAGGGCGCCGTCGCCTTGACCCACCGCCCCGCGCCCTCCTCCGGCGCCCAGATCCGTCGGCCCTCCCCGCCGCTCCACGTCCAGAGTGCGACCCGGCCGAATTCGGGCCGCACCTGGCCGTTGGCCTCCAGCATGAACAGCTCGGGCTGGCCGTCGCCATTCAGATCGTGTCCCCCTTCGAACCACTGGTCGTCGATCGACCCCCGGACATGGCCGGTCTCGGCCGACAACGCCAGCGTCCGCCACCGCCCGTCCCCCCGCTCGTAGAACGGTTCACGGCCCAGGACGTTCTCGCCATCGCACACCCCGTCGCCGTCGATGTCGCCCAGCGGATTCTCGAACCCGTCGACCGGCTCGATGGCGTGCCCTTCCATGTTGAAGAAATTCAGAAACAGCAGCGGCTCGCCGTCAGGCGCGATCTGGATCATCTCCGGCTGGGCATACGTATTGACCAGCCGCTGCTCGATGCGATGCTCGAACAACATCGTCCAGAGCGGCCGGGCGACGACGTTGCCGGCGGCGTCCGCGCCCAAATCGATCACCGTCGTCTCGGAGTAGAAGTCGCCCGAGATCAGGATCTCGCGATACGGGTCGTCGTCCAGTTGGAACGTTTCGAGCAGCGCGTAATTGCGTCCCTTGCTGAACCTGACATTGAACAGCGGTTCGCCCGTCGCGCCGTCGAGCACCAGCACCCGGTAATGCACGGCGGCGATCAGATCGTGCCGGCCGTCGGCATTGACGTCGTCGACGATTGTCGTCGGGAAATAGAGGATCTCCTCGAATTCGCGCTCCCATAACAGCTCGCCCAGGGCAGGGGAGAACGAACAGGCGTAGCCGAGGATGCCGTCGTCGGCCGCTTTGCGTTGCTTGTCGATCCAGTAGCCGAAGAAGATGACCTCGTCGCCGGGGGCGTCGGGCGAGAGATCGGCGACGGTCGGTTCGAAGAGGAAGAGGCCGGGACGGTGGGTGGTGTCGAGGGGTCGGCGGATCGAAATCTGATCATCTGATGTTTGTTGCACTTCAATCACCACGCGCTTCGGCTCGTTCACCGCCCGCACCCGCTCGCTCGCCCCGTCCCCGTCAAAATCCTGCGTCACCGACGGCGCCGTCGCCCCCCAGGACCCCTCGCGCGCCGGCGCCGTCCCCACCTTCACCGCCAGCGGCGTCATCTGCCGCGCCGGCGGCAGCGCCAGCTCCGTGATGACCGTCGGGTTCGTCAGCGCGCCGCCGGTCTGCCCCAGCGCCCCGTGGTTCCCCTCGCCGTTGACCGCCGGCCACCAGGCCTCCGGCGGGATCGGCGGCGGCGCCACCTCCGCGGCCCGCGGGCCCCACCCCGCCCCGGCCAGCAGCAGGCCGAGTATCCACAGTCCGGCGCCTCCGGAACTGCGATGGAGTTTGCCTTCGCGAGGCACTGGCATCATTTGAAACCTCGCTGTACGCCGAAATCCAGGAATGTATGGATCCACGACCAGCCCGTCTGGATCCGTTGCGCGCGCGTCAACGTCTTCATGTCGCCGTCGCGCCGGAACAGCGGCTCGCGACGCAGCATGTCGCGGTAATAATCGTTCAGATACCCCGTGTTGATCTGTGCGAACAGCGACAGCTTGGTGATCCGCTGGTAGACGAACTCGGGAAACTGCAGATACTCCTGGCTGTAGTACCGGTTGTAGGTCCGCACCGAGTGTTGCGAGCACGGCAAGCCCCGCTCGGCCAGCCGCGTCATCATCTCCTCGCCGTAACTGAGCTGCACCAGGCCGTCGTTCGTCGTCGCCCCGACCACCGGCACGAAGACCTGGCTGGCCGGCTCGTGATTGTGCAGCTCCAGCACCGCGCACGGCATCTGGCTGATCAGATAATCGCGCGCGGCCCGCGTCTCCGGCGCGAAAAACGTCTTGTAGTCGCAGAACAGGTCGATCCCCTGATCGTTGTAGCGGATCCCCAGGGGCTTCCCGGTCGCCTTCCATTCCTCGACCTGCTCCGGCGTGAAGCCATACATCGGAACATGGACGCCCTTTTTCTCGAAATAGTAGCGCGGTTCGTTGAATTCCTCGATGTAGCGCTGCCAATCCTCCGCATCGCGCGAATAGCGGTCGCTGTAGTCGCACGTCGGGATCAGCTCCCGGTAGCGCACGCCGTTGTCCACGTTCAGGAACGGGATGAAATGCACCGTGCAGCGCTCGAGGATCGCGTCGGCCCAGCCTTCGACGTTTTCGCCCGTGGGCGACGCGTCGTTGAGCAGCGTATCGATCATCGCCAGGCACGCATACAGCCCCGCCACCTCGTGGCCGTGATTGCCCGCGACAATCGCCGGATTGTGCAGTTTGCCCTGGCCGATGCGGATCGCCGGGATCTTGCGCCCGCGGTGCGTGACGCCAATGTTGAAGATCTCGCAGGGGCGCGAGCTGTGAGCGGCGAGTTCGTGAAGCTTGTCGGCGAGATGTTCGAAATCGGTGAACCAATAGGCGCGGTCTACACTCATGGGGCCTGGCCTTCGCAAATTCCCGGCGGCGGCCGCCGCGCCCTGGCCGAGACCCGCGCGCATTCCTCGCGGCCGTTTGCCGCGTGCCCCGGTTACGGGCATCACTCCCGCTGATTCTATGGGCTGACGTCCGGTTTTCACTACTGAAATCCTTGCTCCGGTTCAGGCGTTCCCCAGGTAAAAACGGCTCCCCCGGACCACCTCGCGGTGCCCCGGCGCCTCGTTCACCATCTCATCGACGCTGTGGTAGCCGGCCGTCATGCTCATCCGGCTCGATTCGGTCCGGTTGACCCCGACTCCGTGGATCAGCATGCCGTCGATCACGGCGATGCCCCCCCGCGGCATCGGCAGCGGCGCCAATTGCTCCAGCAGTTGCGCGTCGTATTCGCCCGCCTCCACGTCCATCGATGCCGACGTCGTGATCGGCAGCAGCTGCGTGCCGGGCACGACGTGCGTGCAGCCGTTCTCCAGCGTCGTTTCCTCCAGATAAAAGACGACGCTGACGATCGTGCGCGACCACTGCAGCGCGTCGCGGTGCAGCAGCGGCCGGTCGTTATCCCCGGTTTCCCCCCGCAGCCGCAGCGTCGCGTGGTTGTGCCGGTTCTTCATGAATTCGATGTTCGGCCCCAGCAGATCCGCCAGACAGTCCAGCAGATCGGGCCGGGTGAACGTCTCCTGGAAGATCGGGTCGCGGTCCCACACATTGGAAATCCGCACGATCCGGCCGTGCCCGTCGCGCCGGTAGGGTTCGATCTCCTCGCGGATGTGGCGCTGGATCGTCTCGCGCAGGCGCGTCACCACGTCGGCCTCCAGCCCGATCGGCAGCCGCAGAAAGCCCTGGTAGCGAAAGAAGCTGCGCGCGGCGGGGCTCAGCTTCATCGATGGGCCTCCGCGGCAAGTTCCCCGGCTGCGGCAGCGAGCACCTGCACCCGGCCATCGGCGACGGCGATCAACTGCGGCGTGCCCCGTCCCAGCACGTCCGCGGCGATCACCTGGCTGACCGCGCCGTCGCGCGCGGCCGGCAGCGTCGTCTCCCATTGCACGGCTCCCCCGGCCCCCAGCGCCACGAGCCGTCCGTCGGCCGTGCCGAACAGGAACGCATCGCGGCCGTCGCCGTCGGCATCCCACACCAGCACGTCGGTTGAGGGCAGCTCGCCCACCGCATGGCGCCACAGAACCCGGCCGGTCATCCCGTCGCGGCAGATCATCTCCTCCGTCACGTGCGGCATCAGGAGTTCCGCCCGCTCGTCTCCGTCCAGATCCCCGATTCCGTAGGTCATGTAATGCTGCGGCAGCATGTAGCGCTGCGGCAGCATGTAAACGCCGTTGCGGCTGTTATAGGATTCGCCCCACAGTTTGCGCTTGGCGGGGGGCGCATCGAAATCCAGCGTGAACGCGCCGGCGCAGCCGTAGAACCCGCCATACTCGATCAGCCCCTCCAGACGGCCGTCGCCGTCCAGATCGGCCAGCACCGGAAATCCGTATCCGCTGTTGGCTTCGCCGATGAAATTGGAGACGTGATAGACGTCCAGCGGCCGGCCGTCGGGTCCGTTCAGCACCGTGAAGTTGAAATAGTTGCAGCCGTAGAGGACCTCTTCGGCCCCATCGCCGTTCAGGTCCCGAAACGTGATCACCGGGACGGTCGGCGCCATGAACGGCGTATTCCGCACGTCCCCCCCCTGCCAACTGGTGCCGCTCAGCCGGTCGGTCGTCCACAGCCGCTCGCCGGTCGCCAGGTCCACCGCCACTGTCGGCTCGCCGGCCTTGCCCATCGCGCTGCCGGTTTGCAGGTTCAGCGAGGCGATCAGGTCGGGCCGGCCGTCGCCGTTGACGTCGCCCGTGCTCCAGGCCTTCAGCGAATCGGCCGGATTCTTCAGTTCCTCAAACCGGAATTCCCGGATCAGCGTCCCGTCCGGATCGATCAGCCCCAGCCGTTTGGCCCCCGGACCCTCATCGGCCAGTTCGGCCAGGACCTCATGACGGCCATCCCCCTCCAGATCGAGCGCCAGGACCGAGAAGTAGACGTTGCCCGGTTTGACCGGCGCAAAGCGCCACACTTCGCGCCACGGTTCGCCCGCGGCCGGTTGCAGCGTCACCAGCGCGTCCCCCCGCGTCAGCAGGATCTCGGCGACGCCGTCGCCCGTCACGTCCGCGGCGATCACCGGCGTGGCGTTGCCGTGTTGCGGCGGTTGCCACCGGGGCGGTCCGCCAACGGGCGTCGGGACCGGCGGCGACGCCCGCGCGACCAGTTCGTTCGACTCCGACAGGCTGTAGGCCGTCTCGCCGGCCGCGGACTTCCACAGAAACGCCTCGCCCCCCTCGGCCGCGACGAGCTTCGGCCGCGGACGCGACCGCGTGTTGCTGTATTGGCGCAGCGTCAGCTCGTGCCCCGTCGTGACAAGCTGCCCCGCATCGTCCACCCGCGCCAGCGTCTCGAATCCGTCCGACGTCAGCCGGCAGATCTCCAGCCGATAGCCCTCGGCGGCCCGGATCCCCCGTTCGTCCGGCGGCTCCCGGCTCATCAGGAACAGCGCCGGCCCGTCGGCCGTCAGGCGTTCAATCCCCCGCAGAAAATATCCGGGCCGCTCCGCGATCACGCCGCTCGTCCGTGCGTCGTCAACCCGTACGTGCCATCGGTCGCCCTGCGCGTGGCTCCAGATGCTGTAGGCCATGTCGATCCGGCCGTCAGCATTAAAGTCGCCAACCGACGTCGGCAGCGCCTCATACCGCGCCCTCCACTCGTCGGGATAATTTTCCTCCACCAGGCTGCGATACCACAGCACCCGCGGCCGCTCGCCCAGCTTGACCACCTCCATGTGCGGATACGACTCGTCGGTCAGGATCACCAGTTCGTCGTCCGGTTCTTCATCCAGGTTCACCGCTTCGATGAACCCGTAGTTGCGCCGGCCGCTGCCGAATTTCAGATGGGCGATCGTCTCGCCCGTCCGGGCATCCAGCGCGCTGATCTCCTGATGCCCCTGCGCGATCACCTCCAGCACCCCGTCGCCGTTGGCGTCGGCCATATACGTCTTGGGGTAGGCGGCCAGGTGGATCTCGCGCTGCCAGAGAAATCCGGCGTCGCGCGCCCCCTGGCTGAAGTCCACCAGCGCGATCCAGCCGCCGGCGACATCCCCCTTGTCATCCTCGCGCTTCAGATAAATCAGAAACTGCTCGCCGGCGGCGTCGGGCAGCAACCGCTCCAGCCGCCAGTACGTGATGTGCGTCGCCTGCGGATGAAAGTCGATCCGCGACAGCGTGGCCCCGTCCTCCGGCGACACGACCACCAACTGCGGCGGGTAGCCCGTCAGCAGCAGTTCCTTCCGCCCGTCGCCGTCCACGTCCTCGGCGGCCAGCAGGCTGGTGTGCCGGATCGTCTCGGTCTCCCAGAGCATTTCGCCCTCGGCGGTCTGCAGCGTGAGCCGGCGACCCAGCAGAAACAGCCCCTCGGCCCGCGCATCGCCCACCAGGTCGTCAACCAGGATCGGGCCGACGGCGCTCGCGCCCAGATCGTACGTGGCGACCGGTTGCGGCGCCGACGCGATCCGCCCCGCCTGCGGCTGCCGCCCCGAGCGGCCCGTGTCATGCAGCAGCGTGGGCCAATCCGAGGCGCTGACAGAATGAGGGATGACGATGGAACTGATCAGGATCAGACAGGCGAGCCGGCGTGGGGGAAGGGCCAGGGACATCAATCAACTCCAGATCAAACGAGGCTCGGGGCAAGGGCCGGTTCAGAGGGGGGCGGAGTGAGCGATCCCGTCAGGGACGCCCACTCCGCCGCGGTGGTCCGCTCAGGACCCGTTCATTCCAGTTCGAACAACGCCAGTTCGGCCGGGACCTCGCCCGGATCGCCCGGCGTGATCCAGATGTAGGCGCCGATCGGGCCGCCCGTGCTGCTGCCGGTCAACACCGACGGGGCCATCGGCCGCAGGTCGTCGAACTCGCTCATGTAGTTCGGCTCCACGCCCGGATCGAGGTCGTTCGCGCCGGCCGTCCACGCGCCGCTGTAACCCTGCGGAACATTATTGTAGTCGCTGATCACGGTGGCATTCACATCGGCCGGGCCGCCCAGACCCTGCGCCGCGTCGCTCAGGATATTGCTGTTGGTCACGGAGATGTCCCCGTCGAACGTCGGCGGCGGGCCGCCATACGGGCTGAGCTGGATCGCCATCTCGGCCTTGCCGTAGATGTCGCAGTGATCAACGTTGATCTGCGTGTTGGCGCCCACGGCAAAGATCGTCGGGCCATTGGAGCCGATCAGCGCGCTGCGCGTCATTGTCAGGTTGCCCGAGCCCTTCGGCGGGCCCGTGATGTTGTTGTCGCCGACCAGGAAGAAGTAATACGGCGTGCCGTCCGGATCATAGACCCACGTGCGGTCCAGCGTGACGGTCCCCGATTCGCCGTAGATCGGCATGGCCGTGCTGGCATTGATGATCTGCGAGGTGACGAGGTTGAGCTCCGACGGATCGGCCCCCCCGTTGTCGTTCAGCACATTAAAGTGGAACGGCTTATTGCAGTTTTCGATCAGCACGCTGTTCAGGTTGACCACCGACGTGATCGCCGTTCCCTCCGCCGCGCCTGCATGATTGATCCGAATGACGCCGTCCCCGACGTTGAAGTTGGTGATGTCCACGTCGGTTATGTTGACCGTCGCCACCGAGGCCGCGCTCGGCGCGTTGTTGATCAGGCAGTCGGCGTTCGTCCCGCCCACCACGTCCAGGTTGACCAGGTCGAACGAACCGCTGCCGGTCCCGTTGACCGCGAACGCGAAGAACGTGTTGAGCGTGATGGTGATCCGGCCCCCCGCGGCGGTCCCGATCTGGAAGTTGGTGTTGACCGTGACGGTATGGCCCAGGTCGATGTTCGGCGTCTGGCCGCTTTCAGCCTGGATCACCACGCCGCTCTGGTTGGCGCCCGAGCCGACCGCGCCCGACGTGCTGTACGTCAAACTGTCCTGGATGTTCAGGACATCGCCGGGGCTGGCCGCGGCGAATGCGTCCCACAGCGCCGAGCCGCCGCCACTGACGTTGACCGTGGCCGCCTGGACCGAGGCGATGGAGAACAGCAGCAGACAAAAGAAGAGACGAAGCCTCATGGATGGAATCCTTAGTCCCTGCGCGCGGCAGGGAGAAATGCACCGGCGTGCCCGGGAAGAGGCAGCGGCCGGACAACCAACGCAATGGGAAGAGTCGATGACACCTCGCTTTCGTCGGCGGACAGCTACGTAAGACATCTGATGTTTCGCGGCGGCCGCGTCTCCCCGCCCCCTGTGCGCGGCCCATCCCCTCAACGTGCCCCTGGGCCGGTGGCTTCCGCCTCGTTTGACGACCTGATGATACGACTTGATACATGTCCACCGCGATCCTGTCAACCCTAAAAAAGGAGTTGACATGCCCCAGTCGTCTGATCTATGGATAGTAGCATCACGATAGCAACAGGTCTGGCCGCGCAAATCATCTGATGATATGCTAATGCGGCGCGCCCCGCCGCCGGCGCCCTTTGCCCTCTTTTCGCCGGCTGCCTTTACCCCAACCAAGGCGACCCCCGATGCCCCGGCAGCCCCTCACTCCCTTGCGCCTCCCTGAGATCGGATCATTCCCCTCTCCGCCGCCCTGAGGCCTTCCCCCGGCCGGCGGCCGTTTCCTTCAGGGCCGGAGTTTCCTTCTCCGCCTTTGCACATTTCCTTCCTTTCGCCAAAGGAGTCGTCTTCATGGTTCAGCCCACCCCCTCCGCCTCGAGCAGAGCCGGCTTTACCCTGATTGAGTTGCTCATCGTCGTCGCCATCATCGCGATCCTCGCCGCGATCGCCGTTCCCAATTTCCTCGAGGCGCAGACCCGCGCGCGCGTCTCGGCCGCCAAGGCCGACATGCGCTCGGTCCTCGTCGCCTTCGCCGCCTATCGCGTCGACAACAACACGCTGCCGCAGGTCTACTCCATTGGCTACGAGCACTATCTCACCACGCCGATCGCCTACATGACCTCGGTGCCGACCGACTTCTACTTCAACTTCGGCCCCTACGGCACCGGCAGCGCCGAATGGTACGAGGACATCTGGCCCTACTTCTTCTACTTCCGGCGCGACTTCGGCGTCACCAGCGCCGGCGAGGGCATCTGGGCCGCCTTCTACGGCGACTACAAGTGGTTCATCGAAAACACCTGGCGCTTCTACAACCCGGGCGCCGAAACCATGCTGCGCGGCTACGGCCCCTCGCCTTTCGATGCCTATCAGTTCCTCCGCCCGCCAGAGAACGCCGGCTTCTACAAGAACTCAATCTGCACGATGCTGCAGTACGATCCGACCAACGGAACGGTCTCCGTCGGCCATCTGCTGAGCTTCATGTAGTGCCCGCGGCCGGGTCCGGAGGCGCGCCCCTTCGGCTCCGGCCTTTTATTCCAGGGAGGCGCGGTGCAGGCCATACGCCTCGCGCCGGAATGGAGGCCGTGAACCCGACCGAACCAGACCATCTGAATCATCCACGGAATCGACGCGGCCGCGGCGATCCGCTCGCCCGGCGAGCCTCGTTCCGTCATTTGCATTCCATCGACGCGAGTGTGAAAGGAGCACGACACGTGAAGAATCCCTTTAGCAACCTGATTGCCGTCTGCGCCATCCTGATGCTGACGGCCTCGGCGCGCGCCGCCACGATCAACGTTTCGGGGGGCGCGACGGCGCTGGAGGATGCCATTAACGCGGCGTCCCCCGGCGACACGCTGGAGATTGCCGACAGCCTGACCTACACTCAGACGGCGAGGTGGGACATCAACAAGGAAGGCCTCAAGATCGTCGCCGCCTCAGGCCAGACCCCCACGATCGACCTCAACGGCCCCGCCACACGCGCCGTCACCCTCGATGCCGGCGTCCAGATCGGCTCCAACGACGGCGGACGGATCAAGATCATCGGCCGCCACTTCATCCCCGTCATCGCCCGCAGCTCGGGCCCGGGTGAAACCCTCTGGGAGAATCTGGAGTTCAAGGCCGAGGGCGATAGCTGCAGCGTGTTCGTCCAGGTTTCGATCGGCCCCAGCGACAACCCGAACTTCAAGTTCCAGATTCAGCGCTTCCGCAACTGCCTGTTCCGCGACGCGATCAAGGGCCTCGATCCAGGCGCCGGCGCGATCTACGTCTTCGACGAGGCGTTCCAGTCCAGCCCGGTCGATCAGGGCGGCCTGGTCTATGTCGAGAACTGCCAGTTCCAAAACACGATGTGCGCGGTCCGCGTCCGCGCCACCGCCGACCATGATTCGACGCCGACGCAGGTCTTCATGTCCGACTGCACCATGAATCTGCTGATTCCGCCCGAGGTGACGGCGACAAGCCGCGGCGGCCTGCGCGTCAGCGGCTCCTCCGGCCACCTGACGGTGACCAACTGCACGTTCATTTCCGAGGGGGCGTCGGAAGAGGAGCGGCCGGCGCGGTTCGTCATGGCCGGCAACACCGATTTCTATCCGCAGCCCTGGGGAGATGATTTCGGCTCGCTGACAATGGAACGCTGCACCATCCTGGGCGCTCACATCTGCGGCATTCGAATCATGGGCAGCGGCGACGTCAACCTCGACCACATTGATGTCCATGCCTACGGCAACTATACCGAGGGCGCCGGGATCCTGTTGGCGGAAGATGGCGACTTCTTCGGCTACAACGGTTCGCTCAACCTGACCAACAGCAACATCCTCTGCGACAACACCTTCTCGCTCAAGGGCCTGGCCGAAAACACCGCCGTGATCAACGCCTCCTATAACAACGTGCCCAACGGCATCGACGGCAGTTGGCCGACCTCCTCCACCAACTTCTCCGTCGATCCGCAGTGGGCCAATTATCCGACCGACCTGACCGTGGGCAATCCGGTCCTGTTCTCCGCCGGCAACGACGGCTTCGACATCGGCTCGGTCGAACTGAGCCAGGGCGGGCCGCTCCCCAACCAGGCGACCCACTGGTTGGTCTACTGAGATTCCCTTCGGGACTTGGTATGAATCAGACGGTCGTCTGTCGGTCCCAGCCTGGACTGACAGACGACCGTTTTTTATGAAAGCCGTCCCCTTGATGATGGATCCGTCCCTGGTGGCTCGTCCTCGCCCTCGCCATCGCCCCCAATGGCCTGCTTCCAGATTCGGCTCTCGGCTCTCGTCCCTCGTC
>ERZ795049.4661-NODE-4661-length-13443-cov-5.986331_pt1 | contig 13443 bp, 6 predicted proteins | sample MGYA00375133_ERZ795049 | MGnify/ENA primary metagenome ERZ795049 (study PRJEB30178, sample SAMN05720147) | activated sludge metagenome | isolation source: anaerobic digester from wastewater treatment plant | place: Japan | collected 2015-04-20 ...
CGGCGGCGAGGGAGCGTGGTCCCCCGAACCGATTTCTCCCTTCCTCGACGCGTTCGTCCTGGGCGACGGCGAGGAAATCGTGCTGGAGATCACCGCGCTGATCGAGCGCGCCCTCGCCGCGGACTGGGACCGCACCCGCATTCTGCGCGAGCTGGCGCGCCTCCCCGGCGTCTACGTCCCGGAATTCTACGAGTTCACCTACCACGCCGACGGGACGATCGCCGGTTTCACCCGGCGCGCCGACGCCCCCGACGCCGACCATCTGCCGCTACGGATCCACAAGCGCTACTTCGACGTGGGCGGCGACCTGGGGTCGATCAAGCCCGTTGTCCCGCTGCTGCGCACGGTGCACGACCGCCTCGTGATCGAAATCCGCCGCGGCTGCGTCAACGGCTGCCGGTTCTGCCAGGCCGGCATGGTCACCCGCCCGGTCAAGGAGCGCTCGCTCGAGCAGATCGTCGAGATCGCGCGCCAGGGCATCGAGAACACCGGCTACGACGAGATTTCGCTCCTCTCGCTCAGCTCGGCCGATTATACCGAGATCGCGCCGCTGGTCCGCCGCATGACCGATGAATTCGGCCCCCGCGGCGTCTCGGTCTCGCTCCCCTCGCTGCGGATCAACGGCTTCGACGTCAAGCTGGTCGACGAGATCGCCCGCGTCCGCAAGTCGGGCTTCACCTTCGCCCCCGAGGCGGGCACCACCCGCCTGCGCGAAGTCATCAACAAGCCGGTCGATCAGCAGCGGTTCTTCGAGATCATCGAGGACGTCTTCGCGCGCGGCTGGCGCACGGTCAAGTTCTACTTCATGATCGGCCTGCCGACCGAAACGCAGGAAGACCTGGACGGCATCATCGAGATCTGCGAAAAGGCGGCCGAACTGGGCGAACGCCACCACCGGCGCCAGGCCCGCGTCAACGTGACGCTTTCGCCGTTCGTCCCCAAGTGCAACACCCCCTTCCAGTGGGAGGCCCAGCCCCCGCGCGAGGAATTGGAGCGGCGCTACCAGTATGTGCGCGGCGCGCTGCGGCACGGGCCGTTCGCCCGGCGCATCGACGTCAAGACCTCCGACACCGGCGGCGCATTCATCGAAGCGGCGCTCGCGCGCGGCGACCGCCGGATGGCCCGCGCCGTCCGCCGCGCCTGGGAACTGGGCGCCCGCTTCGACGGCTGGGACGAGTGCTTCCGGCTGGGGATCTGGCTGCGCGCGTTCGATGAGGTCGGCCTCGACCCAACCTTCTACGCCAATCGCGAGCGGCCCGCCGACGAAATCCTGCCGTTCGATCATCTCGATTCCAACGTCGGCCGCCGCTTCCTCTGGATCGACCAGCGTCGCGCCCGCAAGCAGTTCGTCGTCGAAAAATGCGACACCGGCAAATGCGCGGGCTGCGCCGTCTGCAACGACGTCACCGACCACACGCTCTCGACCGCCAGGCCCGACGCCCCGCCCGTCGCCCCGCCGCCGGTCGACGGCCCGGACGCGCCGTCCGCCGCCGAGCACGACGACCTGCTGCGCTTCAACCGCGCCATGGAACAGGTGATGGCCGAGCGCGACGATGAGGAATTGCTCCAGTCCGATGCGGAGCTCGAGGAGGAACCGCCCGCCGAGCCCTGCGCGGCCATGCCGGGCATGGGCGGCCGCATCCCGTCGGCCCCCGCCGTCCAGCGCCTGCGCTTCACCTATACCCGGCTGGGCGCCCTGCGCTACCTCTCCCACCTGGATTTCCAGAAGGTGATGGGCCTGGTCCTGCGGCGGGCCGGCGCCCCGCTGGCCTACTCCCACGGCTTCAACCCTCAGCCCAAGGTGCAGTTCGCCCCCCCGCTCTCGCTCGGCATGGGCGGACGCCGCGAACTGGTCGACATCCAGTTCCGCGAATGGCTTGACCCGGCCGATCTGCTTGCGCGCCTCAACGCCGTCGACCTGGACGGACTGGAATTCCTGGACGTCGAGGAGGTCCCGATCGCCGCGCCCTCCCTCGAGATGACGCTCGCCGGCGGCGCCTACCGCCTCGAACTGACGGCGGAACCCGACGCGCCGCGCTGGGCGGATATCGAAGAGCGCCTGGATGCCTTTGCCGCCGCGCCCGAGTTCGTCATTTCGGTTCAGAAAAAGAAGGGCCTGCGCCAGATCGACCTGCGCCAGTCGGTCGGCTCGCTTACGCTGGAGACCGAACCCGACGGCAAGCGCGTGTTCCTGCTGATGATGACGTTCGAGGCCGGAAGTTTCGTCAAACCGCACGAGGCGCTGGGCCATGTCCTTGGCCAGCCGCTGGAGCTGGGCGTCGACGTCCGCATCGACCGCGTCGAATTGCTCCAGCGCCTCCCCGCCTCCCATCCCTGAATCCCGTCCCTCGTCCTCGTATCTCGCCCCCAACGGCTCACCAGGTTTCGGCTCTCGGCTCTCGGCTCTCGTCCTCGTCCCTCGTACCTCGAACCGCCCCTCTTCCCCCCGCGTTGCCTGTTGCATCGATCCCCCCGCGCGCGGATAATGTTGGGATTCTACCCTTCCGGATGGGTTGCACCGCGGGGGATGCGCCGCCGGAAGCCACTCGGGGGAGATCCGGACCGTGCCCACCACCACGAAACCCAGGAAAAAAAAGCAGCCTGCACCGCGGCCTGCGCGCACGCCGACGTTCGAAATCATGGATACGACGCTGCGCGATGGCGAGCAGACCGAAGGCGTTTCGCTCCTGACCGAGGAAAAGATGACGATCGCCAAACTGCTCCTCGAATCGGTCAAGGTCGATCGCATCGAGGTCGCGTCGGCGCGCGTCAGCCAGGGCGAACACGCCACGCTCAAGGCGATCTGCGACTGGGCCCGGCGCGCCCGCCTGCTCGAGCGCATCGAGATCCTCGGCTTCGTCGATCACAAGGCCTCGGTCGACTGGGCCCATTCGGCCGGCTGCCGCGTCATCAACCTGCTCACCAAGGGCTCGCGCAAGCACTGCGAAATGCAGTTGCGTCGCACGCTCGACCAGCATCTGGCCGATATCGCCCAGACCGTCGCCTACGGCCGCAGCCGCCGAATGAAATTCAATGTCTACCTGGAGGACTGGTCCGGCGGCATGCTCGGCTGCCCGGACTACGTCCTGGCGATGCTCGATCAGCTCGTGACGCTCCCGTTCGAGCGGATCATGCTGCCCGATACGCTCGGCCTGCTTGAGCCGAACCAGGTGACCGAGTTCATCTCGGCGATCGTCGCGCGCTACCCCGGCGTTCATTTCGATTTTCACGCCCACAACGATTATGGCCTGGCCACGGCCAACTCGATCGCGGGCCTGCGCGCCGGCGCGCGCGGCATCCATACGACGATCAACGGGCTGGGCGAACGGGCGGGCAATTCCCCGCTGGAGGAAATCGTCGTCGCCGCGCGCGACTTCACTCCCTTCCGCTGCCGCATCGATGAACGCCGCCTCGCCGACGCCAGCCACCTGACCCAGGTCTTCACCGGCAAACGGATCGCCTGGAACAAGCCGATCGTCGGCGAGAACGTCTTCACCCAGACCGCCGGCATCCACGCCGACGGCGACCGCAAGGGCGACCTCTACCACAGCCGCCTCACCCCCGACCGCTTCGGCCGCAACCGCAGCTACGCGATGGGCAAGCTGATGGGCAAGGCCAGCCTGGACTACAATCTGCGCAAACTGAACATTGAGCTGAGCGACGATCAGAAAAAACTGGTCTTGCAGCGCGTGGTCGAACTGGCCGACCAGAAGAACGTCATCACGAGCGAGGACCTGCCCTACATCATCTCCGACGTTCTGCAGTCGCCCGAGGAACGGCTGTTCGAGGTCCTGGACTTCATGGTCTCGACCAATCGCGGGCTGCGCCCGGTCGCCAGCGTCATGATCCGCTACATGGGCCAGACCCATCAGGTCAGCGCCAACGGCGACGGCGGCTACGATGCCTTCATGAAGGCCCTGCGCTCGCTCGAGAGCAAGGTCCTCGGCTTCCGGATACCAACGCTCGTCGACTACACCGTCCACATCCCCCCGGGGGGCCGGACCGATGCCCTCGTCGAGACGATCATTACCTGGGAAGGCGGGATGAAGACTCGCGGCGTCAATCCCGACCAGCTCGTCGCGGCGATCACCGCCACCTCCAACGCGATCAACATCATCGCCCAGCGCATGCGCGAGAAGCAGCCGCGTCCCAAACCCGCGCGCACCCGGAGCAAGGCCCCCGTCTCCGGTTGAGGGCCGCCACCGGCGGGCCCCTGGAGTTTGGCCATTCGCTCGGTCAGGTTAGGGGTAGGGTCGACAGCGGCGGCCCCGGCCCCGCGCGTGGTTCCCCCCCGACCCCGTCCGGCGCAACGCGGGCCGGACGCCCTCGGTCCCGCTTTATCTACTCCGCTTTCCGACCCGTGAAGGATCAAGGGCAGTCCCGATCCGTTCCACTTTTCCCTTGCGGAAAATAAGGATGAGCATATCCTGATTCCGAATCCGTCGCGCGCGTCTTCCCCTCCGGGACGCTTCCATCCCCTTGCTCTCACCCGAGGCCAATCATGGCGACCGCCGCGCATGCCGCCTTCTCCCCCGTCGAGATCACCCCCGACTGGGAAGGCTTTGTCCGCACGATCCGCCGCGAACGCGTCCCCGATCGCGTCCACTTCATCGAGCTGTTTATCGACCCCGAGGTTCAGGAGGCCATCGCCCGGCGCTACGGCCTGCTGGATGGCCTCCGCCGCGACGACCCCCACTGGGACGAGCAGTTTCAGATCCGCCTGCAGCGCTTCCTCGGCTACGACTACGTCCGCGCCACCTGCGAGGGCCTGGCCATGCGCCTCAAGGTCCTCAACGCCGAGGACACCAGCGCTCTGAAGCGCGCCGGCGGCCGCCAGTACGTCGATGAACACAAGGGCCCGGTCACCAACTGGGACGAGTTCGAAAAGTTCGACTGGTCCCGCGTGGAGCACATCACCACCCGCCAGCTCGAGTACTTCGAAAAACACCTGCCCGACGACATGTGCGTCGTCGCCTTCGGCCAGATCGGCCACTACGCCGAGATGCTCAACTGGCTGATGGGCTACGAAACGCTCTGCTTCGCCCTGTTCAACGACCGCGAGCTGGTGCGGGCGATGTTCGAACGACTCGATCATCTCTATCAGGCGGCCGTGCGCACCATCGTCCAGTTCGACCGCGTCAAGGTCATCTGGGGGAGCGACGACATGGGCTTCCGCTCCGGCACGCTGATCAGCCCCGCCGACCTGCGCGAATTCGTCCTGCCCGGCCACAAGGCGCTGGCGCGCATCGCCCACGACGCCGGCCGCCCCTACATCCTGCACTCCTGCGGCAAGCTCAGCCCCATCCTGCCCGACCTCGTGGACGACGTCCGGATCGACGGCAAGCATTCCTTCGAGGACACCATCGGCAGCGTCATCGAATTCAAGCGAAAATACGGCCACAAGGTCGCCGCGCTGGGCGGGATCGACGTCGACTTCCTCTGCCGGAGCGACGAAGCGGCGATCCGCCGCCGCGTGCGCGAGACCCTCGCCGCCTGCCAGTCCGAGGGCGGCTACTGCCTCGGCTCAGGCAACTCGATCTGCAACTACATCCCGGTCGACCACTACCTGGCGATGCTCGACGAAGGCCGCAAATGGCGCGGCTGAACGATCGGGATCGCAAGCGCAATCGCTATCGGTCTCAATTCGATCCCGATCCCGATTGTTGAAAGAGAGGCCTCAGGACAGTTCCAGCGATTCGCTCAGCACGACGCGCAGATACTCATCGACCGGCTGTTCGACGCTTGCCGCCTCCAGCGCCCACTCGGTCAGCCCGGCCGGCAGATACCAGGTCTGCCCCAGCCGCAGCGGCTGCGGCGGCTGACCTTCGACCTTGAGGCTGCCCTGGCCCGCCACCACGTTCAGAATCAGCCCATGAGGGTTGGGCAGACTATTCTCCGATAGCTCGCCCGCCTCCCAGCGCGCGGTGCGCACCTCGAAGTAATCGTTCCGGACCAGCGTCACCCACTCGCGCGTCGCTTCCAGACTTTCCACCGCCACGGGTTTCAACTGGGGCTGGCCGCTGTAGTCGGCGACGGCCAGGCTCTCCTCAATGTGCAGCGCCCGGGCCGGCTTGCGATCCCAGTCCCACAGCCGATACGTGGCGTTGGATGCCTGCTGCACCTCGCACAGCAGCGTCCCCCCCAGCACGGCATGGACCGTGCCGGGCGGCAGATAAACGAAGTCGCCCGGCCGGATCCGGATGCGCCGCACGACCTGCTCAACCCGATTGGCGCGGACGGCCTCGCGCAGGCGCTCCGCGTCGACCCCCGGCTGCAGGCCGTAAATCAGCTCCGCGCCCGGCGCGCAGTCCATGATGTACCAGCATTCGGTTTTGCCCCGCTCGCCCGCCGGCGCCGTCGCGTCGGAGGGATGGACCTGGATCGACAAATCCTCGGCGGCGTCGATATACTTGACCAGCAGCGGAAAGCGTTCGGGCGCCCGCTCCGTGCCGCACATCATCCGCGGGTATTCGCGGACCAGATCGCCGAACAACCGGCCGGCGTAGGGGCCGTTCGCGACCGTCGAGCGGCCGTCGGGGTGATCCGACAGCTCCCACGCCTCGCCGTAGGGGCCGTTCTCGCGCGGCACGTCCTTGTGCAGCGTTTCGGCCAGCCGCGTCCCCCCCCACGGCCGCGGCGAGTAAAACGGCTGCATCAGCAGCGGGTAGCGTTCGAACGGCGGGGCGCTCATCGGGCGGATTCTCTCGCGGCGGGCTGCGGCGGCCGGGCGGGGGCCACTCCACAGCCTATCGGAAACCGCCCGGCGATGTGAAGCCCGAACGCCCGGCCGTTCGACCGGCAATCCCGATCCCGGTTTCAACGACGATCCGATCTGGCGCGCGCCCGATTTTTCCTTTAGGATAACGATTTCTCACCGCGCCTTCAGCCGCGGCAGACTCGAGGGGAGATGATACCATGGCCGGTCAATTCCGTTTTACCTTTGGACCCTGGAACATCCACGAAGGCGCCGACCCGTTCGGCCCCGAGGTCCGCAAGACGGTGCGCTTCAACAAGAAACTGGAAGCCTACAAGCAGAACGGTTTCGACGGCGTCCAGTTCCATGACGACGACGCCGTCCCCGATCTGGACGCGCTCAAGCCCGATCAGATCGAACGCCAGGCGCGGGCGCTCCGGAAGACGCTCGACAAGCACGGCCTGGCCGCCGAATTCGTCGCCCCCCGCCTGTGGTTTGATCCGCGCACGATCGACGGCGGCTACACCTCCAACAACGCCGCCCAGCGGCGCTATGCCATCGACCGCAGCAAGCAGGCGATCGACATCGCCAACGTTCTCGGCACCGACCTGATCGTCCTCTGGCTCGCCCGCGAGGGAACCTACATCCGCGAGGCCAAGGACAGCAAGCTCGCCATCGAACGCCTCGTCGCCGCGATCAACGAGATGCTGGCCCACGACCCCAGGATCCGCATCGCCGTCGAGCCCAAACCCAACGAGCCGATGGATATCGCCTTCATCCCCACGACGGGCCATGCCGTCGCCCTCGCGCACATGACCGACGATCCGAGCCGCGTGGGCGTCGTCATCGAAAGCGCCCATGCCATCCTCGCCGGCCTCGATCCCTCCGACGAGATGGGCTTCGCCCTCGCCAACGACAAGCTGTGGACCGTCCACCTGAACGATCAGAACGGCCTGAAGTTCGACCAGGACAAGACCTTCGGCTCGGTCGATCTGCGCCGCGCGCTCAACCAGGTCCGGATTCTCGACAAGCACGACTACGGCCGGCGCGGCGAGTGGGTCGGCCTGGACGTCAAAGCGATGCGCACCCAGAAGGACAAGGTCGCCCTGAAACACCTGACCAACAGCCGCCGGGTCTTCCTGCGCCTGCTGGAGATCTCGCGCAAGCTGGACGACAACAAGATCGCCGCCATGATCGGCGAACGCGATTACGAAGAGCTGGAGATGTACATCCTCAGCGCCCTGATGGGCAAGTAAAACGTCTGGACGCCATTCTGCTGAAGGACGGAGAGGACATCTCCGGCCGATTCAGGGACCCAGTCTTTATTTCTTGTGTCCTTTGCGTCCCTGATGTCCCTTCCGTCCGTCAGCCCCTCCCCTTCGTTTTCGCTATTTCTTCGCTCGCGCTTGCGCTTTTCCTTCCGCCCCGCTAAAATGTTTGTCCTTCGCCCCATGCGCGCGGGGGCATCGTCGCGCCCGCTATTCCGCCAGCGAATCAGCCCGTCCCCATGTCCAAACCCGAACGCCTTCGCAACATCGTCGTCACCGGCGCCGCGGAGCATAACCTCAAACACATCAACGTCACCATCCCGCGCCAGACGCTGACCGTCGTGACCGGCCTGTCCGGCTCGGGCAAGAGCTCGCTGGCCTTCGACACGATTTACGCCGAAGGCCAGCGCCGCTACGTCGAGTCGCTCTCCTCCTACGCCCGCCAGTTCCTCGACCAGATGCACAAACCCCACGTCGAGCATATCGAGGGGCTCAGCCCGGCGATTTCGATCGAGCAGAAGACCGTCAGCCGCAATCCCCGCTCGACCGTCGGCACCGTCACCGAAATCTACGATTACCTGCGCGTCCTCTATGCCAACCTCGGCAGCCCGCACTGTCCGGTCTGCGGCCGGCCGCTCCAGCAGCAGACCGTCCAGGAGATCGTCGACAAGATCCTGGATTGGCCCGAGGGGACGAAAATTCTCGTTATGGCCCCCGTCGTGCGCGGCCGCAAGGGCGAATACAAGCAGCTCTTCGAGCAGGCCGCGCGCGAGGGCTTCCAGCGCGTCAAGATCGACGCCGAAATCCACCTGGTTGACGAGCCGATCTCGCTCAACAAGCGCCTCAAGCACGACATCTCGATCGTCATCGACCGCCTTGTCGTCACGCCGAAGATCCGCCAGCGGCTGACCGACTCGGTCGAAACCGCGCTGAAGAAGGCCGACGGCCTCGCGCTCATCGAGCGCCTCGCCGGACCCGGCGATCAGCCCGGCGAGGAGATCACCTTCAGCGAGCGCATGGCCTGTCCGGTTCACGGCCCGCAGATCGTCGAGCTCTCCCCGCGCATGTTTTCGTTCAACAGCCCGTTCGGCGCCTGCCCGCGCTGCAACGGCCTGGGCACGCTGCCCGAGGTCGACCCGCGCCGGATCGTCCCGAACGAGGCGCTCTCAATCGCCGAAGGCGCCGTGCTGCCGTGGGCCGGTTACTTCCGCAACGGCGCCGCCGGTCGCGCGGCCGAGGCCGACATCGGCGACGACCCCCGACCGGTGGCCAAACCCGGTCGCCGCCCCGCCGCCCCGGCCCGCGCCGACGACGAGGAACGCGGCGAGGGCTGGGGCAAGCAGTACGTCCTCGCCCTGCTCAAGCACCTCAGGATCAACCCCGACAAGCCGTGGCGCAGCCTGACCCAGCGCCAGCGCGACGCGATTCTGTTCGGCACCGGCCAGGAGCCGGTCCCGGTCAGGTTCGTCATGGGCACCGGCTCGCGCTTCGAAACCAACAAGCCGTTCGAGGGCCTCGTCCCGCGCATCCAGCGCCGCCTGCGCGAAACCACCAGCGAGGATATCCTCGAGCACCTGCGCGGCTACTACAGCGACCAGCCCTGCCCGGCCTGCGCCGGCGCGCGCTTGAAGCCCGGCAGCCTGGCCGTCACCATTAAGGGTCGCAACATCAGCGAGTTCTGCGGCCAGACCGTCCGCGAAGCCCTCGCCTTCCTCGACGGCGCGCGCTGGTCCAAACGCGAACTGGCGATCGGCGGCCAGGCCATCAAGGAGGTCCGCGACCGCCTCCAGTTCATGGTCAACGTCGGCCTGGATTACCTCTCGCTCGACCGCGCCGCCGGCACCCTCTCCGGCGGCGAGGGCCAGCGCATCCGCCTCGCCACCCAGATCGGCTCGCAACTGGTCGGCGTCCTCTACATCCTCGACGAGCCCTCCATCGGCCTGCACCATCGCGACAACGGCCGCCTGCTCGACATGCTCAAGAAACTGCGCGACCTGGGCAACACCCTCGTCGTCGTGGAGCACGACGAGACGACGATCCGCGAAGCCGATTATGTGATCGATCTGGGCCCGGGCGCCGGCCGGCTGGGCGGTGAAGTCGTCGCTGCCGGACCGCCCGCCGACGTCGAACGCAACCCGCGCTCGCTGACCGGCCTGTATCTCTCCGGCGAACGGTCGATTCCGCTCCCCGCGCGCCGCCGCGCGCCCGATCCGGCGCGCCGCTTGATCGTCCGCGGCGCCGCGCACCATAACCTCAGGAATCTCGACGTCGCCTTCCCCCTGGGATTGTTCGTCTGCGTGACGGGCGTCTCCGGTTCCGGCAAGTCCACGCTGGTCAACGACATCCTCTATCGGCGGCTGGCGAATCTCCTCTACGGCGCCTCCGAGCCGGCCGGCGCCCATGCCGCCATCGACGGCCTCGAGCATCTGGACAAGGTCATCGACGTCGATCAGTCGCCCATCGGCCGCACCCCGCGTTCCAACCCCGCCACCTATACCGGCATCTACGCCACGATCCGCGACCTGTTCGCGCGCACGCCCGAGGCCCGCGTCCGCGGCTACAAGGCCGGCCGGTTCTCATTCAACGTGAAGGGCGGGCGCTGCGAAGCCTGCCGCGGCGACGGGCTGATCAAGATTGAGATGCACTTCCTGCCCGATGTCTACGTCGAGTGCGAGCAGTGCGCCGGCCGCCGTTTCAACCGCGAAACCCTGGAGATCCTCTACAAGGGGAAATCGATCGCCGACGTCCTGGAAATGACCTGCGAGGAGGCGCTCTCGTTCTTCGACGCCGTCCCCGCCCTGCGCCAGCGCCTGCGCACGATCAACGACGTCGGCCTCGGCTACATCCACCTTGGCCAGCCCGCCACGACCCTCTCGGGCGGCGAGGCCCAGCGCGTCAAGCTGAGCCGCGAACTCGGCAAGCGCGCCACCGGCCGCACGCTTTACATCCTGGATGAACCGACGACCGGCCTGCACTTCGAGGACGTCCGCCGTCTGATCGACGTCCTCCAGCGCCTCGTCAGCGAGGGCAACACCGTCATCGTCATCGAACACAACATGGACGTGATCAAGTCCGCCGATTGGATCATCGACCTCGGCCCGGAAGGGGGCGATGAAGGCGGGCTGCTGGTCGCCGAAGGCCCGCCGGAGGCGGTGGCCAATATCGACGCAAGCCACACCGGCGCCGCGCTGCGCGAAGCCCTGGGATTGCGCTGCCAGCCCCGGCTGGCCGCCGGTCGCGCCCGCAAGGCGGCTGCTTCACCCCGCCGGCGCAAGTAATCACCCGGCCGACCGGCCGAACCGCTCGATCGCCGTCTGGTACACTGCCTCCATCCGCTGCGCGTTGAGCTGCCAGTTCTCTTCGGCCGCGATCAGCCGGGGGTTCTCATGGCGCGCGTTGGTCCGCAGCGTATCGTTCGCCAGCGCCACGAGCAGCGCCGCCGCCAGCGCCTGCGGCGTCTCGTCCTCTACCAGCAGCCCGTTCTCGCCCGGCCGCAGGTGCTTGCGATACGCCGGCCGGTCGCCCAGCACCGGGAAACAGCCGCACGCCATCCCTTCCAGAATCGTCTGCGCCAGCAGGTCGGTCTTCGGCACCGAGATGAACGCGTCGGCCAGGTTGAACAGGGCGGCCATCTCGCGCGGCGCCAGCGGCTCGGCCAGCCAGCGCAGCGCGGCGCCATGACCCTCGGCGGCGAGCCGCCGGCGCGCCTCCGCGAACGCCGCCGCGTCGCCCCCCAACCCCTTCAGGATCACGAACACGGCCGCGGGGACCCGGCGCAGCACCCGCGGAATCGCCCCGCAAATCTGTTCGCTCCCCCAGTAGGGGTGGAAGTTGCGCGGGCTCAGGATCACCGGCGCGCCGGCGGGAATCTCCAGCCGCCGCCGCCAGTCGGCCGCTTCGGTCGGCAGCTCGGCGTGGAACAGCCCCGGGTCGACCCCCCACGTGAACCCGTGCACGCGCGCGGGATCGACGCCGAACTCCCTGGCCAGATACGGCGCGAGCGTCTCGTCGTTGGTCGAGATTGCGTCGACGCTCCGCAGCGCCCGCCCGATCATCCGCCGCGCCAGCGGCCAGCGCCCCGGAATCTCAAACACATCATTCCCCCACGGCGTCAGCACGCGCGGATACGGCCCCGCCAGCGCCGTGGCCAGACCCCAGTTGAACGCCTCGAAACCGTGAACGACGTCGGGACGCGACCGCCGCACGAGCGGCCGCGCGTGCAGATGCTTCCAGCGGTCGTTCCCCAGCGGGCGCGGCGTCAGCCGGAACGCCAGCAGCTTGGTCAACGGATTCCAGCGGATGACGTGGATCTCGCACGCGGCGGGGCGCGCGCGCGTGAACGGATCGGTGATCAGCGTCAGCGCGTGGCCGCGGCCGGCGAGGAATTCGATCCAGCGCTGGACGTGCAGATTGTCGGGATTGGCCAGCAGCGTGATGCGCATCGGACCGCGCCGGTGCCGGGGATGGGCGGCGTCCGCCGCTTCGATTTCGCGTCGGCCGCGGACCGCCCGCTCGACGCGCTACTCCTCGACGCGCAGGACGAACGCCTTGCCCGCCGACTTCTCGCTCGCCTCGACCGCCGCGATCGCTCCCTGAACGTCCTTCTCCAGCGCCTCGTGCGTCACGATCGTGATCGTGGCCATCCCCTGCGCCAGCTCCACCCGGTGCTGGATCATCGACTCGATCGAGACATTGTGCTCGGCCAGCGCGCGCCCGATCTCCGCCATCGCTCCGGGACGATCCACCATGCTGAACCGGATATAATAATTGGTCCGCAACTGGTCGATCGGCCGCAGCGTCCGCTCGCCGACCCGCACCGTCAACCGCGCGTCGCGCGCGGCGTTGAACCCGTGCGTGTCCGACGCCAGCGCCATCAGGTCGCTCAGGATCGCCGAACTCGTCGCCTCGGGCCCCGCTCCCCGCCCGTAATACACCGTCGGCCCGATCGGCGTCCCTTCCACCAGGATGCTGTTGAACACCCCCCCCACCATCCCCAGCGGCGATGCCAGCGGCACCAGCGTCGGGTGCACGCGCACGATCACCGACCCGTCGCTCGCGTGGCGCTGCGCGATCCCCAGCAGCTTGATCGCGTAGCCCAGTTCGCGCGCATGCTTGATGTCCACCGGATGAATGTCCGTTATGCCGTGCACGAATACGTCGTCGAACCGGATGTCCATCCCGAACGCCAGCGAGGCCAGAATCGCGATCTTGTGCGCCGTGTCGTAGCCCTCGATGTCGTACGTCGGGTCCGGTTCGGCATAGCCGAATTCCTGCGCCTCGGTCAGCGCCTGGTCAAACGGCAGCCCCGCCTCCGCCATCCGCGTCAGGATGTAATTGCAGGTGCCGTTCAGAATGCCCCGCACCGCCGTCAGCCGATTGGCCGACAACCCCTGCTGCAGCGTGCGGATGATCGGGATGCCGCCGCCGACGGCCCCTTCATACAGCAGGCCGACCCCGTTTTCCGCCGCCAGCGCCAGCAGC
>ERZ795049.4669-NODE-4669-length-13418-cov-5.014069_pt1 | contig 13418 bp, 8 predicted proteins | sample MGYA00375133_ERZ795049 | MGnify/ENA primary metagenome ERZ795049 (study PRJEB30178, sample SAMN05720147) | activated sludge metagenome | isolation source: anaerobic digester from wastewater treatment plant | place: Japan | collected 2015-04-20 ...
AGTAAGCTGGGGAATAAACCCTAGAAATCCTTGTGAAAGAGGATCTAAATACATTTCCGCCTGTATGGTATTTGTATTTGGAAGTGTAAAAGAATTTATACGTAAGGAACCCTGAGGCTGAATATTTTTAATATCTATTGATCCTGTATATTCAATATCGCATAAAGGGCCTAAAATATGAATCATCGAAATATCAACAAAGGAAAAATTTCCTTCTGCATCAATTATAACGTTTAAGCCTCTTGGAACTAAAGAAGAGGGAATTAAAATGCTTCCCTTTGCAGTATACACAAAGTCCTTTATATTTTCGATTGAACCATTCATAGTGTAAACCCCGGACAAAGCTGTTCCTTCGATTTTTTTTAATAAAGGAGATGCTTTGTTGATGGTTACAAGGGACAGCGGGTTAAAATTTTCCGTCTCAAGTAAAACGGATGCTTCCTTTTTGCTGATAGTATATTCTGCAAAAAGATTAAAAGATCCGACATTTTCAAGAATTTGGAAATTAAGCTTTTCATCAGTATACCAAAAAGCGGCTTCTACCGGTTTGACGGTAACTTGACTGTTTTTTAATTCTCTTATACGCAGCTGAACGGCACTTTCTGTTAATGCGTGATTTATACTGCCCTGGAGGGTAAAATTGGAAGAAACAGGACCGAAACCTGATAGAGCATCATCTAAAAATGTACAAGAAAGTGTATTTGTCGAGGTAAATTGAATACTCTTACCCGAAATACTATTTTTTAAAACCGTATCGCGCATCTGTAATTTAACACGTATGTTTTCATTTTTATATGCAAGAGCGGCGGTCGATATTCGAATTGAAAAAGGCAGTCCATTAAAACCGCCGTCATTATTAAGAGAGAATAAAAGTTTCTCAATTTTATCTGCAATATGCTTTTGGGTTAGTTCATCAAATTCGGCAGAAATACCTGTTATTACAAGGCTGTCCAAAGAATTATCACTGCGTCTAATCAGATTAAGTATGTTATATGAAAATCTGACTGAGGATATTTTGGCCAAGACTGATGAATTTTCCGCATCTATCAGTTGTATTTTTGAAATTCTCAAGCCGGTTAATATGGAAGGAGACATTGATTCATATGTTATTGATAAACCGGTTTTCTGTTCCAGTGTTTCAATCATAGAGGTTCTTAAAAGAATGAGTCTGTTAACGGTTGATTCATAAATTGGCTGAATGACAATAAAAGAAATAGAGATCATAATGAGAAAAATCATACTTGTCAGGCCGGTCTTTTTTATGTCTATTGTCATTACGGTTTGTATAGTTACACAGATAAATATCGTATAATAATAGCATTTTTTAGGTGATTATGGTAGACTAAACTTATGGTATTGCATAATTTTATAGTATTTGAAGGTCTTGACGGTTCCGGAACCACAACACAGCTGGGGCTTTTAAAAAATATACTATCAGACAAACGGGCATGGTTTACCGCAGAACCAACTGATAATGAAATAGGCAAATTCTTACGCAAGGTTTTAAAGGGCTCGATTACGTTAGATCCCCATACCCTTGCTTATCTATTTGCAGCGGACAGATGTGAGCATATTCGAGGTGTTGAGGGAATAGAAAACCATATACATGAAGGATACACTGTTTTTTGCGACCGCTACATTTTTTCCAGTCTTGCGTATCAGAGTCCGCAATGCGGTTCTCAATTACCCGTAAAATTGAATGAAGATTTTCCTTTGCCCGAATATCTGTTTTATTTTAACATAAACAGTGAAATTTCCCTTTCCCGTGTTGCTTCAAGGAACGGTGAAACAGAAATTTTTGAAAAATCCGACATTCAAAAGAGAACTCAAACTGAATATGAGCATATCATACAGACTTACAAAGAAAATAAACCAGAAGGTATGCAAATAATTATAATAGACGCAGCAAAGCCTGTAGAAGAAGTTCATAAAAATATCCTTACTTCTCTAAAGAATTTACCGATACTTAAAGAGTGATGCTCTTTAAACAAAAAAAATGGCTTATCATATTCAGTTTTATCCTCTGCATAACGGCTATTCAGCCTGTATTTTCTTACATAGTAACATATAAAGAACAATACTACCGGCTTTTTCATGTTCATTATCAGCAGTATCCGGATGATGTAATGGAAAATATTTACTGGCTGGAAAAAGCAGTCGAAGCAGATTTCTGCAACCCGAAATACGCGCTATCTACAATTGAAACCACCGAAGACTGGGAAAAATACCGCTATATATTTATGATGCATCTTAACTTAAAGTTAATTGAACAGCATATGAGATTAGGGTCTAATTTTGACAAACAGTCTGTATATTTTTATGATGCGCCTTTACGTGAACAATATATAATTGATCTAAACAAAGCAAAATCCTGCTACGAAGCTGGTTTATATTATTGGACAGAAGCAAAGTTATGGGCAGAAAAGGCAAGCCAGAACAAGTTTTACTTTCTTACACTGCATGAAATTCAAAACTGGGAAGATGAAAGGTTTAGAGTAGTGACAGGAAAGCTTAATTATGAAAAAATACTGACACGTGAAATAAACCGTGTTCAAACTCTTATAGATTCCTTACTTGCAATGGATGAAAATACCTATTAAAATACAGTATATGAAGCATGAAACCTTTACACTCTCGTATGCACCTGTACATGCGGGTACGAAACAAACTGCTATTGATTATTTTAATACTATTGCAGAAATTAAAACTGAACTAGCCGAAAACATCAGAAATACACTTTTTGTAACCGATGAAACAGTAAATAAACTGCCTCAGATGGCAGACTTTTTTTACAGCATACCATCTGAACGGCTTATTGTTCTCCCGTCAGGAGAAATGTATAAAACCATTGAACAAGTAATAAAGATCCTTACTCAGGCTGTAGAATTGGGACTTAACAGATCCTCTTCAATTATTGGAATTGGAGGAGGTGTTGTTACAGATATGACCGCGTTTGCAGCCTCTTTGTTTAAACGCGGATGCAGATTAATGCTTGTTCCAACTACCCTTCTTGCAATGGCCGATGCATCGATCGGAGGCAAAACAGGCTGCGATTTCAGCGGTTATAAAAATACTATTGGTACATTTTATCCTGCATCCCGGCTTCTTTTTTCACCCGAGTTTTTGTTAACATTGAGCGATCGAGAATACTATTCGGGAATGGCGGAAGTCGCTAAGACAGCCATGCTTTATGCGCCTAAGTTATTCAACATTCTTCGTGATGAAAAGCTATTAATTCAAAAGCGCGACCAGGAAGTTCTAATGCAGATTATTAAGCGCTGCGCACAGTCAAAAGCTATGATAGTCGAAAAAGATCTTACAGAGACCGGCATTCGCAAGCAGCTTAATCTTGGACACACGTTCGCTCATGCACTTGAGGCAATTGCCGGTTTAGGCTCCCTAACACACGGAGAAGCTGTGGCATGGGGCTTAGGACGCGCAATAGACCTGAGTAATAAGCTCGGCTACTGTGACGAGGATTATAAAAAAGATGTATATGCCCTTTTAAAAGACTACAATTGGTCAATCACCCCCCTGCATCCCGTATGTATTGAACAGAAAATTATGGATGCACCCTTGAAAATAATTGAAGCAATGAAACAGGATAAAAAAAACAATGAAAATGGCATAACTCTTATACTCCAGAGGGAAATCAACCTAACTGTTATTGAAATAATCAGCGAAAAAGATATTTTATCTGTTTTATCTTGACTTTTTTTTACCTTTTTGCTAATATTCATACCGTTAACGGTTACACCGGTATCTGCGGGGATGGTGGAATTGGTAGACACGCTAGCTTGAGGTGCTAGTGGCGCGAGCTGTGCCTGTTCAAGTCAGGTTCTCCGCATAGAGTGAAGAAGGAAACTTCTTCACTTTTTTTTTGCTCAAAATAATGAGGCATCAGCGATAGAGCTGTAAGCAGCGAAGCAGCTGTGACAGTTCTATTGACAACGAGCACGAATGTGCGAAGTTTCAAGACAGTCAGGTTCTCCGCATAAACGAAGAAAGGAAACTTTCTTCGTTTTTTTTTGCTTAAAACAATCAGTCACAACGAAGCAGCTGTGCCTGTTCTATTGCAAATTTATTTTGCAGCCATTATATTCGAAAGATCGTCAGCTATCCTTTTTAAATTTTCAGAAGCATTGGTGACGGTTTGAGTAGACACCGAGAAATTCTCTATACTCTCGGAAATCTGTCTAAGAGTAATAACAATCTGCTCAAAAGCATAGGTTTGCTGATTAATAATATCTTTAATATCGTTGGACGATTCTGCAGTAATTTCTGCAGAGCTTTTAATGTTTTCAAAATTTGTTTCAAGGTTTACCGAAAGTTCACAGCCTTCGTGAATTTTCTCAGTTCCGCCTTCAGACGTAATAATGAGATTATCTGACGAATGCTGTATCTCGGTTATTCTTGATTTTATAGCCTTGGTTGAATTAGTCGTGAGGTCAGCAAGTCTGCGTATTTCGTTTGCTACAATGTGAAAGTTTTTCCCGGCCTCCCCTGCACTCGCAGCTTCAAGTTCTGCATTAAAAGCTATAATCTTTGTCTGGTCCGCAATGCTGTTAATTATATTTACAATATCCCAAATACTTTCAATCTTCTCGCTCAGAGCCTTTATACCCTTAATAGTTTCAATATTTGCCTCAGTTATTTCATTCATTTTCTGCAGATTAGTTGCTAAGGTAGTGAATCCGTTTTGAACATCTTCAGTAGTCTTATTTGCAACCAGGGCAACTTCTGCAATCCTTGTTGCTATATTTCTGGAAAGCTTATCTGCATCTTCCATTGTGGCAACAATTTCTTTGACTGATGACGATTGTACAATTGATATTGATTCTGTTTCACGGGATGTTAAAACCAAATCCTGTGTTGACTGCATTACTGACGAAGCAATTTTACCTGCCTTTCCAAAGATATCGCGAAAAAGAAGAATTGTCTGATTTATGAGATATGCATTATACGATAATTCATTTGCAAGATCTGAAGGCAATAAAGCTGTTGTCATAGCTCCTTTAGATACAATAGTGATCATTGTTTCTGTAATCTGATCGTTACTTTTTATGATCTTGTTAAAATACATTCGGGAAAGAAAAACACAAAATAAAACATTGGAAATAAAAATAATTACAACTCTCATAATTCCGGCTTCAGTTGAACCTGCATGAAGCAGAGGTGTTTCAGATAAATAACCTATCCATAATAAAAACAAGAGAATTATGGTCGAAAAAATCAAAGGAAAAACAACATAAAAATTGAAAGACGTTTTTACCGGCATTCCGAAAAATTTAACTTTGGCAACCAATCTGCTGTCAACACCCTGTTCAACAAAGGGTTTTGCAAACATAGAACAGACATTTTCCGCCATATTGAGTGAAAATAAAGCAGAAATTATTGAACCAAAAATACCTGCCGTTATTGCAAAACCTGCTTCTGCACTGCTAAAACCTGCAATAAACTTACACAATGTTAACCAAATAATGCAGCCGCCTAGAAAAATTAGAAAAACCTGCAGCGCAACATATTTAGGGATTCCCATTAAATCTTTTAAAAGAACAGTTCTTTCATGTACGGTGGTTTCCTTTTTTGCATAGTGAATAATCCTTTGAGAAACAGATTTTGTAATAAGCCTGTTAGTAAAAGGTGCCAAAGTATTCTGAAGAATACCCATTACAATTACACCAATGAGCAGAGCCTTTGGTACGAGTCCTATTTGAACGCCTGAGAAGAAAAAGATGTAAGGCATCATTAATCCGCCCGATATCATATTCGGCGCAAACCCGGATGCCATCATTTGCTTTTCTAAATCTTTTTTTTCCATTTTCATAGTAATACCGCCGTTTATTCTATAATCTTATTAAAGTCTGATAATTGTTCTGCAATACCCTGGAGTTTAACCGTAGACTCAGTAACACTCTGGGTTGAATTTGAAAAGTTTTCTACACTGGCTGCAATTTGTTTTAATGTTATAAGTATCTGCTCAAACGAAGCCGTCTGCTGTTCAATAATATTTTTAATATCTTTTGTTGAGTCTACTGTGTTTTCAGAAGAAGTTTTAATATTTGTAAAGTTTTTAATTAACTTAGTTGATAATTCACAGCCTTCCTGAATTTTTTGAGTTCCGCCCTCCGAAGTTATTATGAGTTTATCGGATGAATGCTGAATTTCTGTAATACGCTCCTGTATTTCGGTTGTTGATTCTGTTGTCCGATCTGCCAATCGTCTAATCTCATTGGCAACAATATGAAAGTTTTTACCAGCTTCACCTGCATTAGCAGCTTCCAATTCGGCATTGAATGCAATAATTTTTGTTTGATCGGCAATACTATTGATTATTGAGACAATCTCCCAAATACTTTCAATTTGATCGCTTAGACTTCTAATACCGCTAATTGTATCTATATTTGATTCAGTTATCTCTTTCATTTTATCCATATTAATTTCGAGAGTATTGAATCCATCCTGTACGTCATCGGCATTTTTTTCTGCACTTTCAGAAACTTCAAACACTTTTGATTCTATATTTTGAGAAAGTTTATCTGAATCTTCCATTGTAACAAGAATTTCTCTTACAGCGGCAGATTGTTCAACAGATGTTGAGGAATTCTCGTTGGTAACAACGACCAAGTCCTGAACAGATTCAACTATTTTTTCCCCTATATAAGCAGTCTTTTCAATGATAGATTTAAATAGAATAATTGTCTGATTCATTAAATACATATTAAATGATAACTCATTTGATAAATCTGTTTCAATAAGTGAAGTATTTTGAACATCACTTGATTTAATTTTCAACAAACTGGTACATATTGATTCTGTATTATCACGAATTAATTTGTAATATAGAAACATTAATATGAGGGATACTATAAAATTTATACCTGATACTAGAATCATACGCAGCATTTGCTCTTTCATCAAAGGAAGTTCATTTGTTGCTGCAGAGGGTATATAGGCTCTAACCATTACGAGAATAGCTATAGCGGTTGTAAATATTAAAGGGACCACTGCATACATAATAAATAAATGCTTCATGCCGTAATTAAAGACTCTTGTTCTTAATACTTCTTTTTCACTTACACCCTGATTAATAATTTTTTTTGCATACTCTGAAGCTATTCTTTCAGAAAAATTAACAGCTAGCATTTGTGCATTGTAAGCACCAAAAAGACAAAGAAAAAGTGATATTAAATTAGTCGCAGTATCTATTTTTGTTAAAAAACTATTTGCAGCAAAAAGCATAAATGCACATACAACAAAATAAACAAGGGTTTCTACTCCCTTTACTTTTGGATACGACATTACCTTCTTGAGCAATTTTGTACGCTCGTCTAAAGTAAAATCCCGTTCTTCCCATTCTTCTATGTCATTTGATACACTTTTTACAATAATATTATGTGTAATTGGCGCTAAAAGAGCTTGCGCAATAAAAACCATTACAAATGTAAATAAACCTGATATTAACATTTGACGGGGTGTCATTCCAATAAAAAACGCAGAGTAAAAGAATATAATAAGAGCCGCAAAAACATTATATCCAATTTCTTTTCTAAATATTCTTTTACCAAATGTGATTTTATTTCCGTTACTCATTGTATTTCCTTTATTACTCTTGTGTAATATCTGCAAGCTTATCTGCAATATGCTGCAGCTGTAGAGAAGAATCATTTACGCTTTGTGTAGATGATGAAAAGTTTTCAATTCCGGCCGATATTTGTTTAAGTGTTACTAGTATCTGATCAAATGCAGCTGTCTGCTGTTCTATTATCATCTTAATTTCACCGGCAGTGTCTGCAGTAATCTCCGAAGATTCTTTTATATTTCCAAAACTATTTTCCAGTTTAGAAGAGAGTTCACATCCTTCCTGTATTTTTCCCGTACCGCCTTCAGATGTAACAATAAGTTTATCTGAAGAATGCTGTATCTCATTAATACGTTCTTTTATTTCCTTCGTAGATTCCATAGTACCGTCCGCAAGACGTCTAATTTCATTGGCAACAATATGGAAGTTTTTTCCTGCCTCCCCGGCACTTGCAGCTTCAAGTTCTGCATTAAAGGCTATAATTTTTGTTTGATCAGCAATGTTATTTATTATATTAACAATATCCCAAATGCTTTCAATTTGCTCACTTAAGGATTTTATACCGGTTGTGGTTTTAATATTTGCCTCTGTTATTTCCTGCATTTTTTGAAGATTTATTGTTAATGTTTCTTTTCCTTCTTGTACATCTTGTGCCGTCTTTCCGGCAGCATCATTTACTTCAGATACTTTAAAAGCAATATTCTTTGTGAGCTGATCAGAATCCTCCATTGCATTTACGATTTCTCTAACACCAGCTGCCTGTTCAACAGATGTAGAAGAGTTTTGATTTGAAACTACTACAAGATCCTGAGTAGCATCAAGAATCATTCTTCCAATTTCTTTTGTTTTATCTATCATAGTTTTAAACAGACGGATAGTTTCATTAATCATAAACATGCTGTAAGATAATTCATTTGATAAATCTGTCGGTATTAATTGTGATTTTACAACCTGCTTATCATGCAAAGATGAAAGGGCTGTTTGAATCTCTTTCATACTTTTATATACCCTCAATCCTAAACTCGAAGAAAGTACAATAGTAATAACTGCATTAAATGCGATTATTACAGCTGTTCCCGGAATAAGGAGTGACGGCGATACTGAACTGTGATTGCCTTTCCATGCAAAAAGAAAGGTTACTAGATTTGTAAACACTAAAGGAATAATCACAAAAAGTATAAAATATGATAATAAGGATGTACCAAAATATCTATTTTTCTGGACAAGTTCTTCATCAACGCCTTCTTCAATTAAATCGACTGCATAATTAGAACAGACAGTTTCTGCAAAATATAAGCCCAAAATAGATGCAATATATGCGGCAAACATACATGACATTAAAATAAATATTTCTGTCACTAGATCGACTTTAATATAAAAATAAAAGAATAAAGCCCAAATTACAGTACCCGCGCCAAAAACTGCAAATACAGATTTTCCAACATGTTTGGGACAATAAAGGATTCTTTCAAGCAGCTCAGTCCGCTCTTCCATGTTTAAACCCGTTTCTTTCCATTCTTTAATTAATGTAGAAACTTTTCTTGTTGTATTTGCGTTAGTAAAGGGTCCAAGCAAAAACTGCATTAAAAAAAGAACAAGCAAGGCTACAATACCTGCATCGAGGAATTGACGGGCGTTAATACCTGCAAAAAAGAAAACATACATAACAAGAACAATGGCCGCCCCTATATTCGGGAATAACCCGGAATTAAGAATTTGCTTTTCAAAGGTGATCTCTTTTTTCTGCTTATCCATAGTACCAACTCCTTAAATTTATATACACAATGTTCTATTTTGAAGTAAGAGCAAGCGCCCCATCCCAGTTTTTAGGCGGTTCCTTAATAAAGTTTTCGCATCTTTCAAGTAAGAGCTCTGCAGCCCTGTCATCAGGGCATACCTCAAGCGCTTTTCTAAAATACTCAGAGGCTAAATTCCAGCCGCCGAGTATATAGAGTTCCATGGCTTTATTATAATACTCTAAATACTTGTCTGAAAAAATTGTATGATCATTTTCTACAGAATATATTGAAACAGCAATGGATTTTCCCTTTACCTTTACATTATCTAAATGTCTTAAAAAGAAATCTTTCCCCAAATCCTGTTTTACTGCATTTGATATTATTATTCTAACACCATACTGCTTTGTTAAACCTTCCAGACGCGATGCCAGATTTACAGAATCTCCAATTACCGTGTAGTCTGTTTTATCTGTACAGCCGATGCTTCCAACAACAACGTCTCCGTAATGAATACCGACACCAATGTTAAAAGTATGTCCCTCGGGTATTTTTAAAAGACTTAAATCAAGTTTAGATACAGCATTACACATTTCGAGAGCGACGGTAACAGCTCTTAAAGCATTATCTTCATAACTTACGGTTGCGCCGAATAAGGCCATAATTGCATCACCCATAAACTTGTCAATACTGCCGCCGTGTTTTTTAATTATATCAACCATAATTGAGAAGTATTGATTTAAAAAGGTAACGACATTTTCCGGTGTATTTACTTCGCTTATAGTAGTAAAATCACGGATATCGGAAATCAGGACCGCAACACGTCTTTTTTCGCCAATAAATTCTGTTTTAGTATTCTCACCCTTAAGCAGATTATCAATTATTTCTTCCGGTACGAATCTGGAAAAAAGTTTTCTCATTCTTTTTTCTTTACCGGTAATATTCTGATAATTAAGAGACATTTCAATAAGAATCCCGATCTTCTCGCAAAAATATAAAAGCCGCTTATACATTCTGTCAGAAAAAAACAAATTTTTCACAGACGCAACATGAAGAGTTCCTACAAAATCGTTTGCATATATAACAAAACTTTCATAAGACTGTATTTTGTCGCCTTTATTTTTTTTATCGTCCAACTTTGTCAGTTGTACTTCTTTTGAAATATACTGATAATCCCTTGTCTGGGAAGCATACTCTTCAAAATCTTTTTTTGTAACTCTCAGAAAATCATTTATTTCATTTTTAATACTGCTGTTTACAAGAGCATGGTAATCATACACAACTGAATCGTTGCAGATTTCCAATGCAAAAAAATCGGCATCACAAATACCGGTTATTAATAAAATTACATGTTCAACAAACTCGTCAATATTATTAATATACGGACTTAATTCAAAAATTGAATCGAGAATTATATAATTGAAGTATTCTTTTTCAATTGAATCTGCTGTTAATAAAGCAAGATCTTTATCATCAACTTCATTCTTTTTTATTTCTCCAGGTCCATCGCAAAATTCGAGCTGCTGTTTAATCTCATCGATTATTTTCTCCGGATGAGCCGGGTCAAGTTTATAAAATAAATCGGTTCCGGATTTGTCCGCCCAAAATGAATGAACATTTGATCCGTCAGTGTAATACAAAATTACTTTTGGTATAGTTGGAGACGGAATAGATTTAATCAATCTGCAAAACTGATACCCGTCAAACGGCTGAATTGTGACAGAGCAAAGTATGATACAGAACATTTCACTCTGTATTTGCTTTAATGCATCATAGCTGTTATCATAAAAAGTCAACTCATAATTTTCGGTGCTTAATACAGTTTGAAATATTGAACGCATTGTAGACGAATAATCGCATATTAAGACTTTATTTTTTGCCATGTAATAATTCCTTTACTATGGTAACAAGATTGCCCCGTTCAAAATCCGATTTTACAATAAAACCTTGAACACCAGAATCCATAAAACGTTTTTTTGATTCAGCATCATATACGGATGAAACAACGATGATTGGTATAGACTCGTATCCTGACAGACGCTTAATATTTTCAATAAGAACAAAACCGTCCATACGCGGCATTTTTATATCGGTAACTATTGCATCATAATGTTTCATCTTTAATTTATCTAAGGCTTCTATACCGTCATTTGCAGTCTCTACAAGATACCCTTCAGTTTCCAATATTGTTTTCTCAATTTGACGTGTTGTGTATGAATCATCTACTACGAGTATACAGTTTTCCTTAACGGTTGTATGCGCCTCATATTTTTTCATGTCATATGCTAATAGAGACTTCATTCTGTTCATCAAATCCGGTATGTGAAGTATCGGAACAATTGAATAATTCTCATCGAAAACTACACCCTGAATTGGAGTAAAATTTTTAAAAACATCGGGCAGCGGCTTAACAACAACAGATACTGTCTTTAAAACCTCAGTTACACTAATTCCTAATCTTTTTTCCAGGTATTCAACAATTAGTACGGTACTTGATACTCCAGGCGAAAGTTTTCGCTCTGTCCCTATAACAGATGAAAGAGAATAAACGGGAAGTATTTGATCACGAAGCCGGAGCATATTTTGATTTTGAAGATTTATATATTCCGAAGGATCGCAATTTGTTATTTCAATAATATAATGAGATGGAATAAGATACTTAACTCCGTCTGCTGTAATAAATACACCCTGAAGAGTTGCTAAAGAAAGCGGTAGAGAAAGTTCAAAACTAGTCCCCTCATCTTTCTTTGAATTAAAATTTATTTTTCCCTTTATTTGTTCAATATTTTGTCTGACAACATCAAGTCCAACGCCTCTTCCTGACAATGCGGAGGTTTCTGTTTTAGTAGAAAAACCCGACATGAATAAAAATGATGACAGATCTTTTTCACTCATTGCTAATATTTCTTCAGACTGTTCCGGCAGATAAGCAATGGCTTTTTCTCTAACCTTATCATAGTTAATTCCGGATCCATTATCACTTATATTTATAAATATCCTGTTTGAAATTGATTTTATGGCAATACTAATAAATCCTATTTGATGTTTACCCTTTTTTTTCCGTTCTTCCGGAGTTTCAATTCCGTGATCAACTGCATTTCTTAAAAGATGCATAAGAATATCCGAAAGGGGCTCTAATATCATTTTATCAAGTGTAATGTCAGTCTCCGGTATATCAACATGAATTTGCTTATTCTGATTAATAGCTTCCATTTCTACCATTTTTTTTAAAGGATGAAGAATCATATCGATGGGGAGCATACGTAAATCAAATATTTTATTTTGAACATTGAAAACCATTGACTCAAGCTGCTGTAAATCCTCTGCAAACTGCTTTCGTATTTTTCTAATTTGTCTGCTGCCTGTCTTTTTCTCTTCATACTCAAGTTCTTCGAGCTGTTTTTTTAATTTAAATTCCCGGATAATCAAATTATCAAAGGTATGGATCAAATCATTTATGCGGTCAATTTTTACTCTTATAGATTTAACTTCACCGAGCGATGAAGAACTTTCATTATCATCATCTTCTTCATTATTTTCTGATATTTTGCTGTTAACCGCAAGCAATTCCTCAATAGAAAAAGGAGAACCGCTTGAAGCCTTTTCGAAGGTATTCATGAATAAAGAAACAGAAAGTCCGTCTGGTTTATTATCCTGTATTTTTTTTATTGCCAATGCAAGTGCATCACAGGTTAAGAATACAAGCTGAGTAATTCTGGAATTTAGTTCATATTTTGATTCCCGTATTCCCTTAAAAACATCTTCAAGTCCATGGGCAATTTCTTCTATGGAAGAATATCCCATCATTCTTGACGTACCCTTAATTGTGTGAAGCTCGCGGAGTAATACAGAAAGGGCTTCCTTATTATCTGGATTCTCTTTAAGTGTTATAATAGCATTATTTATTGAATCGAGATGCTCTTGTGTTTCGACTATATAGCCTTCTATGAACTGATTTCTGTCTACTGACATTTCTGCATTCCTTTTTCTATATTTTTTGTACATATTGTATAAAAATATTCAGCACTGAATGATTCTAATAAAAAATCATATTTTGATGATTTTTCATCTATATATTTTTCCAATAATTCTGCACATCG
>ERZ795049.4673-NODE-4673-length-13407-cov-5.761234_pt1 | contig 13407 bp, 16 predicted proteins | sample MGYA00375133_ERZ795049 | MGnify/ENA primary metagenome ERZ795049 (study PRJEB30178, sample SAMN05720147) | activated sludge metagenome | isolation source: anaerobic digester from wastewater treatment plant | place: Japan | collected 2015-04-20 ...
ATGGGTATTTTAAAATAATAAATTAAATAAAAAATTAAGGGTGGGGACCTGAGTTATACCCCCCACCCACCACCTCTCTCCTCTCACCCTCTCTCCCACTAGGACGGTCTACTCTCACACTCTTCCCTCTCTCAACCCTTCCCAAATACTTTACTACTCTATTTCCTACCTGAGAGATCACGATAACTTCAATCTTCCCTACCCAATTAGGTAACTGTTTTAACTGTTGAATTCAACTATTAGTTTTACCTCCTTTTATCCTTCTCACGACAATCCTAATAGTTGAACCTAATAGTTAAAACAATCAAACTCACACCGTTTTCTCACCCCCAAAACCCACCCCAGTCTCCCTCTGAAACCTAATAGTTGAATTAGTTGAAGTCTCACGTATACGTAGTATACGTGAGACTGACCAAACTATTATTCAACTATTAGTGAAGACTTCACCTAATTAGGTAATAGTTGAATAATAGTTGAAATTCCCTCCAAACTCCCTCCAAATTGATACCTCTAGGGGGTTGCCGTTTCTAGTAAAATAACTTATAATATTAATAAATACAATAAGTTATTTGGAGGGATCGAAATGAAAGAAAAAGTCGTACCTGTCGTTAAAAAACGTCGGGGACCTAAAGTTCAAGAAGTAGTAGAGTCTCCGACTAATTGGCCTCCTCTTCTTCAGACCAAGCTCAAAGAAAAGCTGATCAAATACGAAGCAAAGATTTTACGAACTTGGAAAACCGTAGGAACGGGAACTTTAGTATATCATGTTGAAGTCCAGCTACCTGATGGATCTACCACGAAGTGGAAGTCGTCACGCGCACCCGAATGGTGGGGCTGGATATCTTAGATGTTCGGGAGTTGAGGTTAGCCTCCTTTCCATACAACTCCCGAACTTTTTTATCAGGAGATTAAGATGGCAATTCAAGCTAAATTAAAAGATGACGTGACTATGAAGAGTATCGTAGCCTGTGGGGGAATTGTATTCTATAAAGATTGGCAGGATGTTCCCTTTTGGGAAGAAAAAGCCGCTAAGAATAATCCGTACTTAGATACTAGGGAATTGGTCAAAGAAGTTCAGACTAAAGTTGAAGAACCTGTTAAAGAAGAAATTCCTATCATCAAAGCTGAAACTCCAGTAGAAGAAGTTACTATTGAAGAGCCTCAAGAGATTTCTCTTAAAGAAGAGAAGAAACCAGCAGGGAAGAAATCTAAAGGTCAAAAAGCCGTAGATGAAATCTCATTTGAGGATCTTACCAAATAGTTGTTGTTCATGGAGAATTAACTTATAATAAAAGAGTAAGCGGTCCTAAGGAGATAGAATGACAGTTCGTCTAGGAGTCCTCCAAGATTATGAAAGCATTCGAAAGTCGAATAATTCGACTAACGCTCTGGAGAACTCTGCTTACTTCCCTAATGCGATCCGTGAAGATCTAGAAAATGGGTATCTTATTTTCGATGATGAGACTCACGGGTTTTTAGCGTTCTATCCAACCAAAAAGTCCGATCCTCCGAGAGTAACGATCTATAATATCTACGTCCCAAAGTCTTCTAGAAAGAAAGGGTCTGGTTTCCAGATGGTGGAATTCTTACGGGAATTGTATCCAGACCGCCCGATATTGGCGAAATGCCCTGTAGACATTGAATCTAATAAATGGTATGAACATACCGGATGGAAGCTCAAAGAGGTTCTTCCTCCTGAAGGTCGTAGAAAACGAGCTCTTAATCTGTGGGTCTATGAGGTAGAATCATGACTCAGGTTACGCCAGGATCACGAGTCCGAGAAGTAACTCCTTCAGAAGGAGTTAAGAGATGTGGTGCTACTAAATCTGATGGTCAACCGTGTCGTGGATATGTGGTCCCAGGGGCTAATAGATGTAAGTTTCATGGAGGTGCAGTTCCCCGAGGGATAGCTAGTTCTAATTTCAAGGATGGGAAGTATTCAAAATACTTGCCCACCGGCTTGCTTGAGATCTATAAGCAGACTCAGGAAGATGGAGAGCTTCTATCCCTGGAGGATGAGATCCGATTAGTAGATGTTAGAGTTCGTGAGCTTCTAGGTCAGCTAGAGGCGGGGCCTTCTGACGAAATTTGGGAGAAGGCTCTAGGGTTGGTAGGATCTCTTCGTGCTTATGTCAATCAAGAAGAGTATAGTAAGGTGCCTGCGGTCTTGGAAGCCTTGGACCGGTTGGTCTTGGAAGGTAGTAATGAAAAGGAAGTTTGGCAGGGTGTCCTTCAACTTATGGAGACCCGTCGACGTCTGGTGGAAGGAGAAAGAAAACGTCTAGTTGAAATGAACCATGTTATTACGAGTGAGAATGCTATGGTTCTAGTAGTTGCATTAGCTTCGGCGGTCAAAAAATATGTCACAGACAAAAGTACCCTCAACAAAATCTCGCGAGAGCTTGTTCACATCACTGCGGGACAACCTGGCGAGGTCCTTGGATCCGTCCGGTTCCCTGAATGAGAAGTTCGCTGCTCGCTATTGGAATGATCCAGTAGCTTGGGTGAACAATTGTATCATTCATACTAAGGGGGGACCGGCTGCGTATCAAGAGGATGTCTTATCTCGTGTTTCTATAGAAAAGCGGGTAAGTGTCCGGGGACCTCATGGTCTAGGGAAGTCTACCCTGATGGCATGGGCAGTTCTGTGGTTCGCTACCACTAGGGATTCACTTGGGGTTGATTGGAAGGTTCTTACTCTTGCATCAGTTTGGAGGCAGTTGGAAAAGTACCTTTGGCCAGAAATCCACAAGTGGGCTCGCCGATTGAATTGGGTGGAAATAGGACGGGAGCCTTTTACCGATAGAGAATTGCTTCAACTCTCGCTTCGCCTAAAGACGGGAGAAGCATTTGCGGTAGCTTCAGATAATCCTGAATCTATCGAAGGTGCTCATGCGGATTATATTCTCTATGTGTTTGATGAAGCAAAGATCATCCCAGATGCAACTTGGAATAGTGCTGAAGGTGCTTTTTCATCTGGTTCCGAAACCTATTGGCTGGCAGCTTCTACTCCAGGAGAGCCTCTAGGACGGTTTTACCAGATCCAAACTAAGGTAAGAGGGTATTCTGACTGGTGGGCACGGCATGTTACATTAGATGAAGCAGTTCAGGCAGGTAGAATTAGTAAAGATTGGGCAGAAGCCCGTCGCATCCAGTGGGGTGAGAATTCTGCTGCTTATAAGAATAGAGTTTTAGGAGAGTTCGCAGAGAGTTCTTCTGATGGAGTTATTCCTCTTGCTTGGGTGGAAAAAGCTATTGACCGGTGGTATGATCTTCAGAAGAAAGGTTCCCCCAAGCGTCTATCAGCTTTCGCAGTTGACGTTGGGAGAGGAGGTGATCCTTCTACTATTGCTCCGAGATATGAGATGTTTATCCCTACGATTTTCAGGTCGGATACATCCGATACCATGCACTTAGTGGGAGAAATCATTTCCCATGTAGGTAGTAGAGATATCCCAATCGTTATTGATATAATCGGTCTTGGGGCTGGTGTTTATGATAGACTCAATGAGCAGAAGTATAATGTTATTTCCTTTATTGCTAATGAGTCAACTCTCTGGGAATCTAGGTCAGGGAATTTTAGGTTTTCAGATACAAGGTCAGCTGCTTGGTGGAATGCAAGAGAGCTTCTAGATCCCTTTAGTGGGCCAGGTCTCGCTTTGCCTCCAGATGATGAAGATTTATTGATCGGAGATTTAACCGGTCCCACTTGGAAATATATGTCAGATGGTAAGATCAAGGTTGAAAGTAAAGATGTGTTAAGGACGAGATTGGGTAGGTCTACAGATTATGGTGATGTGATTATCATGTCTCTATGGGCTGAAGGATCTTCTCGTCAAGTTACTTGGGAAGACTTGGTCGGATTATCTCATGTGGAAGGGTATGTTAGTCGATGGGCATAATTCAAAATATACGTAATTTATGGAATGGGCGAACTGATGCTCCTCTGGAATCTTCTCCTGTAGAAGCTGAGGCAGCTCCTAGGGCTCCTTCCCAATACGTTACAAAAGAGGTCGGGTCTTCGGGGTTAGATCTAACCGGAGGTTGGGTTCGTGAAGCCTATACTTCTGAGCTCTATTGGCCCCAGGTAGCTCCTCTCTATCTACGTATCTGGAGAAGTGATCCTGAAGTCACCGTTGTTCGTGTGATCATGGAAACTTTAGCATCTAAGATTCAATTAGGTGTAGAGATTCCCGAACACGAGGGAAGCAGGGAGCTGGATAAGCCGACCGATGATGATAAGAAAGCCCAGGATTTCATGTATGAAGTTCTGGAAGACCTAGAGGGAGGGATCCAGTCCTGGTTGACGTCATGTATGTCTAGAGTTCCTTTCTTCGGTTGGGGATGGTGGGAAGTCCTGCCTGGAATTAGGAATCCTAAATGGAAGCCTCCCGAAGGTGACCCTTGGAGATCTGAGTTTTCAGATAATCTGGTTGGGTATCGTCGATTTGCTTTTCGACACTATTCTTCATTCTTTCAATGGGATGGAGATGATCGAACCGGTCGGATTAACGGAATGATTCAACTAGCTCCTCCGAATCCTCAAGTAACCATTCCTCTACAGAATTCTCTTCATATCAAGTTTGGAGATCAAGATAATCCCGAAGGTTTAGCAACTCTTGAAGCCATGTGGAGACTTGAAAGACTCAAGTATGGTCTTGAAATAGTTCAAGGGATTGGGTTTGAACATGCTGCAGGGTATTTGAATGTAGAAGCAACCAAGACTTTAACGGATACCGATAGAGATTTCGTGAAGAAGGCAGCTCGTGCTGTTCTTACTGCTCAAGAAGGGAATTATGCTCTTTGGCCAAGTGGATTTAAAGGTGAGCTAAAGGATGTCCCATTTCAAGCTGCATCTAGTATCCTAGATGCTATTCGATATTATGGGATCCTCAAACTTGCTCTTTTAGGTATGCAATGGGCTGCTCTAGGAACCTTATCCCCATATGGGTCGTTCTCTACTATGCAGGATGCATCAAGTCTATTCTTGACTACCTATAATGCTATGGTTGAAGGATTTGTCAATCAAGCAGACCAGCAAGTAGGGAAGAGACTATTCTCATATGAAGCAAATCAAGCAGCATTCCCAAATAGAACCCGACGTCCAAAGATTACTATTCTTCGTCGAGTGGAGAAAGGTGTCAAGCTTACAGAATTAGGTCAATTCTTACAAGCTATTTCAACTATTCTACCGATGGATGATGAAGATCTCTTAGCAATTCGTCGGTCGAGTGAAGTGCTTCCCGATAGACTCCCCGAAAATGGGAAAGTAATTGCTCAGCCAATCGGAGGTTCCGGGTTTGTAACTCCTACGGGAACAGCAGGATCCAGTATGCCTAAAACTGCACAGAAGGTTGAGACATCGGGAACTAAAGAGGAAGCTCCACAAGAAGAAGGAGAACTTGCATTACGTCGTGTCCTAGTTAGTGATGAAGAGATGCCGACCGATGTTAGTCATGAAGCCGATACAGTAGGTCCTGATAGTTTGAAGAAAGCTCTTACTAAGTTTAGATCTTGGGCAAGAAAGAATGCTCCTGAATTTGTATCAATTTTAGATGCTAAAGTTGAGGATTCTTCTGATGATGAGTGATATTACTGTAGACTGGGCTCAAACCAAGATCTATAGAGAGATTATTCATGATCTCGCTTCTAGAGTTGGGTTTATATTTGATCGGAGTATCGGTAGGTATCGAGATCTTGCTACTGGAAGATTTGTCTCAGAAAAATCATTGGGAGTTTTAATGAATTCCTATGCAGATGATTTTTTAGCTTATAATATAGATAAAATTACCAGTGATTTCCTAGATGGTAAGATTACTCTAACAGTTTGGCAAGAAAGAATGGCTAGAGAATTAAAGGATGCTTATGTGGTTACAGGTTCCGTTGGTCGAGGAGGTCGATATCTAATGGACTATAGTGATTATGGTCGAATAGGTGGACATCTTCGTGCGGAATATCGGTATTTAAATCAGTTTGCTCAGGAGATAAAGCTTGGGACCCTATCTTCTGCTCAAATTCGATGGAGAGCACATCTCTATGCTCGTGGGGCTCAAATGTCCTATTGGGAAGGTCGTAGAAAAGCTTTTCAAGATGCAGGTAAGTCTCTCGAGAGGAGAGTCTTACATCCTGCAGAGCATTGTGAGGATTGCATTCAATATGCTGCTCAAGGTTGGCAATCAATTGGTACTTTTCCTCCTCCCGGTCTCGGGTCCCGTTGTATGCATGGGTGCCGGTGTTCGATGGAATGGAAGTGAGGTGAATAATGCCAGAAGAAGTTAAAGATCTCTTGGAATTAGAAGAAGTTGATTCTCAAGAGAATCCCTCGCAGGATCCATTAGAAGAACCCTCTTCTCAAGAAGAGGAGATCTATTCATCGATTTTTTTCGTGAATTTATCTCTTCCGGATTTGATTGAAGGTCGTTCTTTCGATGGAGTTGCTTCTGGAGTATTTACGGATATGTTTGGGAGGAAAGTCGAGCTTAGGCTAGAAGATTTTCCTGAATACGTCCAGAATACTCAAGAGTTGATTGATGCATCAAAGACAGAATCAGGAGAAGTGGTCGGTCTCCCAATTGATGCAGCTGATCACAATAAGGGAGATGCTGCGGGGTGGATCGTAGGAGTAGAATTAGCAGGGTCTGTTATTCGATTTATCCCTAGATGGACAGAACGGGGGATCGAATATCTCAAGAAAGGGATCCGCAGAATGTTTTCTCCTACGATAAGTCTTTCGAATAAGACAGTCCTTGGAGGGAGTTTGACCAACTGGCCGGCGACTCGAGATTCTCGAGGGAAAGTTCTTTTACGTCCCATCGAGCTTTCTTCGAGTCTTCACACAATTACATGGGAGAGCCCTAGTGCGGAAGATCGACTACGAGGATTCTGTAAAACCTCTCTTCCAGATTGTGAATTAGAGAGTATTCATCCAGAGTATCTATCTATTAGATCCGGAAAAGATGATAAGCTCTATCGTGTTAGTTATACCCTAGACTCATCTGGGGTGTATAATTTAGGGGATCCTTCGACCTGGGAAGAAGAGATACTTCCTTTGAAGGATCCTACTCTTGAAGGAGATAAAAATATGGGTGAATTATCTCAAGAACAGATGGCAGAGCTTGCCCAGAAAGTTGCAGGGATTTTAGCCGAGTCACACAAACAGTCGTCTCCTCCCGATCCTTTAGCGAATTTGCTAGAATTGGAAGGACTTACCGAAGATGCTAAGAAACAGCGAAAGATCGAACTTCAAGGCCAATTAGCAGCTATTCGGAAACAGGCTGAGTTAGAGTACCGAGAAGAGCTTGCTCGTCTCTCATTCGAGAATTCAATGATGGAACTCTCTCAGAAATTAACCCAGGGGTTGGATGAAGCTCCTCGAGGATTTCGTGTTTCAGCTGAAGAGCTCAAATCTCATCTGTTGAAGCTACCTCATGAGGAAGCAAAGTTCTGGGGTGAACTTATGACTCACACACTTGTTGATGGCTTCATTGAATTCAGTGAGCGAGGGTCCGGGAAAGCTCCCAAGGGAACTCATCAACTCCCGGATGAAATCGTGAAGAAATTAGATTCTGGAAGTTTTACTCTCAGTGATCTAAGTAATCCGATTCTTGAACTTGGTGATTTAGATCAATACGATCTGACTAAGTGGGCTCAGAAGTAGGAGATGAAATTATGACAGCATTAACTGCAAATGTGAATCGCCCCTATCGAATGCCTCCGGGAGGTCTACGCCTGGAGAAAATTCCTTTAGCGGGATACACAAATTATGGAGCTGGTAATACCAGTTTTACTGTGTACAAGGGCTCTTTGATGTTCTGTGATATCTCAGATACTGATGGATACTTCTCACCAATTGCGGGAACTCCTACAACAGGGGATGTATTTGGAGGTGTCGCAATGGAAAAGCAAGTTGTTAGTTCTGCTGATACAGCAGATGGGTCAGTAGTTTGTAGTGTTGCTCTTGATGGTGTTTGGGGGTTTGCCAAAGGTAATCTTGCTCAAACAGATCTAGGTGCAACTATCTACGCTACGGATGATAATGCTATTACTTCCGCTTCTACAGGAGCAGTCCCAATTGGGATCTTGGAATTAGTAGATTCGACTTATGCGTGGGTCAACATTGGTGACTACACGATGAAGCCGCAGGCATAGAGGAGGATTAGATTATGATTACTCGTTCAGATATTGCTGCTCACTTAGAACGGTCAGTTCGGGTAGGATTCTTAGCAGGTGGTAAAGAGTATCGCCCTCTTCGAAGTCCTTTCGTCCGAGAAGTCCCTTCTGATGGAGCTTTCGAATCTTATGCTGATATGGGCATGCTTCCATGGCCTATTCAGAACGCAGGGATGATGGGAGCAGGTGGTACTGATAGCCGTACCGGAGCAACGGTTACAAATCGTATGTCCGGAGGTCGTCAGATTACTATCATTGGTGGCCAAGAAAAGTCAATGATCGTTTATAATACCGATTGGGAAATTGCTATTGGTATCGAACATAACGCTATTGATGATGACAAGGTTGGTGACTTGGAAGCTTGGGCTCGGGGAGCTGCTTCGAATTTTGAAAAGCATAAAGATTATCTAGCCTTCAGTGCTTTGAATTCAGGAGCTGCGAGTACTTATGGGAATGCTTATGATGGCCTGTCATTCTTCAATGATTCACATGTTGATAAGAGTGCAGAGTATCAGACAGTTCAAGATAACAGCTATTCTCTAACCTTGAGCTTAGATAATTTCCAGACTGTAAAAATCGCTGCTTCTAAATTCTTAGATGATCGAGGTCAGCCGGTTGGGTTTAATCACAACTTACTTATTGTCCCTCCTGATCTTGAATACGCAGCTGCTCAGATTACTTTGAATCGAGAAGCTTATGATACAGGTAACCGGGAAATGAACCCGTACGCAGGATCAGTTCGATCAATTATTGCTCCAGGTGGTTGGTTAGATTCAACTGCTTGGTTCTTAATTGATGGGAGCCAGCCTCAGAAACCTTTGAATCTTCAAGTTCGTAAGCAACCTTCATTAATAATCTGGGATGAAGAATCTCAAGGTGGAGGTGGAGTTCGTTACTACAAGTGGCATGCTCGATACTCCGTATTCTACGGTGACTGGAGATTAGCAGTCATGGGTAACACCTAAAAGGAGGTGTCAAATGGCTGGTGAAACTAATTTTACAACTGTTGTAGCCAATCTAACGGGGAACGTGACTGGAGACGTAGCAGGAAATTTAACTGGAGACGTGACTGGGAATGTTTCGGGTCAAGTTTTAATTGCCGCTCCTACTGCGTACGATGGAGGTACGGGGAATAAGGCAATTAGTCCTTCGATCGGGGCTGCTTCTCTTACTAAGGGGTCCGCGGGAACAGACTATACTCTAGCTGTTCCAGGAACTGCAAATATTGGGAAGAGAATCAAGGTCTACTCAACAGGAGCATATGCTCATGTCGTTACTGTAACAGGACTACTTGGAGGGAATACCCTTACGTTTGCTGAAGCTGCAGGAGCAGGGTTTACTCTTCTTGCAATTTCAGCTACAGCTTGGGTCGTAGAGTCCTTGAATGGTATTACTCAAAGTCAGGTTGGTTGATCGTAGGCTGTTTCAAGAGATTTCTTTTGAAACAGCCTACAGACCTCTCCTGTGGACTGTAAGAGTACTAGATGGTCCCCTCCCCATCTAGTACTCGAGGAGATTTTTTATGAGAAAATTTGGACCTATTTCATCAGGAGCAGCAGTTGGTAACGATGATTTAGCAACTGCAACCGGTTCGTCATCTCATGTTGTTTCAGGAACTGTCCTAGGTGTTGTTCTTAAGTATACTGGAAGTCCTCCTGCAACAACTGAAGTAAGTATTCAATCTAAGGCGGAAGATACTCCTGCATATGATCTGATACCTAAAGTGGTTGGGAACACTGACGGAGTTTTTTATCCGTTAGTCGAAGTATACACAAATGTATTTCATGCTGTCCCTACCCCTCTTCATAATAAAGTAACTGTAAAGATTGACAAAGCAGATGCAAACGATTATGTTGAAGTATGGCTTTTCTTAGGAGATTAGTACTATGACAGACCCAAAAACTTCTTCGTATGGGGCTTCAACAGGAGTTGCAGCTCTTGTTCCTAGATATGCTACAACTTCGGGAGATTTTTCAACGACAACTCGGCCTACTCAAGCTCAAGTTGTTACTTTCATTGATCAAGTAAGTAGTCTTGTTAATTCAATTCTGGGAAAGTATGGGTTTTCTATTCCTGTAACTAATGATCTAGTTACCGATATGCTAACTCTATTCGTTGAAGAAGAAGTAGCAGCGATTGCTGAAGGGATTAATGGGTCTGGTCGATTTGGTCCTACAACTAAGACTCCTAAAAAGAGTCGGTTTCAGATTATTTTAGATGATGTTCAAGAATTCGTTGAAGAAAATGCAGTTGGGATCGAAAGTCTAGGTGCTTCTCGACCATCTCCAGAATCTTTTGGGATTGGGTTTAGAGATACTAATGAACGAGGAGATCCGACATTTCCAATCTTTCAACGAGATGCTTTTGGAGCTGATGGCTTCTTTAAGGATTACGACAGTGACTGAGTTTATTATTGCCCCTTTAGCAGGACGAGCAGCAACTCGTTTTATCATTGAACCGGGGGATACTCCTGTTCGACGAGCTTTCTTACATGAGAAAGACCCGTTCTTTCAGGAACTTCGAGAAGGAGCTCGAACAATCGGTCGTCGATGGGTTGAGATCGTTCGTGAAGAAGTTCCTAAGGTTTCAGGAGACCTAGCAAAGAGTCAGATTACAAGAACATATGTTCGTAATGGTCAAGTTGAACTTAGAACATATCAGAAACAACCTCAAGGGACTTGGGTAAGCAAGGGAACAAAAGCTCATATCATCGAAGCACGGAAAAAGCCCTGGTTGATCTTCTTTTGGGAAAGAGGTCCCGAAGGCCCTAGAGTATACAAATTCAAGAAAGTCAATCATCCCGGAGCAAAGCCCAATGACTATCTAGATCGTTCAGTCAAAAGGCTTGAGCCGGAAGCAAATCAAGAATTAGCTAATGTTGTTTCTCGATGGATTATTAGGAGATTGTAATGAGTGAATCCTCTCTAACAACAGCATTACAGACAGAACTTCGAACTCTTACATCTGTGTTCAGTTCCGCCGATGTTGTAATTAATGATTGGTCGATCTTGGATGGCCCTTCTGAAAATTCTCCCTATATTCTAATTGAGAATTCTGATCAGTTTGATACTAATAATCTACAGACAGATGGGACTATCCTCTGGAGAATCCCGTTCTGGATTATTAATCGGTTTATCGATTGGAAAACATCTCTACCAAGTTTCCAATCATATCGTGATTCTGTACTTACTCATCTATCTCATCCTGGAGATTTCTTAGATAGTAGTGCAGGATTGGCCTGGGGAGTGAGAGGGTTTCAGAATGATGGTGATGTTGTAGGGATCTACGACAGATATACTCAGAATGATTCAGAAGCTCTACCAGTATTTCATGCTCAACGAATAATTCTACTCGTTGAGGAAAGAGTGTAATGGAGGGAAGAATGGCTACAGATTGGGGTAAGATTATGATAGGGACTCGTTTAGAGAAGATGGTAGAAGCCAATTTCTTTAAATCTTGGTCTCTTCTACTTACTCAAGGACTTCGTCCTGGGGATCGTTGGGAGATGACTACTGGGATGGTAGCTCATACTGCATCAAATGTATTAGTTAGAAAGTTACTTGAGTCCGACTGTGATACTCTATTTATCTTGGATAGTGACGCAGAAGTTTCAAGTGATTTTCTAGAGAAGTTTCGATCGTATGAACCAGGTTGGGAATTTGATGCTCTACAAGCATGGTATCCTCGACGAGGGTGGCCTCCGGAATCAATCTGGTTCAGATTCGATGGAGAAGGTCGTCTTCATAATTGTTTGGTCTTAGACCAAGAGACTACTGAAGAAGTTGCCCTAATAGGGACTCATGCAGTTCTAATTCGGAAAAGTCTATTCCAAAAGATGCTTGGTGATGAGGATCCTGAAAAGTTTGAATGGTTCTTTTATCCTCGTCATGAAAAGATGTCTGAAGATGCAGGATTCTCTTTTGAAGCTGCTAAGTCTGGAGGACGGCTAGGAGCGACATCAGCTGTCCAAGCCGGTCATATTAGTCATCTTGCTCTTGGTTGGGAGACGTATCAAGAATATTTAGTGACATCTGGTCAATTAGATCAGATTCGAATTCAGGATGAAACTAAAGATCTTCTATCAAAACTGTATGATATGCCTCTTGAGGAGATTCAAGAAAGAGTCTTTCATGGTTCAAAGAATGTTCGAGCTCAGTGGGAAAAAGCTAACCCTCAAACTCCTGAGGAAGTTCATCAGTTCTATGGTTGGGAGGAAAATGGGTATCTATTTGATTTAGCAAAATGGAATCAAACAAAGACTTATGTTTCAGTTCTAAAACTTTTAGAACGACTTCCTCGAGGACGAGTTTTAATAATTGGTCCAGGAATTGGTCATGAAATTTCAGCAGTCCGGGAGAAGAATTCCCTAGTTGATGTGTTCGAACTTCCTGGAGTTTTAAGAAATGTTTGTGCTTCCCGATTTCGGGAAGACCCCTTAGTTCGGTTTTTTAGAGAAGATACTCTAGAGCAAGCTCTTCGAAAAGACGATATTTCTAATATATATGATTTTATAGTTGCAATTGATGTATTAGAACATTTTACTCCTGAAGAGTTTCTGATAAACTTGAACCTTATGGAAAAAGTTTTGAAACCTGGAGGTCTTCTTGTTGCTCATAATTCGTGGGGAGATCAAGATTTATACCCAATGCATACAGATTTTTCTGAAGAATTCAATTCTTGGGTAGAATCTTCTTCTATGACTCCTAAATCAAGTATATCTTGGATGAAAAGTCGGTAAATCCCGCTTCGTCGGGAAAGGAGATAAGTAATGGCAAATGTATCTGGTAGACAATATGGCGTAGGGATGAGGTATGCGACTGTCTTTGCTCTTAACGAGAGTGGGAGCCCTGCTGCAACTACAGGGAACTCCGGCGAAACAGCGTATTCCGGTATCCAAATGGTTGGGAGTAAGACCTTTAATCTTACAATTCCCGACCCAGTGAAGATCTCTCATGTGGGAGATGATCGTGTTCTTCAAGTAGACTATCTTCCCTCAAAGGAAGCAATCTCTGGTGACTTAACCGTTGCTGAAGAGAATCAAACTCTTCTTGCTCTACTTTCTGGGACTAATCAAGTTGTTGTTGGTGAATCTACATTAGTAGGTTTGGGAACTAGTGAGCAGGGGTTTGAACCCCAAGTAGGCTTACTTCTCTATCAGCAAGCTCTTGATGAATCAGGGACTCGTCAGTGGAGATATGCTCTTCTACCGAAAGCTACTCTCTATGCACATCCTGGAGG
>ERZ795049.4674-NODE-4674-length-13407-cov-4.638256_pt1 | contig 13407 bp, 10 predicted proteins | sample MGYA00375133_ERZ795049 | MGnify/ENA primary metagenome ERZ795049 (study PRJEB30178, sample SAMN05720147) | activated sludge metagenome | isolation source: anaerobic digester from wastewater treatment plant | place: Japan | collected 2015-04-20 ...
GTCGCCGGCGAGGCGAACAATCGAGCGCAGGAGGACGGCTTCGAAGGCGTCGATGCAGTGGGAGATGGTGGCGAGGTTGGGGTTGGACATGGGAAGAAGAGAATTCGAAATACGAATTTCGAAGTACGAAACAAATTCGAAATGCTAATATAAATGATGTAACGGGGGCTAACTGCTCCGGAGTGTTACAAGATGGGAGACCAGCGGGCGTTTGGGAGCGCTCGGTGTTGGGGATTATTATGCGGCGAAGGAGAGGGAAAAAGGAATTCCCTTAGGGACCCTTAGAGGAACTTAGCGGAGCGTAATTTGCGCGCGAGCTTTTTACGACGCCGTCGCCGTTTCTCTGAAAGGATAAAAATGTTGTGCATGCAGTCCTTAGTGTCCCGTTGAAACACTAATGTTCGTACGAGTTTCTGATGAATCGGGGCTCACAACGATGGAGAAAAACCGGGGCGGGCCGTTGGGGGCAATCACGAGGACGCAAGGCGAGTGACGATTCTTGATGAGGACGAGGGACGATACTTAAATGAGGATGAGAGACGGATTCTTGAGTGAGAAGAGGGATGCGGCCCGGGAAAGCCCGGCGCGGCGGCGGCGCAAGTTGGCAGCAACCAAGCGACGCAAAGGGAGAAGTCGACGAAGGGTGAGAAGCGACTTACATCCCGGCGCCGCGGAGCAGTTCGGCCTGGTGATGTTCGATCAGCGGGTCGATCACGGGGTCCAAGTCGCCTTCGATGATCTGCTCCAGGCTGTAGAGCGTCAGGCCGATGCGATGGTCGGTCAGCCGGTTCTGGGGGAAATTGTAGGTGCGGATCCGTTCGGAGCGGTCGCCGCTGCCGACCTGCGCCTTGCGCTGGGCGGCCTGCGCGGCGTGCCGGCGGCTCTGCTCGAGGTCGAGCAGCCGGGCGCGCAGCACCTTGAGCGCCTTGGCCTTGTTCTTGATCTGACTCTTCTCGTCCTGGCACGAGACGACCAGGCCGGTCGGCAGATGCGTGACGCGGACGGCCGAATCGGTCGTGTTGACCGACTGCCCGCCCGGCCCGCTGGAGCGGAAGACGTCGATCCGCAGCTCTTCGGGCTTGAGCTCGACCTCGACATCCTCGGCCTCGGGCATGACGGCGACGGTGACGGCGGAGGTGTGGATCCGGCCCTGCGCCTCGGTGGCCGGCACGCGCTGGACGCGATGGCCGCCCCCCTCGAACTTGAGCCGTCGGAAGACGTCCTCGCCGGTGACGAGGAAGATCACCTCCTTGAACCCGCCCAGGTCCGACTCGTGGCTGGAGAGCAGCTCGATGCGCCAGCCGCGGATTTCGGCGTAGCGCGCGTACATGCGGAACAGGTCGCCGGCGAACAGGGCGGCTTCCTCGCCGCCGGTGCCGGCGCGGATCTCGATGATCGTGTTGCGGGCGTCGTTGGGGTCGCGCGGCAGCAGCAGCAGGCGCAGGGTCTGCTCGGCGTCGGCCAGCGCGGCGCGTGTGGCGTCGATCTCCTCGCGGGCCATCGCGGCGATCTCGGCGTCGTCCTCCTGTGCCAGTTCCTCGGCCTGTGCGAGCTGGCCGGCGAGGCGGTCGCGCTCGGCCCAGGCGTCGCGGATTTCGGCGAGTTCGCGGTGACGGCGGGTCAGTTCGGCGTAGCGCCGCGGATCGTGCGCCGCGCCGGGCTCGGCGATCAGGGCTTCAATTTCGGCCAACTGCTGGCGGATCGTTTCAAGGCGCTGGTCGGGACGGTTCATGGGTCGAGGGGCCGGTGGGATGAACGCGCGGGCGCGCCGGACGCCGTTCCATTTCAACGGAAACGGGGGTAAAGGGCAATGGGAGTTCGGCGCGATGGCGAGCGACGCGGTACGCGGGCCGAACCCGCCGGACAGTGGGGACAGTCGGGCGGATTGAAGATGCGCCGGGGCGCCGGTAGAATGCGTGAGGCCCGGTTTTCGTGAGCCGAGGACGAGGGACGGAAGCTGGGAGACGAATGCTGGGGAGGGCCTTTGGGGGTGAGGAACGAGGACGAAGACGAGCGACGAGGGACGATTTCAGCGTGACGGACGAACCGGTGAGTAAGGAATTTCATCCATGACGTTATCCCCTGAATCGGTCTGGCCCACCTATACGCGGGCGGCGGCGCGGGTCTGCCTTGAGGCATGGGCCGCGATTCAGCCCTTCTACTTTGGCCAGGCGTGCGACGTCGTGGACAAGCCCGATGGACCCTGCACCGAGGCCGACCGGCTCGCGGATCGACTGATTGTCGAACAGCTGAGCCGGAAGTTCCCGCGATCGGAGTATGGCTACCTGACGGAGGAAAGCGAGGACGACCGGGAGCGGCTCGAGCGCGACCGGGTGTGGATCATCGACCCGATCGACGGCACGAAGGACTTCATCGCGCGGCGCGACAACTTCTGCATTCAGGTGGGGCTGGCCGAGCGCCTGGCCGACGGCCAGTGGCATCCGGTGGCCGCGGCGGTGTATCAACCGGTCGCCGGCCAGCTGTGGACGGCGACGCGCGGGGGCGGCGCGTTCGTGCAACCCGTCCCGTTCGATCCGTCGCACTGGGCGAACGGTCGGATCCCCGCTCCGGTCGGCGAGCCGGCACCGATCCACGTCACCCCAATCGACCGGCTGGACCAGGCCCGCTCGGTCGTCAGCAACGCCAACCGCTCCAGCCGGCTGATGGCGCTGATCCACAGCCTGGAGCTGGCCGACTACTGGCACACCGGCTCGCTGGGGGTGAAGGTCTGCACGATTGCGAATGGCGACGCGGAGTTGTATGTCAACCTCGGCGTCGGGAAAACCAAGGAGTGGGATACGGCCGCGCCGGCGCTGATCCTGACCGAGGCGGGGGGGCGGCTGACCGACTTCGACGGGAACACCTGGACCTACAATCAGGAGGACGTGGTGCATCGCCACGGGCTGCTGGCGACTAACGGCGCGATTCACGAACTGACGCGCGCGCGGGTCAAGGCGTTTCTGGAGGAACACCCGACGCCGTATTGGTGAGGGCGAGGGCGGGATCGACGCGAATGCGTTACCGATACCGATTACCGCTGAGGGGCGTGGGTTACATCGTTTCGAGGCGGAGGAACCAGTCGCCGTGCTCGGCGTCGACGCGGACGACGGCGCCGCCGAACGCGAGCCAGAACGCCTCGGCCAGCCGTTGGTAGCGCTCGAGCGCTTCACGATCCTTCTCGTCGAGGAAAATCGCCGGCACGCGCTGGAGCGCCTGCTGGACATGGCCGAAGCTGAGCGCGACGTAGCCCTGGGGAGGCCGCGGCGGGCGTTGCCAGCTCCGGGCGGTCAGCTCGTGCCAGGCCAGCGCCGCCGATTGGTCGGGCGCGGCCGCCGCCTGGGGGCGCAGTTCCAGCGGGTGGAGCCAGAGATAGACATCGTCGCCGGCCGGTGCGCCGGTCAGCGCGGCGCGCGCCCAATGCTCGGCCGGGGCGAGGGCGCTGGCCGTCAGCGGGGGCTGGTCGTGCCAGAAGAGGAGCGCGGGAATCATCGGCGTCGTCGATTCGAAGGCGGCGACGCCGACGCGGCCGCGATCCTGGGCGTCGTCGTCGCCGGCCAGGACCTCCAGGAGCCGGAGCCGCACCGCCGCCAGCCAGACGAGGTCGTCGCCCAGATCCTCAAGGACATCCTCCCAGGAGAAGCCGGCCAGCGGGAGGATCGCCCGGGCAAAGGGGGCCGCCATGTCGACCTGGAACAGCTCGGGGGGCAGCGCGTCGGTCGGCGCGGGCGCCGGCGCGGCGGGCTGGGCGGCTTCGGCGTCGCGGTCCAACTGGCGGGCCAGCCGGGCCGGGCGGGGGCCCGCGACCTTCATCTCGAGATTGAACAGCGAGGGGCCCCACTGCCGCATGGAAATCAGATCGACGCCGTCCAGCCGGAGCTGCCAGGCCTGGAGGCGCTGTTCGGACTCGTCGGACATGCCGCGGTCGCGCTGCAGCGCGAACTGGCGCAGGTGACCCCAGAAGGCGACGGGGGCGAAACTGAGGGTCAGCGCCGACTGCGAAGCGGCGCCGTCGGCGAAGGGGAGGAAGGCCGGTTGCCCGGCGCGCAACCGGGTCGACTCGGGCCAGGCGGGGGCGCTGGCCACGATGGCGCGGCGGGGGAAGGTCTTGAGCCGGTCGATGATCGTCGGCAGCGGGCCGGGACCGTAGCGCCGCATCGAGGCGCAGATCCAGCCGCCGACCTGGCAGAAGGTGACGCTGCGGCCCTGGCGCTCGTCGCGGTATTCATACAGCGTGACGCCGTGGTGGCGGCTGGTCTGGAAGCGGTAATCGCGCAGAAAAAGCTCGATGAGCGGGCCGAGGCGGGCCTTGAGCGGGGTGTCGCCGCGGAAGAAGGCCATGAAGCCGACATCGCCCGCGCCGGAGGCGTCGCCGCCCCATTCGCCGAACATCAGCCAGGCTTCCTCGCCGAGGGCCTCGAACAGCGCGCCGTGATACGCGCGCAGGCGGAGACGCGCGCCCTGTTCGCCGTAGCGGGCGAGCCAGTCGTCCCATTCGCCGAGGGCTTGCATGACGCGCTGGACGGCCTGCTCCGGCCCGGGTCCCTCGCGCCGCAGCCAGTGGCGCTGCCAGGCCGGTTCGAAGCGGGAGATGCGGAATGCGGCCGAGAGGCGGTCGGGGAGGAAGGCTTCGACCGGATAGGTGACGACGCGCGGCGTGAGCCACCAGTAGAGGGCGGCGGCGGCCACCCCTGCGATCAGCGCGCCGGCGCCGATCCAGCGCGCCTTGCGACGGCGTTTCATTCGCGGAGGTTGGTTTCCCAGTAGGCGATATCGACGAACTTTTCCCACAGCGAGCGATTGTCGTCGGTCAAGTGGACCTGCTGCAGGGTGGAGAGCCACGCCGGTTTGCGCGGCGGTCGGATCAACTGCATCCCGCATTCGGCGAGGAGCCGGTTGCCTTTCTTCGTGTTGCAGGCGACGCAGGCCAGGACGACGTTTTCCCAGCGGGAGGTGCCGCCGCGCGAGCGGGGGACGACGTGGTCGATCGACAGCTCGCTCTCATGCGGCCGGCGCCCGCAATACTGGCAGCAATACTGGTCGCGGAGGAAGATGTTGCGCCGGTTGAACTTGACGGTGCGCGGCGGCACGCGGTGGTAGCGCGACAGGACGATCACATGCGGGACGAGCAGACTGAAATTGGGGGTGTGGATGACCGGGTGGGCGTCGCGGCCGAATTGGGAGAGCTCGCGCCAGGATTCGAAGTCGTAGGTCTGGAAGTCCTCCGAGACGATGCGGGCGAGCTCCTGGAAGACGAGCGTGAGCGCCCGGCGGACGGTGCAGACGTGGACCGCGACCCAGTAGCGATTGAGAACCAGGACCTGATGGTTGAGCATACGACAATCCGTTCTCAAGCGGCCTGCATGCCGACTCGATCCAACTGACTGACGCTGCCGAAGTGCCGTGCGCCCCCGCCGGCCGCGGTCGGGTACAGGTTTTAGAATTTATAACGCAGCCGGCGCAACTCGTCCAGTCTCAATCGATTGGCGGGGGCACAGCTTGACACGGTTCGAGAGTTGGTCTCTCGTTCAGCCCCCCGCTGGAAGACCGGTTCGAGCAGGATGCCCTCGTGGCGTGCGGCGGCAGAAAGCGCGCAGCGCGCTTGGCGACGCCGCTTTGGACCGGTGAGCATCAGCCCCGGTCATTGGATCCAAAGCGGTGTCGACGGATTGTGAGGCAACGCTCTGGCTCATCTGTTTTGGCTCACGAATTGCTTTCCACGGAATCAGGCGGTTTTCCGCCCAAATGGTTCGTCAGGGGATAGATAGCATGTCGGACCGGGGCCGCGTCGGCGACCTGGAGATTGACCAGGATCTGGTGCAGCAGCGGCGCGACTGGCGGGTGCAGCGGATTGGCTGGGCGGTCATGGGTCTCATCCTGCTGGCGGCGTGCCTGGGTTTGTTTGGGCATGGTCCGCTCAGCCGGGCGACGGCCGGCGACGGAGGGGGTCCGCTCCAGGCCGAATATGAGCGATTCTGCCGGTTGCAGACAGCGACGACGCTGCGGTTGCGCATTCAACCGGCGGCGGTGCGCGACGGGCGCGCTCGGCTGTGGCTCGATCGCGACTACCTGAACGCCGTGAGCCTGGGGGCGGTCGTGCCCGAGCCGGAGCGCGTCGAGGTGGGGAGCGACCGGATCATCTATGAGTTCGCCGTCGATGAGAGGGGGGAGGGCCCGGCGGTCGTAAGCTTCGAGCTGGAGCCGCAGCGGCCCGGGTTGCTGAGGGGCGGCGCCGGGCTGGAGGATGGACCGTCGATACCGCTCCGGATGTGGGTCCATCCCTGAACCCGCCCGGCCGCCAAGGAGAGAATGGAGCCTGCCATGGACGCCGTCTTGCGCGGACTGTCGGTGTATGTGTTCCTGCTGATTGTGTTTCGCATCAGCGGCAAGAGGTCGCTGGGTCAGGTGACGAACTTCGATTTCGTCCTGCTGCTGATTATCGCGGAAACGACGCAGCAGGCGTTGCTGGGCGATGACTTCTCGATCACCAATTCCTTCATCCTGATTGTGACGCTGATGCTCGTGGATATCGCGCTGTCGCTGTTGAAGCAGCGGCTGCCGCGGCTGGACCGGCTGCTGGAGGGGACGCCGCTGGTGGTCGTCGAGGACGGCCGGCCGATTCAGGCGTATCTGAGGCGGGCGCGGATCGACGAGGAAGACATCCTGACGGCGGCGCGGGGGACGCAGGGACTGGAGCGGATGGAACAGATCAAGTATGCCGTGCTGGAGCGCAATGGCGATATCACGATCATCCCGCGGTGAGCGGGGGGCGCGGGGGGAGAAGGCGGGCGGGGAGATGGCCTGATTCGAGAGCCGAGGACGAGGGACGAGAGCCGAGAGCCGAATTGTGGGATGGGGCGTTGGGGTCGGGGACGAGGACGCGGGACGGGTTATGGGGGGGTTATTTCGCGGGGGCAGGTTCGGGGTGGGGGAGCGGGTCCTTCTCGGCGCGGCCGGGGTGGGAGAGGGATTCGTCGTCGGCGCGGCCGAAGAGGCCGAGGAAGTCCTCGATGATCATGTAGAGCGAGGGGATGAGAATCAGGGTGATGGCGGTGGCGAAGAGGAGGCCGTAGCCGAGGGAGATGGCCATCGGGATCATGAAGCGCGCCTGGCGGGAGGTTTCGAAGATCATCGGGGCGAGGCCGCCGAAGGTGGTGAGGGTCGTCAACATGATCGGGAGGAAGCGGCGGACGCCGGCCAGGTGCATGGCCTGGAAGGCGGAGTGGCCGGCGGCGCGCGCCTCGTTGGCGAAGACGATCATGATCAGCGAGCCGTTAATGACGACGCCGCCCAGGGCGATGATGCCCATCAGGCTGATGACGGAGAGGCTGTAATCCATCAGCATGTGGCCGATGATGGCGCCGACGACGCCGAAGGGGATGGCGAACATGACGACGAGGGGCTGGATGTAGCTGCGGAAGGGGATGGCGAGCAGGATGTAGATCGCGAAGAGGGCGATGATGAAGCCGATGCGCAGGGAGCCGAGGGATTCGCGCATGTCGCTCTGGCGGCCCTGGAAGCTGTGGGCGAGGCCGGGGAAGTCGGCGGCGAGGCGGGGTAGGACGTCGTTGGTGAGGGCGGCGAGGACCTGATTGGTCATCTCGTCGGGCTGGACGTTGGCGGTGACGCTGATCGTGCGGCGACCGTCGCGGCGCTGGATGGAGGTATAGGCGCGGCCGCGGTCGACGCGGGCGACCTGGCGCAGCGGGACAAAGGCGCCGCCGGGGGTGCGGATCATGATCTGTTCGATGTCGTATTCGCTGGCGCGTTCGAGCTGGGGGTACTGGACGCGGACGGTGATCTCGTTGCGGCCGCGCTGCTGCTTGAGGGCCTCGACGCCCTCGAAGGCGGCGCGGACCTGTCGCGCGACGTCGTTGACGGTCAGGCCGAGGCCGCGACCTTCCTCGGTGAGGGTGAAATCGAGCTGTTCCTTGCCGGGTTCGTAGCCGTCGTCGATGTCGGAGACGCTGGGGAATTCCTCGAGGTATTCGGCGAGGCGTTCGCCGGCGCGTTCGAGGGTGGGGACCTCGGCGTGGGCGAGCTCGACGGTGATGGAGGAGCCGCCGCCGGGGCCGCCGCGGTCGGACTCGAAGCGGAGGGATTCGAGGCCGGCGATCTGGCCGACGGCGTTGCGCCAGAGGTCGGTGAAGGCGGTGGTGGAAATGGGGCGGACGTCGGCGTCGGTCAGCAGGACGCGGACGTTGACCGAGTGTTCGTTGATGTTGGAGAAGATGCCTTCGGAGAGACGGTCGCCGCCCTGGCGGTGGATGATTTCCCAGGCAGCGGCTTCGAGCCGGTCGCGGACGGCGACGGCGCGGGCGTGGGGGGAGCCGATCGGCAGCGTGGCGGTGACGACGGACTGGTCGGCCTCGACCTTGGGCATCAGGGTCATGCCCATGCGGCCGCTGAGGGCGTAGCTGCTGACGAGAGCGAGCAGGCCGAGGCCGCAGGCGACGACAAGATAGCGCAGGCGCATGCAGGCATCGAGCAGGGGGGCGTAGAGGCCGTAGATGGCGCGGCGCAGAAGGCGGCTGATGGCCTGCTGACCGCGCAGGACCAGGTGGAGGATGGGGTTGCGCGAATGAGGCTGAAGCTGGGCCAGATGCGTGGGGAGGATCAGCACCGCCTCGAGCCAGCAGACGATGAAGACGGTGACGACGACGAGAGGAACGGCGCGCCACATCTTGCCCATCGTGCCGGGGATGAAGAGGAGGGGGACGAAGGTGACGATGTTGGTGAGGACGCTGAAGGCGACGGGCATGGCGACCTCGCGGACGCCGTGGATGGCGGCGGCGGTGGGGGAAAGGCCGCGCTCGCGGTGCTGGTAGATGTTTTCGCCGACGACGATGGCGTTATCGACGACGATGCCCAGAGCGATGATGAAGGCGAACATCGACATCATGTTGAGGGTGACGCCCTGGAGGGGGAGGAAGAGGAAGGCGCCAAGGAAGGAGACGGGGATGGTGACGGTGACCCAGAGGGCGAGGCGCAGTTCGAGGAACATGCCGAGCATCAGCATGACGAGGCCGAGACCCATGGCGCCGTTCTTGAGGAGCAACTGGAGGCGTTGGTGGTACATGTCGGAGCGGTCGTTGTGGATGACGTAGGAGACGCCGTCGGGGAGGGAGGATTCGACCTCGGCCATGACGCGGCGGGCGGCGCGGGAGACCTGCAGGGGGGTCTGGTCGCCGATGCGGTAGATTTCCAGGCCGATGGCGCGGCGGCCGTTGTAGGTGGCGATGGCGTCGATGTCCTCGAAGGCTTCGCGGACGGTGGCGATGTCGCCCAGGTGGATGATCGAGCCGTCGGGGGTGGTGATGATCGGGATGCGGGCGAACTCGGCGGCCCAGTCGCGGCGCTCGTCGAAGCGGACGAGGATTTCGCCGGCGGCGGCGTCGACGGCGCCGGCGGGGACTTCGACGGCGTTGCGGGCGATCAGATCGGCGATCTGCTGGAGGGTGAGGCCGTAGCGCCGGAGGGTTTCCTGCGAGGCATTGACGTGGATTTCGAAATCGCGGGTTCCCTCGAAGTCGATCTGGGTGATGCCCTCGTCCTGGAGGAGACGGTCGCGGACCTCCTCGGCGATGTTGCGCAGGGTGAACTCGTCGACATCGCCGTAGAGCTGGACCTCGAGGACATCGCGGCGGCGGGTGACCAATTCGATCTGGGGTTCCTCGGCGTCGTCGGGGAAGGTGCGGATGCGGGCGATGGCCTGCTGGACGTCGGTGTAGATTTTCTGGTGGTCGCCGTTGGGTTCGATTTCGAGCATCACGTCGGCGGAACCCTCGCGGGCGGTCGATTGCATTTCGACGATGCCCTCGATCGCGCGGACGGCTTCCTCGATGACGAGGATGATGCCGTTTTCGACTTCCTCAGGGCCGGCGCCGGGATAGGCGACGCGGATCGAGATCTGGTCGGCGCTGAACTCGGGGAAGACTTCCTGCTTGATGGAAAGGGCGGTGAGGACGCCGCCGACGAGCAGGACGAGCATCATCAGATTGGGCGTGACGCGATTGTGGACAAGCCAGGCGAGGGGGCCGTGGGGCTGGGCGTCGCGCGGCGGGGGCGGGTTGAGCGGGGCGCTACTCATCGGCGGCATCCTGGACGGCGGGGCGCAGCGGTTCGGCGGCGGGCGCGGCCTCGGGGTGCTGCTCGCGGGTGCGCAGCAGCATGCCCTGGACGGGGGAATCCAGCTTGGTGGTGACGAGCTGCTCGCCGTCGCGGACGCCGCCGGTGACGAGGACTTCCTCCTTGCCGCGGAAGGCGATGTCCAGCAGGCGGATCTGGAGCAGGCCAGCCTCATCCATGATCCAGGCGTATTCGCCGTTGCGGACGAACTCGCGGCTGATGGGGATGACGTTCTGGAGGGGCTGGCCGGCGATCTCGGCCGTGACGTAGCTGTTGAGGAGAAGCGGGGGCTCGCCGTCGTGCTCGGCGGCAAGGGCGAGGGGGTCATCGACGGCGACAATCAGGCGGGCGAGGCGGCTGGCGGGGTTGATTTCGCCGGCCAGGCGGATCACCCGGCCCATGCGGAAGCGGGCGGGGTCCCAGGTCAATTCCTGGAACAGGCGGACCTCGGCGCCGGGTTGGCCGTCGGGGCCGGGCATGCGGATCCAGCGCAGGTCGTCGAGGGGGACGGAGAGTTCGACCCAGAACTGTTGGGTGCCGGCGAGCTCGACGAGCGGGGTGGAGGGGCCGACCATCGTGCCGCGGTCGACGTGTTTCTGGAGGACGATGGAATCGAAGGGGGCGGTGATTTCGGTGCGGGCGAGCTGGAGGCGGGCGGCATCGAGCGCGGCCTCGGCCAGGCTGATCGCGGCCTGGGCGTTTTCAAGCTGAGGCCGGCGCAGGACCCAGGCGGCGTCCTCTTCATCGAGCTGCTCGCCGAGCAGTTCGTATTCCTGGCGGGCGATCTGCTGCTGGCCTTCCTCGAGCTTGAGGGCGCTCTGGGCCTGCTGGAGCTCGGCGAGGCGCTGGCGGACGGCGAGCTGATAGTCGCGGTCGTCGATGGCGAAGAGTTTCTGGCCTTCGCGGATGCGAGCGCCGGGGATCAGCGCATCGTCGACGTATTGGAGTTTGCCGCTGACCTGCGGGAACAGGGTGACGCGGCGGGCGGGAACGACGACGCCCTGGGCGTGGACGGTGACGGTGCGGTCGACCGCGTGGAGGGTGAGGGTTTCGACCAGTCGCCCTTCGCGTTTGCGCGGGCCGCCGCGCTCGGCTTCGGGAGCGGTCTGCATCAGGCGCGCCGCCATCAGGCCGGAGACGAGCAGGGCCGCCACCGGCAGGAGCAGGCCGAAGAGGAGCTTGAGCGCGACGCGCAGCAGCCGGCGGGCGAAGGTTCCTCCGCGGGGAGGTGGGTCATGGGGCGGTCGCATGGTTGGGGTGAGTTGGCCTCGTGGGGGAATCGGTTAAGGGTTATTGGAGATTCGTTGGCGCGTGTCAGGCGCCGGCGGCCGGCGGTGGATCGGGCGGAGGCAGGGGCACCCGCTCCCAGGTCGGGGTCGGCGGCGGCGGCGGGTTGTCCCGCTGGTTGGACTCGACGGTTTGGAGCGCATCGGGAGGTTCAAGGCGCCAGCCGCCGGCGAGGGCGCGGCAGAGCTGAATGCGGTGCTCGATGAGTTGGCTGCGCGCGGCGATGCGATCGGCCTGCAAATCATAGAGGGTCTGCTGGGCGTCGAGGACGCGGAGGTAATCCTGGGCGCCGCGGAGGTATTCGAAGCGGGTGCGCTCGAGGACCTGGCCGGCGGTTTCGATCTGGCGCTCGAGACTGGCAAGGAAGGCGCGCTGGCGGGCCTCGCGGGTGAGGGCGTCCTCGACTTCGCGGACGGCGAGGAGGATCGCCTGGGCATATTGTTCGAGGCGCTCGGCGACGAGGGCGCGCCGGCGGTCGATCTCGGCGCGGCGGCGGACGCCGTCCATGATCGGCGCGACGAGGTTGGCGGCGAGCGTGGCGACCCAGTTATCGAGCACGGCATTCCAGTCGGGGGAGGCGGCCTCGAGGGCGGCGGCGAGGGTAACGCGCGGGAAGCGGTCGGCGATGGCGGCGGCCAGTTGCTGATCGGCGGCCTGGAGATCGCGATAAGCGGCGCGCACGTCGGGCCGGGCGCGGACCCATTCGGCCGGGATGCCGGTCTGGGGCAGGGGCGGCAGATCGATCAGATCGGGCGGGGCGTCGAAGGCGACCTGGCCGGGGACGTCGCCGAGGAGGACGGCGAGCTGATTCTGGAGGAGGCCGACGACGGCCAGGACCTGTTCGCGGGCGCCAAGGAGCGACTCGACGAGCTGGCGTTGCTGGAGGACGTCGGTGGCGCGTGCCTGGCCGAGGCGGAAGCGGGCCTCGATGAGTTCGAGGATGATGCGGGCGGTTTCGGTCTGCTCGTCAAGCAGGGCGAGGCGCGCCTGCTGGGCACGCAGGTCATACCAGGCGAGGGCGACCTCGGCGGTGAGGGTGATCGCGAGGGTGTGCAGGTCGTTGCGGGAGGCGAGCGCTTCGAGCTCGGCGGCGTTGCGGAGCGATCGGATGCGGCCCCAGAGGTCCAGTTCGTAGCTGACGGCGAGGCCGAGCGAGCGGTTGGGGGAATGCTCGATCTCCCAGCTGGTGCGCGAATCGCGTTGGGCGGCGGCGCCCGGTGAGGCGGCGGGGGAATTGTCGGCGTCGGCGTCATCCATCGCGTCGTCGCCCGCGGATTGATCGTCGGTGTCGGCGCGCCCGCCCGCGGCGGGCGCGGGGCGGCGCTCGGTGCGGGTGACGAGGACCCGCCGCCAGCGGTGGGCGAGACCGGCGGAAGCATCGGCCTGGGGAAAGAGGTCGGCGCCGGCGATGCGCGCGGCGGCGTCGGCCTGGCGGAGGCGCTGCCAGGCGGCGCGCAGGGTGAAATTGTCGGAGAGGGCTTCGGCCTGGAGCGCGTTGAGCGCGGGGTCCTGAAAATCCTCCCACCAGTGCTCGGCGCGCGGCTCGTGGCCGGTGAGCGTGAAGGAGTCGGGCAGCGCGACCGGGGGGGCGAACTCGCGGACGGGGGTGCGGCAGGCCGAGGCCGCGAGGAAGAGCAGGATCGCGGGCGCGACGGCGCGGAGGGTTCGGGCGGCGGGGAAGATGGGACGAGGCCAGGGGGACATAGGCGGGAGGGGGTCGGGCGTTCTGAATCTGGGTTTGGACACGTCGCGCGGGGCAAGCGGGGTCGCCGGAGGTCGAGGAGCGAGGGTTCGCGATTGGGGCTGGAGCCGGTGGATCGGGTTGGATCGGCCGGCGGGCTGGAGCCGAAGGGATATTTTACCGGAGTGGACGACGGAGCGACAAGGAGGTTGAGGGACAGGGACCTGATGGATGGGTTGGACATGGTGGATGGGGGGAAAGAACGATGGGGGCGAGGACGAGGACGAGAGACGAGCGACGATTCTTGAGCGAGG
>ERZ795049.4681-NODE-4681-length-13396-cov-4.827224_pt1 | contig 13396 bp, 7 predicted proteins | sample MGYA00375133_ERZ795049 | MGnify/ENA primary metagenome ERZ795049 (study PRJEB30178, sample SAMN05720147) | activated sludge metagenome | isolation source: anaerobic digester from wastewater treatment plant | place: Japan | collected 2015-04-20 ...
CCTCCGCGCCGTGCGCCGCTTCCCGCCGCGCATCCTCGGCCCGCACCAGCTCTATGATCGGGCCCGGCCCCGCGATGCGCGCCCGTTCCGGTCGCCGGAACGAAATCAGCCGCAGCCCACCGGTCAGACGCTCCAGAGGATGGAAACCGGCGAGCCGGCCCCCCGCGTCGGCGATCGGGCCCAGCAGCCGCCGGCCCCACCAGCCCGGCAGCAGAACGTGCCAGGCCGCGAGCCGGCGCAAAGGCCCGGCGCCGCCGCGGCCGACCCGCCGCACGCCTCCCCAGCCCAGCGTCGCCAGGTCGCGCAGCATCGTCTCGGTGAACAGTACCAGACCGATCAACGCCAGCGCCCCGAACAGGACCGCCGTCCCCACGTGGCCGAGCAGCGCCGCCAGATTGGCCCCTTCGGCGTCGATCAGCAGGTTGCCGACGACGCCCCCCATCGCGAAGGCGCGGGTGGGTTCGGCTTCGCCTCGTGCCAGCGTGCTGAGCGTCAGCAGCGCGCACGTCGAAATGATAATCAGCAGCCCGCCCAGGCCGCGCAGCCATCCCCGCCCCCGCCAGGGCGCAATGGAGAGGCCGCGCAGGGCGTGCCAGGCGCAGATCGCCAGCATCGCCGGCAGAACGAACGATACGTAGTGGCCGAAGGCAAAATCGAGGCTGACGGCGATCCACTCGCCGATCGGGCCGATCCAGCGGGCGTCCTGGCGCTCGGAGAGGAGCGACAGAAAGATCAGCAGCGCGACGAGACCGATCAGGATGCCGAGGATTTCGCGCAGGAGATCGAGCGTCTCCTCCGAAAACGTGCGCTCCTCGGACGCAAACGAAGAGTCCGGCTTCAGAGCCATGGGTCAAGACCAGCGTCTTTCCGCCCGCCCGGCGGCGGGCCAGCTTCAACAGGAACAGTCAGCGGTCAACAGAACAGCAATCCGAATCCGTTCACACATGAACCACATGCCCCCAAATGGTAGGCCCCCGGCCATAAGCTCGCAAGCGAAAAGCGGGGACCGACCCGGCATTCGGGCCCCCGTCCTGTTTGCGGATTTGGGCCGGTTCGTCTAGTTTGTCACTGCCATGGGACGCGCGCTCAAGATCTTCCACGTCAATATGCACCACCACTGGGGGGGGCAGCCCAACCGGATCCTGACCGAGAGTCTGGGCCTGCGCGAGCTCGGCCACGAGCCGTGGGTCGCCGGGCCGCGGGGGTGCCTGTTGGTCGAGCGGGCGCGCGCGGCCGGACTGAAGACCTTTGACGATCTGGAACTTAGGCGGGGGTTCCGGCCGGCCTCGGCACTGCGCGATCTGCGCGCGCTGACCGCCCTCTTCCGCCGCGAGCGGTTCGACATCATCCACCCGCACGGGTCGCAGGATGCCTGGCTGTCGCTGCTCGCGGCGCGGCGGCTCTCCCCTCGCCCGCCGCTTGTGCGGACGCGACACAATACATTTCCGATCGCGGGGCACGCGCTCAACCGCTGGCACTACCGCCAGTTCGACTGGGTGATTACGATCAGCCCGCAGGTCAACCCGCTGGTCGAGGCGGTGGGGTTCCCGGCGGAGAAGATCACGGCGGTTTATTCGGCTCCGGATCCGACGCGGTTCTACCCGCGCGAAGGGGATCCCCGGCTGCGCGCCGAACTGGGCATCCCGGCCGGCGCGCCGGTGGTGGGGATGGTCGGCCGGCTGGCCCCCGAGAAGGGCCATGGACTGATCCTGCGGGCGTTCGCCCGGGTCCGGGGCCGATTCCCCGAGGCGCGGCTGGTGCTGGTGGGCAAGGGCCGCTCGCAGCCGGAAATCGAGGCGCTGGCGGAGGAGTTGGGGATAAAGGAGCAGGTGATCCTGACTGGCTTCCGGACGGACGTGCCGGATCTCGTCGCGCTGTTCGACATCTTCGCGCTGACGCCGATTTCCGGCGAATCGCTCGGCACGTCGATTCTGGAGGCATTCTGCATGGAAAAGCCGGCTGTCGCGACCGAAGTCGGCGGCACGGGCGAGTCGGTCCGCAACGGCGAGACCGGCTTTCTGATTCCCGAAGGGCCCGAAGAGGAGAAAATCGCGGGGATCGCCGACGCACTGACCCGGCTGCTGGGCGACGCCGAACTGCGGCGGCGAATGGGCGTCGCCGGCCGGCAACTGGTCGAACGCCAGTTTACCCCCCGCCGCCTGGCGGAACAGTGCGCGCAGATTTATGCGCGGCTCACACAAACAGCCCCGGAAAACCCACCTGTCGGGTTGTGAGCCCTGATATTACGCCCAACAATAGCAACAGATCCTCGCCGGATGTAGAGTTTGGTCAACGGGAATCAAACCATAGTTTCCGTCTCCGTCAGTCTTCCTCAGCACGAGTCAGGTCAATATTCATCGCATGAAGTTCTTGAATCAACTCGGGAAGCTTCTGTTGGACCACCGACCACAGAATCTCAAACCGGATCTCCCCGTACTCATGAATCAGGGCATTGCGTAGGCCGATGATTGCCTTCCACGGAATGACCGGATGAGCTTCGCGAAAGGCTACTGAGGCGCGCCCCGCTGCCTCACCGATGATCTCAAGATTCCTCTCCACTACATTTCTGGTTTTCCGATCCGCCAGAAAGCTCTCAAATTGCTGACCGGCAGTGAAGTCCAAGCCCGCGCGGCGTCCAGCATGTCCCACAACCGGGCTGCTTCCTGCACGCTAAGCGGCATAAAGAACCTCGCGCCTGCTCAAGATCACGCGACGCCGACAGGGGTTGCGGAGCGCTTCCTTCTTCACCACGTCGACCGGGCGACCCGCCATCGCCTCCAAACCGTCCGATTCGTCCACTGCTGTCAGCACGGTTGAATTTCGCCCCGCGCGTCGAGACAATGCCGGGTTGACCGTTGCGGCAGCGCACGACGCGGAGGAAACCGGGCATGAAGATCTACACGGCCGAAGCCGAGGTGTTGCAGTTCCGCCACGTCTGGACGGAAATGATCCGCGGCATCATCCACAGCCGTTACCTGGCCTATCGCCTGTTCCTGAAAGACCTGCGCGCGGAGTACTCGCGGCTGAAGTTTTCGCTGGTCTGGGACTTCCTGGAGCCGCTGATGCTGGCGCTGGTGTTCATCGCGCTGATGCGATCGGGCGTGGTGTCCGACCGCGGTATCGCGATGCCTCCGGCGGTGTTCATCACGTTCGGCGTGCTGCTCTGGATGACGTTCAGCGAGGCGGTGACGATGCCGCTCGGCGTGGTCGGCAAATCGCGCCACCTCGTCACGCAGACGAGCATTGTGCCCGAGGCGCTGATCCTTTCGGTCGTCTGGCGCGTCGCCTTCAATTCCATCTTCCGCATCGCGATTCTGGCGATCGTGGCGGCGGCGCTCGGTTCGCTCTCCCCCGTCGGGTTCCTTAAGTTCCTGTTGCTGTTCCCCGCGATCGTCCTGCTGGGGCTGGCCCTCGGCATTTTACTGGCGCCGTTCAACACGATTTATAACGACATCGGCCGGTTCGTGAACATCCTGCTGCGCCCGCTGATGTATGCCAGCCCGGTGCTCTATGCGCGCTCGATGCATCCGCTGCTCGATACGTTTAATGCGTGCAGCCCGGTCTCAATCGTGCTGGTCAATCTGCGCTCGCTGGCGACGCGCAACGTGCTCGAGCAGCCGGGTCTGCTCGCCTCGTGCGTCGGCATGAGCCTGCTGTTCCTGGTCGGCTGGTTCATCTTCCACGTCTCGATCCCGGTCGTGGCGGAACGAGCCTGAAATGAAGCCGGCGCTGATCGTCGAAAACGTCTACAAGAAATACAGCCGCAATGCCCATGCGCATCTGGATTACGGCATCCGCGACCTGTTCAACACGCTGATGGGCCATCGGCAGCGGCTTGCGCTGCGCGCCGACGAATTCTACGCCGTTGAGAACGTCTCGTTTCAACTCGACCAGGGCGATTCGCTCGGCCTCATCGGCCGCAACGGCTCAGGCAAGACCACCCTGCTGCGCATGTGCAACGGCCTGATCAAACCCGACGGCGGGCGGATCATGGTGGACGGCCGCGTGCAGGCCCTGATCGCGCTGGGGGCGGGGTTCAACCCGAAGCTATCGGGACGCGAGAACATCTACAACGCCGCCGCCGTGATGGGCATGAACAGCCGGCAGACGCGCGCCATCTTCGACGAAATCGTGCAATTCTCCGAGCTCGAGGAATTCATCGACAGCCCGATCGGGACCTACAGCTCGGGCATGTACGCCCGCCTCGGCTTCTCCGTTTCCGTCCATCTGCAACCCGACGTGTTGCTGATCGACGAAATCCTTTCGGTCGGCGATCATGCCTTCCAGAACAAGTGTTTCCGCAAGCTGCATCAGATCAAGAAGCAGGGCGTGACGTTTGTGCTCGTCTCGCACAGTCAGACGCATATCGTGCAAATGTGCGAGCGCGCGATCTGGCTGCACCAGGGCCGGCTGATGCAGCTGGGGCCGTCGACCGAGGTTGTGCAGGCGTATCTGGATTTTCTGGATCAGGAAAATCTGGAGCGGCTCCGCGAGCAGCCCGATGGCGCGGAGGCGGCGCCATCCAGGCCGAAAGAGGAGAAGCGCCAGCCCATCCCGCCGGCGGGGGCCCGCATCAGCGAGGCGACGCGCAAGGCCGCCGCCGATGGCCTCTATCACGCCGTCTACGACGAGCAGGACCGGGTTGAGGACGTCCGGCTGGAGTTCTATGCCGGCGATTCGCCCGTGGACGTCGTGACGATGCACCAGCGGCTGACGATCCGTTACAGCTTCCGCCTGCGCCAGCCGGTCACCGACCTGAACGTCTCGCTCGTGTTCTACCGGGCTGATGGCTTGCAGCTCTCGACCATCTCGACGCTCAACGGGCACCTGCTGCGCGATTTCCACGAGGGACAGATCGAATGCGAGGTGGAAATCGAGGACTTCTGCCTCGTTCCCGGCACTTACGTGCTGATGATGCCAATCCACGAGGGCCAGAGCTATCTCTACCGCAACGTCGTCAAGGAGTTCGTGGTCCGCAGCAACGGCCGTCTGTCGTGGGCGGTCCTCGATTTTCCCTATCGCTATCGGGTGCTGTCGAAGACTCCACGCTGAACGCCGACCGATATTTGCTGGCGAGCGGGGGCCGCCTTCCGCATGATAGGGCTGCATGAAAGTGAGTGGCGACGGATGACGCTGACGGGACAGATCAAGCGCCGACTGCGGCAATGGGTGGAGCCGCCGCCCGCGGCGCCGGCCGACGAGCCCCCGCCGACGCGGGCGGCCGCCTGGCTGCGCGTGCTCGAGGACTATCCGCTCGAAGCCCTCCAGCAGGAGCGACCCGCGCTCTGGGACCAGTTGCTGGCCTGGGTGCGGGAGGAAGCCCCGTTCAGCCGGCTGATCAACGAGGACCCCGCCCGCGACGCCATCCTGGCGGATGAGAGTTTTCAGCGCGCCGCCGCCCGCGATCCGCGCGTGCTGTGGTCCGTCCTGATCACCGATGAGTCGATGAAGTTCCTGCGCCGGCACGCGCGCGGCATCCGGCTCGCGGCCGAGGACGGCTGGTTCCTGGTCCAGCTCCTCAGGGAGGAGCGTGTCCTCGAGTGCCTCGCGCGCGATCCCGATCGGCTGCGCCTCATCCTGACGCGGAACGAAACGCGCGAGGCGTTGCTTGCGGACGACGAACTGTTCGAGTCGCTGTGGCGCGACCCGCGGATGCTCGATCGGATCGGGCGGGATGAGGCCCTGCTCAACAAGTTGCTGGTCGATCCGCGCACCCTGGAGCGAATGCTGAACGATGCCGGTCGCGTCCGCGCCTTCGTGCGCGATCCGCGCATTCAGCGCCAGATGCTCAAGGATCCGGAGGCCTTCGCCGCTCTGGCCGGAATGGACCTGCTCCGCGAGCGGATCTGGGCCAACCCGGGGTTGGTCGCGGCGCTGCTGACCGACCCGCGTGCGCTGAAGTGGGTTTTCTCCAGCAAAGAGGTTTCGCGCGCGCTGGTCGAGGACCTGCGCACGCAGCGACGCCTGCTGGCGGACAAGGACCTGTTTGTCGCGTTGGCGCGACACGGGAAATTCATCGCGCGCATCTGGGAGCACCCCCCGCTGGTAGCGCACCTGCTCACCGACCGGCGGGCCGTCGACTGGATGCTGACCAACGGCGACATGGCGCGCCGCCTGGCCCAGGATGCGCGCCTGCACACGCGGCTGCTGGGCGAGAAGGCCGTCTTCGAAAAGCTGGCCGACCGCGAGCGTTTCCTCGAGCGGCTGTGGGAATTTCCTCATTTGATCGAAGCGATCGTCGCCGACGAGCGCAGCGCCGATCTGATGGCGGCGCTGCCTGCTCAGGCGGCGCGCCTGGCCCGCGATGAACGGCTGCGGCATGCCCTGCTGGACGATCCGCGAGCCTTCGGCGAGCTGTCGCGCGCCGATCGCTTCATTGATCAGCTGTGGCAACAGGATGATCTGATCGATCGCCTGCTGAACGACCGCCGCGCGATTGAGTGGACGGAGAAGCTGCCTGAGCGCCTGGCGGCGTGGGCGCGCCACCCGGCGGTGCGCGAACGGCTGTTCGCCGACGAGGGCGCCTTCGCCGAACTGACGCGCCGCGAAGATTTTCTGCCCCGGCTCCTCGCGAGCGAGGAGACGCTGACACGGCTCCTTGAACGAGAAGAACTGCTCTCCCGACTGGCGCGGCACACGCCGGCGCTCGACCGGCTCGCCACACGCGACGACCTGTTCGCCTGGCTGACCGGCCGGCGCGACATCGTCCAGCGGCTGCTGCGCGAGGACGCCGCCCAGGAGATCCTGCTGACCGACCGGGAACTGCTCGGCCGCGTCCTGAGTCAACCGGCGGCGCAGCAGGCGCTGTTGGAACACGACGGGCTCCTGACCGAGCTGCTGGCCGCACCGCGCGCGATCGACCGCCTGGTCCATGATGACGTCCTGCTGACGCGCCTGCTCGAACAGGAACGGGTCTTTGACAAGTTGCTCAGTGATGCCCCGCTGCTCCAGCGGCTGCTGGAGCATGAGCGGACGCGGGACTGGCTGCTCAATGACCGGGTTTACCGCGATCGGTTGCTGCGCGATGAGCGCGTGTTGGACGCCATCGTGACCGATGACACGGGACTTGAACGCCTGTTGAATCATTCGCGAGCGAAGGAGCGCCTGCTCTCCCGGGGCGAGCTGTTCCGATCGCTCCTTCAGGATGAGCGCGCCCGGGAGCATGCGGCAGCGGACCGTGACTTTCTAAACCAGCTCGTCGCCAGCACGGCGGTGGCCGACGCGCTGCTCGCTAATCAGCACGCACTTGAGCAACTGCTGCGGCGCCCGGCCCTGCGCGAGTGGATCGCCGGCCGGCATGACTATCTCCGGGAACTACTGGCTGTTCCCGGCGTGCAGGAGCGGCTGACGGACGATCGCGCATGGATCGTCGGGCTGATGCGCGAGCCGAAAGCCCTCGCCTGGTTGCTGGCCGACGCGCATGGGCTCGCGGTCATCCGCGACCGGCTCCTGGCGCGCGACGAGGTGGTCGAAGACCTTGCGCGCGACGGACGCATCCGGGCTCGGCTGGCGCGGGACGGGGCTTTTCTCGATGCCCTTTTCGACGAGCCCAGAATCGCCGCCCGCATCGCCGGCGACGAGAACCTCGTCGCGCGCCTGCTGGACCGGCGCGCGTTCGTCGAGCGCCTGTTGCGTGAAGAGCCGCTGCTGGAACAGTTCGCCGCGCAGGAAGGCGTGCTCAAACGCATCGCTGCGGATCCGGCCCTGAGCTCCAAACTGCTGAACGAGAATGAGGTCCAGGAGCGGCTGTTGGCCGACGTATCGCTGCTGGGCAAGCTGCTCGGCCGGCGGGAGGCGATCGACCTGATCGTCGGTGATCCGTCGCTCATGCTCCCCCTGGCGCGCAATCTGCGCGGCCTGGATCAACTGATGAATGACCCACCGCTGTTGCGGCGCATCCTGGGCAAGGGGAGGGTTCTGGAGACACTCGTACAGGACGCGGAACTCCTGGAAAAAGTCCTGCACCACACGGCGGCACTCAAACAACTGGCGGGCGACGCGGCCGCGATGACTCGGCTGATGGGCCACGGCGTCGCCCGCGTCTGGCTGCGCAGCCAGGACTGGGTGCTCGAGGAGTGGCTCAAGGACCGTGAATCGCGCCAGCGGCTGATCCGCGATCCCCGCCTCCGCGAGGCCTGGCTCGCCCAGCCCGACCTGCCCGATTTGCTCCTCAGTCAGCCCGACGTGATCGATTGCCTTGCCCGCTCCGCATCGTTCGTGACCCGTCTCCGAAACCATGAGGCCGTGCGCGACACCCCCGAACAGGCCCAGACGGCGCGCCGCCTCGTGCAATTCGACTCGCTCTGGCGCCGGCTCAAACCGCTGCTCGCGGCCGACGCCGATCCGCAGCGCGCCGAGCGCCTGGACCACGCGCGTGAAGCCGCCGGCCGGGGCGAGGATCTGAGCGAAGCGATGATGGCCGTCGTGGCGCCCGATAATCGCCTCGCCCTGGCGAGCGGTGAGTTGCACCTCCCGGATCCGCGTTCCGGCTGGATCCTGATCCATGAAATCCTGCTCAACGAGGAACTCTATTTCGAAACGCCGGAGGAGGCGCCGCGCGTCATCGACGGCGGCACCCACTTCGGCATGGCGATCTGGTACTTCAAACAGCGTTACCCCAACGCCCGCATCATCGGCTTTGAACCCGATCCCGACCTGCGGCGACTGGCGCGGGAGAACGTCCGGCGCAACGGCTGGGAGGACGTGAAAATCGAGCCGCATGCACTGGCGGGGTCGGCCGGCAAGCGCGACTTCCATCGCTCGCGGCGCGACTCGATGGCCGGCTCGCTGACCGAACGGCGCGTCCTGGCCGGCGACGAGGTCGACACGTTTGCCGTCTCCTGCCGCACGCTGAGCGCCTACCTGACCGAGCCCGTCAATTTCCTGAAGCTGGACATCGAAGGGCTGGAGGCCGACGTGCTGGAGGAGGCGCGCGATCACCTGCACCAGGTCGAGCAGATCTTCTGCGAGGTCCACGAAGAATCGGGCGCGGCGGGCAAGCGTCTGGCCCGCGTGCTCGGCGTGCTCGAGACGGCGGGGTTCGACGTCCACGTGGGCAAATCGCACAGTTATCAGCAATTGACGCGCCAGCGGCCAATGAAATACGTCGGCGCCAGTTACAGCGCGGTCCTGTGGGGCCGCAACCGCCATTGGAGTCGTCCCTGATGCACCCGAAGACCCCCGAAATTCGGGCCCAACTGCGCAACGCGCGAACCCTGGATGAGAAGCTCGTCCTGCTGGAAAACGCCTACGCCGGCGAGCCGTGCTATATGCTCACCTGCGGTCCGTCGATCAAGGAAACGTGGAACGACGAGGTGGCGGCCTACCTGGCCGACAAGCTGGTCATCGCGGTCAAGCAGACCTATGATCTGGCGCCCGAGATTGTTGATTTTCAATTGCTTAACTCTTGGAACTTCCAGCCTTACAACTATGTTGAGCCCCGGCCGATCGTGCTCATGGAGCGCGCCGACGATGACCCCCCCACGCCCGGCTTGCAGGCCGACATGCTCTTCCGCATCCCCGACCCACGCAATTTCAGCCAGCGCCTGGCGACGACCTTGCGCTTCGAGGACTGGCTCTTCACGAAAACGCTCGACCGGCCGTGGGGACCTGGCGTGGTTTACGAACTCGGCATCTACCTGATGGTGCACCTGGGCGTCAGCGAGATCGTGACGATGGGCTGGGACCTGGGCGAACTCAACTCGCCGACGATGGAGCATTTCTTTCCCGAGGAAGCGCCCGAAAGTCCGAAAAGCGATGATATCCTGAACAAGCCGCGCATCCGGACGTTCGAGGTAGGCGATATCGCCGATTCCACCCGCGCGCTCTACTACTGGCTGCGCGGCCGCGGCATCCACCTGTCGATCATCTCGGACCGCAGCCTGGTGGACCCCGTCGTGCCGCGCATCAAGCACCCGCGCGACAGTCAGTCGCTGGCGCATTACCGCACCGACTTGCTGGCCAACGGCGATTTCCTCCAGTGGGTCAACGGAACGCCGCGCTTCTGGGACGCGCTGCCCCAGCCGCATCTCGTCCGGCATCGCGAGCTGGAAGACCGCCCGAAAGTGGTCGTGGAACTGCAGCCGGGCGGCGGAACGGCGACCACGCTCAATCAGATGTTCCGGATCGAGGAATTCTTCCAGGGCGGACGGCTGTCCGCGCGCGCCGACGCGCTCTGCCACGAGCCGGGCAAGCTGGGCTGGGTGGTCGCCTTTTTTCGCGACGCGAAGGACCGTGACCCAATCATTGTGCGCCAGGATCACCCCGGCGACGGCCAATGGCATACCCTCGAGATTGACACCCGCGTGCCGACCGACACGCTCATCCGCTATTTCAAGTTCACTTTGAATCTGCGGGCCCAGGCCAGCCAACCGGCTTTCGTCGATAGCGTCTGCGCTCGCCTCAGCAAGTAGATATCCAGTGTCGCCCGCTCACGAGGCGAGGCGTCATGATGGGTTGTTGGAACGATGGTCGGTAACAGCGCAAACGTACCGTGGATTGTGGTCGTAACCAGTGATCCCCTTGTGCCGGTGACGGGAGGCGGCGCGCGCCGGATGCTGCGCATGATCGCTCACCTGCGCTCGCAGGGCTATCGGGTCGGGCTGATTGCCATCGAGCACCCTCGATCGGCGCGGCGGGAACTCAAAGCGCAAGTGGACCGGCTGTGGATAGTCAAATCGCAGCCTGATCTGCCGGTGCGGGAGCGGCTCCGCCTGGCAATCAGGGGGGCGTTCCGTCGGCTGTTGCCTCAGCCCCTCTATCTGCTGGGCAAGCGCGTTTTATATCAGTTTATCGAACCTCCCCGGCCGGCCCCCCCCGCGCCGCGTCCCACCTCCTTCATTCTGCGAAAAATCAACCCGCGCATGCGTGCGATCACCGCGAGGGTCGTCAAGGAATTCTGGCCCCGGGCCGTGATTGCACAGTATGTCTGGAGCGCCCACGCGCTTGACGTCGTCCCGGATCAGATTCTTACGGTGATCGACACCATTGATGTTCAGCATCGGCGTCGCGAGCACGCCCTGGCCGCCGGCAGCGACCTGCCGCATCACCGGTGCTCGCGCGAAGAAGAAACCCGTGAGCTGCAACGCGCCGATGTCCTGATCGCCATTCAGCGCCATGAGACCCATGACCTGGCCGGGATGTGCCCCCAGGCGCGCGTGATCTGTGTCGGCCACGCAGTGGATCGTCTCGAGCGCCTCCCCTCGCCGGAGGATGGCGCGCGACGGATTCTGTTCGTCGGAGCGCGCTACGATCCGAACATTCAGGGGATGCGCCTCTTTATGGACGAAGCCTGGCCGCGCATCCGCGCCGCCGTGCCCGATGCGGAACTTGTGATCTGCGGACGCGTGTGCGACGATCTGCATCAGCTCCCTCCGGGCGTCCGGCTTGAAGGGCTCGTTCCCGATCTGACCGCGCGGTATGCTCAGGCCGCGGTCGTCATCAATCCCGTGCCCTATGGAACCGGGCTGAAGATCAAGACCGTGGAAGCCTTGAGCCACGGCAAATGCTTTGTCGGCACCCAGGCGGCCGTCATCGGGCTGGAGGACTTGGAGCCCCGCCCCTACATCGTCACGGCCGACATGGAGGAGATGGGCGACGTTGTCGCGCGGCTGTTGCTCAACCCGGCCGAGCGGCGCGCCATGGAGGAGCGGGCATGGCAGGCGGCCCGCGACCGGCTTGCGCCGCAACAGGTCTACCGCCCGCTGATGGAAATCCTCGAGCAGGCGAAGACGATCCCGCGGGTCCGCCGCCGGGGCGAGCACGGGGTTCCGGGGGATGGCAACGCGGGATTGCCCGATCAGATTCGCAACGGCTCGTTCGAGCAATGGGCGCCCGGCGGCCCGGTTGCCTGGACTGTGACGCCGGAGGGACATCAGGCGCTGCGGGGGCGGACGCCCGACGGCGCCGCCGCCGTCGAGCTGCCCCCCGCGCCCGACCGGCAGGCAACCCTGTTCCAACTCGTGCGAACCAACGGCGTCGCCGCCGGCGCCGCGTTCGAGATTGAAATGGAGGCGCTGGCGAGCGAGCCGGGCAAGTTCGGGTTGGTGGTCACGCTCTTCCCCCGGAGCGGCGGGACGCCGGTCATCCACGCATCGAATCACGCCGGAGGTGGGCAATGGCAACGACTGGCACTGAGCATCCGGCTGGACAACCCATCCGCCGTCCAACAGATCAAGGTGGTGGCCAACCTGCGGGCCGGCGCCACCCGGCCGGTCTGGATCCGGCACTGCGCCAGCCGCTGGGAAGCGGCGACATGAACGACACGGCAGGGGAGACACTGGATCTCTCATTCGTGATCCCCCTGAAAAACGAGGCCGAGTCTCTCAACGAGCTCTACCAGCGTCTCGTCGACGTAATTGAGCGACTCGCTGTCCGCTTTGAGCTCATCTTCGTCGATGACGGCAGCACCGACGACAGCCTGGCGTTGCTTCAGGCGCTTCGCGGCGAGGACGCGCGCGTCAAGATCATCCAGTTCCAGGGAAACTTCGGCAAGGCGGCCGCGCTGGCCGCCGGTTTCGAACACGCGGCGGGCAGAATCGTCTTCACGATGGATGCCGATTTGCAGGACGATCCGGCCGAAATCCCCGCGTTCCTGAAAAAACTGGACGAAGGCTATGTCCTGGTTTCCGGCTGGAAGCGAATTCGCCAGGATCCGCTCAGCAAGACGCTCCCCTCGCGACTGTTCAACGCCGTGACGGCGCGCCTGACGGGCGTGCGGCTGCATGACTTTAACTGCGGGTTCAAGGCCTATCGGCGCGAGGTGCTCGCCAACACGCCGATTTACGGCGAACTACACCGCTATGTCCCGGTGCTGGCGGCGGCGAAGGGATTCAAGGTGGGAGAAGTCGTGGTACGACACCATCCACGACTCCATGGCCGATCCAAATACGGCATCGAACGCCTCACGCGCGGGCTGTTCGATCTGTTGACCGTGCTCTTTCTTACCCGCTACTTGAAACGGCCGCTGCATTTTTTCGGCGGGATCGGGCTGGCGGTAGGCGGAATTGGCTTCCTTTGTCTGCTCTATCTGACCATCATCTGGATGTTCGGCGCCCCGATCGGCCACCGACCATTGCTCTTGTTCGGCGTCCTGCTGGTTGTCTTCGGGATGCAGCTTGTCTCGGTCGGCCTGGTAACGGAAATGCTGGCGCGCCTGACGAGCCATGCGGACAAGGGGTATGTCATCCGGCGATACTATTTCTAATGGAAAACCACCGAGAACGCCTTCACCGACTGCTTTCCAGAGAGCCCGCCAATCCTGCGTTGCTTCGCTTTAAGGCCCCCATGCAAAAGTCCCCTGCGACCCGCTCTCCACAGCACGTCGATTGGTTGCTTCTGGCCTGCGTTGGCTTCCTGGCAGTTTACTTCTACCAGAGTGTCGTTCAGGCCGACCTGC
>ERZ795049.4722-NODE-4722-length-13255-cov-4.305379_pt1 | contig 13255 bp, 10 predicted proteins | sample MGYA00375133_ERZ795049 | MGnify/ENA primary metagenome ERZ795049 (study PRJEB30178, sample SAMN05720147) | activated sludge metagenome | isolation source: anaerobic digester from wastewater treatment plant | place: Japan | collected 2015-04-20 ...
GGTCCTGGTGGTTGCCATTAGGGTCAGTCAACCTTGTTGGGCGCCCCCAGTCATCATAGGTGGCCGTCAAATAGTATCCGTCTTCCCAAGAGACCTTGTTTATTCTGCCATTGTCAGTGTACTCAAGAGTAATCAGGTGCCCATCCGGTGGTACATACCTGTTTATCCTGCCGTTCTGGTCCTTGAGCCACTCTTCGGTGCGGTTTCCTGGATGAATAATCTTTTTTACGGTCGAATCATCATTGTAGTAAATGTTGGTTTCTTTGCCTTGAGGGTCGGTGACTTTCTTCAGTAGACCAGTTTCGCTCAAATACTCATAGCTTGAAGTCTGGCTATCTTTGGTGATCGATGACACTCTCCCTTTTGTATCATAATTGAAGCTGGACGTAACAGTGTGGTTTGTTGGACCTTCAACAATCTGTGAAATCTGGCCTTTCGTATTGTATGAAAATTCAGCAGGGTAATTGCCGGTGACTTTTGACAATCTGTCCTTCTGGTCATAAATGAAATTGTAGCTCTCTCCCGTTGGATAATTGATTCCCAATGGTTTACCATCATCGGTCCAAGTCATTGTGGTTTCAATTGTTCCACTACCGCAAGAGCTCGATTTCAGCTTTATTGGCTGGTTTGAAGCGTCATACTCAATCTCTCTTGTTTCACCCGTTGGATGATTGACCCTTCTTGGCAATCCATTGTCATAATATTCGTAGGTGGTTTCAGAACCATTCCCATTTTTAGATTTCATCATGTTTCCACATTGATCAGTATACTCGTATGTAGTCTCCGGTCTTTGCTTGTTTAATGGAGCATCATACTGGACTTTTGCAACCTGACCCGTGTGTGATGGAGATCCTTCAACCTCATAGTCATACGTATATGTTGTACCCTGAAATTCACATCCTTTTATGATGCTCTTGAGATCACCATAATCGTTGTATGTGTAGGTCCAAAGTTTTACCAAATCACATGTAGGATTGGTTGGATAATCGCACCAGACCACCTCCTCAAGCGGATCCCCCTTTATATCCTATGCCCAATACATTGTCCTCAGTCGTTTTTGTTGTGTATTGATCATAAAAATAATGGCAATCTTGTGAATGGTGAATTTGCCAGTGCCATCTTTGCACCGATTCCTCCTGGTTGTTCGGTATGTGGTGGTCTGTGAACTCTACCTTTCCCGGTTCCCCTTGTTTATATTGGATATTCAAACCTTTTGGCTTCATCTCTCCAAGCTGAGTGTATTCAATGTTTTCATAAACATAAACGCCATTTAATTTTATGTTTTTCAGATAAGTGAGCCCACTCGGATAGGTTCCATACTCAAATTCGCAATCAGTCGGGTCTGTCGTATTATCTCTCACTTTTACCAATCTGGTTGTCCCAGGGAGATAGAAAAATTCAAGATTCCTGCTCGAATAATCGTTTCTTACATTGGTCAAAAGACCCTCTGGAGAGTAATAAAGATAGAAATATCTTCCCTGGCAATCTAGGTACTTCACTGGCAGATAGTTACCATTGGGCATTAATTTGAATTCAATCTTTGTACCATCCTTATGGTGTAATCTTATCCATGGGTTATTCTCCTCATCAAAGAATTCTTCAGCCATGAGGTGAGATTTTTCCGCTTTCCATGATCTGGGGGTTGTGCCCTGACTGGCAAGCCTTGTGAGCGTGCCAGTTGATCCACGCAATATAAGATAATCCTCACACCATGGGGTCAATTTCACCTGGTAATTGTGTACCCATCCCCATCCAATACCTGTGTCGATATAGGATTGTGAATTATACGTAATCGAGAAATTCATCGACAAAGCAGACGACCCTTTGACCGGCAGCGAGAATGGACTGAAATCAGTAATAAAATTCAGGTTGGCAGTATTCAGAAGATGGTTCCCATCATTTAGCTCTTCATAAAATGTTTGGTGTTCTTTGCCGATATCATTTCCAAGGCAATCCCCATTCCAGTTTGCCTGTATATAGCTGCCGAGTGTATCATCCGGTTCATAATAGACATAGTTGACCGCCATAACTGGCAAAGGTTGGTTTACAATACAAAGTGTGGATGCAATATCTTGTTGCTTGAAACCAAGCCCAATGTTTGTTGAAGTGCCGCTGGCTTCTCTGACAGCGGCTGTTATATCAACAATCCCGCACCTTGATGGGCACTGGAAAGTATCTATCAGATCTCCCTGGGGCTGGTTTTCCCAGTTTATGTCTTGCCCATTCCAGTTTGTGCCAATATTTAATATCCCAACATTTGTGCTAACACATGAATTGATAATATTGGAAAAATCAAGAGTGGCCTCTGTTATGTAAACATTTTGCAAATTGCCAAACTCATAGTTTATGTATGTGTTGGAAACAATACTCTGCGGTGGTTCCTGGACGATGTAATTTGTCACATCAAATCTTGAATTTGGAAGGACGTACTTTGTAACTTGACCATTGTCATTCACAAGTGATGCAAAATCTACTACTGATGGAATACTTGCCCCAACTGGACTTGTGGTCATTGACTTCATGGGGTCTATGGTTAAGGTATATATTTTTCCAAATTCATTTTTGGCTGGTCCTGGTTTGATGATGGCTTCTCTTCCTGAAGCGTTAGTAATACTGACTATAATGCCAGCGTTTTTGTTTTGTTCGGTTTCTCTTGCTGCTTTGGAGAGATCAACGCTCCCGGCTGGCTGGAAATACTTTTCATAAGTGATCGAGTCATCACAGAAATTTGTAATATCACCAATTTGACATGTCCCAACTCTCACAAAAATATTGTCATCATCTGAAAATTTGACTTTCGATGGTCCCTTGTATCTAGGGCTGAGAAGTTTTACTTGTTGGCCAGCACCTATCTTGAAACCATTATCATCAATCTTTTCCCAGCCAGAATTCTTGTCTGGCACATAGAATGTGCTAGATGCCAAAACACCGCTATTTATTGATGAAAGATTGTAAATACTCTGGCTCAATGTCGATGGAGGTACTGCATGAGCTGTTTGTGATTGTGTTTTTGAATCATCGCCGTTGTCTTTGCTCACCACAAAACTAACCTGTGAAAACATCAGAATGATCGCCATCGCCGGAACAACAAATTTGCGCATATCCCACCCCCAATGTTATTTTTATGAATAAACATAAATCTGTTTCCCAGTAGCATCAATTATCCTGGATTAATCAATAATGAACCAAATATCAATTCGATGTCTGGATTTTGTTAATTATATTTTCGTAAAAAAGATGGTCGAAAAAATGTATGATGGATTTTGAAATATTGCACAATCAAATGCTATCCAACGCTATTTTTTGGAGGACATCATTTTTTGTGTTTATGGTTTCGATCCTTTTGCCTGTTTTGATATTTTCGAAAACCTAAGTGAAGGGTTGTGACAAAATGCTGTCACAGGTCATGTGTATAAATGGGAAGGCTATCTTGAATAATGGTTTAATGTCTTGTTGATTATATGGACATGTTGATGAAAAAGGTGCTATAATATTTTTGTATAATATTATCTATAACATTTAAATAGTGGAGACAAATCGTGAAAAAATCATTGCTTTTTTGGGGAAAAACTCTTCAGGAAAAAGATACAACAAATAGTGGTGTTGTAATAGCAAAAAGTCACCCATTGCTCTTCCATATGGTTGATGTCGCCAGTGTTACAGAAAAGATATTTGAAAGGGCGATCAGTGATCACATAAAAAAGAATTTGAAAACACTATACCAAAATGAGGACGATTCTTCTCTATCCTCAAAGATTGCCTTCCTTGCAGGGTTGCATGATTTGGGAAAAGCTACCCCGCCATTTCAGGGTCTTTGGCGTGAAGGAGCAAAAGAACTTTCAGCCGAGGGCTTGAAGTTCCCTCCTGTAAATGACAAGACAAAAAATCACGGATTGATGACTTCCTCATTGATTTTTGCAGAATTTGAGTCCACAAAAGACAAGGACAAACTAACAAATCAAATTGGGAGGAAGATAGCCATATCTCTTGGCGGTCATCACGGACTGATGAGTGATTGCTACGTCTGGAAAGATTTCGCAAGTCACAAGTTTTTCTCCGGATCCGCATCATGGCTGGAGGCACGCAAAGAACTGCTGTCCGATTACTACAAATGCATCTATGAGATGGACATGGGTGAAAAAACACTCAAGGAAGCGATACTGGAAGCCCTCCCAAAAGATGAATCATTGAAAATCCTTCAGTCAAATGATTCATTTTTTGCATTTCTCTCCGGCCTTGTTTCTGTTGCCGACTGGGTTGGTTCATCAACCGATTGGTTTGAATTTCATGAGCCTGATGACTCCACAAGCGCAATTGATGATTATCTAAGTCACTCCAGAGAGTCGGCTGCAAGGGCCGTTGACAACGTGTGGCCTGAAGAAACCGGCGAACAAAAGATGTTTGCGAATGGCGAAGAGCTATTTTCATACATATTCCCAGAGATTAGACAGGGTCCAAGGCCACTTCAGAGAAAGTGCATTGATATTGCCCCCACCTCTAGTGATGGGAAAATGGATTCAAATCAGATAGTAATAATTGAAGCACCAACTGGTGAAGGGAAAACTGAGGCAGCATTCTACCTCTTTGATTCCTGGCAGAGACAAAATGTTGCTCATGGTGCCTATATTGCTTTGCCGACCATGGCAACATCAAACCAGATGTTTTCGCGTTTCAAAAATTTCCTCTCGAGGGGTCATGGAGAAAAGATTACCTTAAATCTTTTGCACTCAATGAAATTCTTTAATGATGATTTCAGGGAGCTAAAGATAGTTGGTGCAAACGACCAGGGCTACTCTGATACAATCGTTGCCAATTCATGGTTTCAAAAATCCAAGAGGGGGCTCATAACACCTTATGCCGTAGGGACAATCGACCAGTCCCTAATGGGTGCACTTCAAGTGAAGCATATGTTTGTGAGGCTTTTTGGGCTGGCCGGGAAAACCGTAATCTTTGATGAAGTCCACGCCTATGATACATATATGAGCAATTTACTTGACATGCTCATAAGCTGGCTTTCAGAGCTGGGTTCGTCAGTGATAATTCTTTCAGCAACCCTTCCAGAAAAAAGAAAGAGGGAGCTATTAAAAGCTTTTTGTAGAGATAGTGTAAAGGGAGAGGCCAAAAATACTTATCCTGCAATAACTTATACCAGCAAAAACAAGAAAATTGAGTCTGCCACATTCCAGTCAAACAAGGAAGTAAGGCCGGTTGTGACACTCAAGAAAGCTGGATCCAGCATCCAGGAGACTGCCGACACAATCATGGATCTAATCGATCAAGGTGGTTGTGCGGCCTGGATATGCAACACTGTAAACCAGTCTCAGGAAGCTTTTCACTACTTAAAAGAGAAAGCTCCTGCCGATGTGGAACTTGTTCTCTTCCATGCAAGATTTACTGCCTCAGACAGACTTGGCATTGAAGATCGCGTCCTTTCAATGATGGGCAAGGGGCAACAGGCAAAGAGGCCCAAAAAAGCAATTGTTGTTGCAACCCAGGTCATCGAGCAGAGCCTTGACCTTGATTTCGATGTTATGGTAAGCGAATTTGCTCCAATCGACCTCCTTGTTCAAAGGGTTGGGAGGCTCCACAGACACAAAAGGGAACAAAGACCTCCTAAGGTTTCTGAGCCTGCGATGTTTGTCCAGTTTCCAGAAAAGAAAGATGGCATCCCCGATTTCGGCCCCAGCAAATACATTTATGAAGAGTATGTTCTGGCAAAAACATTGCTCACCCTTGAGAACAGACTGAAAGAGGATTCTTATACTTTCTCTGACAGAGATGACACTGTAAAAAAACTGATCGAAGAGGTTTATGGAGATTCAGGGTCAGATGCCATGGAGCTTGAAGGACACCTCAAAAAACTCAAAAAGAAATTTGATGAGAAAAATCAGGAAATAGAGTCAAATGCTAGAAAGATAATTATTGACTACCCGGTACAAATTCCAGCCGGGAAAAAACAAGCTGATGATTTCAGGTTCGCATTCATAAATTATTACAGGGATTGCAAGGCTCCGGACGATGATGATCCAGGCAACCCAACAAAATTTGCCCCATTAACCAGGCTTTCCGATGGTCCATCTTTTAAAGCGGTTTGTCTTTTTGAGGATGGAGGAAAAACATACCTGGATCTTGAAACAAAACAGCCTGTTGATATTTCAAAATCTCCGAAGAACATTCACGAAACAAATAGTCTAATTCAAAACTCTTTAACAATTTCAGGCTGGAAGAATTTCAATATCTTGAAATCTCTTGCTAAACCTGAATCTTGGGCCAATTCGCCTTCCCTAAAAGGGATGCCAGTAATAATTTTCAAGAAAACCGATGGAGTATGGGTTTCTGTTGTGGATACAAAATTCCGGTATTCCAGAGAATTCGGGCTTGAGATTGCAAAGGAGGGTGATTGATGGAGACAAAAGAATTCAACCTCCAAGATGAACCCTGGATCTGGTGCACTCTGAATGGAAAGTCCAAGGAGCTGAGTTCGAAAGATGTATTTAAAATGAGCCAGAACATTGGAGAAATCACAGATATCTCTCCAATGGTTACAATCAGCATCTACAGATTTCTTCTGGCCATTATGTACTCAGCATTCAGAGGGGAGAGGCGTTGGCCTGGAAAGCATGAAATCTGGTCGATTGATGACTGGAAAAACATTCATGCCGATCCTGATGGCGCAATTGAGCAAATACTTGCCTACCTTGAAACTGTCCATGAAAGGATGTGGCTTTTCCACCCAGAATATCCATTCTATCAAAAACCTGACCTGAAACTAAAGGAATCAAAGGACCCGGAAGATGGCAAGATGCCAATCGGAAAAATGAGGATGTATGCCGCAAACAGCAGTCAGGGCACACTTTTTGACCACACTGTCGAATCGGACTTGTTTTCCACAAAATCTGTTTATCCTGATGAAGCGGCAAGACTATTGCTTGCATTCCAGAATTTTGACATAGGCACGGCAGGTACTGCAGAGTATCATGATGATGGCCAAGAAACAAAATATCTGAAAGATTCATTGCTGAGAGGGGAGGCAGTAAACTTTTGGCAAGGAAAATCTCTTTTTCAAACACTCTTGCTGAACATGATTCCAGTGCATGAACTAGATGCCCTGTCAAAGCTTGGATACCCTGCAGGGGATTCATCCGATCGGCCCAGTTTTGAGGTTGATCCTGGCCATTTCTGGAAAGAACCGGGTTGTAGACAAAAAACTGAAAAAGGTGATTTTGTATATATAAAAAAAGTTGAAGGGATAATCGACTATCTGACTTGGCAAAGCAGAAAAACCAAGCTTTTCAGAAATGAGCAAAGCATGACAGTTTCATTTGCAAGAACAAAGGGGCTGGTTTTTCCCGGAAATGAAAATATGCTTGATCCATTTGTAATTTACAATTACAGGGAAGGGAAAAAACCTAGCGAAAGTGGCTGGAAAAGCAAAATACGATTGGATCCTGAAAAACAGGTTTGGAGAAGTCTGGACGTTCTTCTTGCCCGAACAATACCATCAAAACATGATTTTCTGCCGGCCCTCACAACAAAGTTTCTCTCAGAGACTTATTCAAAAGAAATATCAAATGGGGATATAAAACTCTCCCTGTTTTGTCATTACCAGGAAGCCAACCAGAGAATAAAAGACTGGTCACAACAAACCTTTCCCATACCAGCCACCTACATGAAAAACGAGAGCTTTGTAGATGGCATCGAAATTGTTTTAAATATTGGCAAAGAAATTAGTTGGGGCTTAAAAAAATCATCACAAACAATCATAGAAGAGCTCCTCGCTGGAAAAGAAAAATCAGTTCAAATTGATCTTGAATCCGATTTCTGGCCACTGCTGCAAATACCTTTTGCAAGGTTTGTAAATGATCTTGGCCAATATGATGAAGATGCCTTCTGGGATGATGCCTCCCAGCTAAAAATCAGGGAGATCTTTAGCAACTGGCAAAATACGGTCATAGCACTGGCAAAGGACGTTTTTAACAGGGCCACAACAAAAATAAGATTTAACGCAAATGGCATAAATGCAATCATAAAAGGCCAGCAAGTGCTTGAGAGGTCAATAGATAAACTGAAAAGTAAGTATGAGATTGACAACGGAGGCGAGCAATGACAGAGGTAAACAAAAAGATCCATGAGAAACCTGCTTTTGTGGAATCGCTGGAAGACCTTGTGAAAAAAGGCGACAGGGCAGGGCTTGCTACATTAAGAAAAGGCCTTGGAAAAGAGCCAGGTACAGTCACAGAAATGTACAAATATGTTTATTCCAGAATACCAGGGCAGACAAACCTTTTTAATGAGAAGATTTATTTTTTGACGGCTTCCCTGTTTGCTCTCTGGCATCAGGGTAAACAGAAACTGGAAAAAGATTTTGAAGGGGATTTTGGGAAAACTTTTAGGCAAATAAGCAAAAACTCTGAATCTGAATCAATAAAAGAACGTTTTACTGCAATCATCAATTCACATTTTGACGATTTGCCAAATCACTTGCGGCACGCTGTGTCATTGGCAAAATCAAAAGATGTTCCAATTAATTGGAGTTTTCTTCTCGAAGACCTGAAATGGTGGAACAACGATGACAAGCGTGTTCAAAGGAAATGGATGAAATCTTTCTTGCAGGAAGAAAAAAAGGAACTTCCACAGGCAGAAGGAACACAGAAAGAGGAGGAACAAAATGAAGATTGAGCTTCACATATTGCAGAATTTCGCGCCATCAAACCTGAACCGTGACGACACCAATGCCCCAAAGGATTGCGAGTTTGGTGGAGTCAGGCGTGCAAGGATTTCCAGCCAGTGCCTTAAAAGGGCAATCAGGACAAATGAGATTTTTTCGAATACCCTGAAATCTAGTGATTCGGAACAGGATGTATCTGTTGGAAAGAGGACCCGCCTCCTGAAGGATCAGATCATTGCAATACTTGGCTTGCAGGAAAACCTAAAAGATGTCCAAAAAACCTCTGACAAAGAAAAAACGGCCAAAACCGAAAACTCAAAAAAACTTGATGATTTTATCAAGGCTGCAGTCAAAACAGCTATTGATGACAGCGATGCGACAAAGATGCTTATTCACTATGATGATGCCGAAATAAAGATGCTTGCAAACCTCTTCTCAAAAGTTCTTTCCGGTGAAAAGAAACCGGAGGAAGCAGCAAAAGAGTTCAAACCCAAATCAAAGGCCTCCGATATAGCCCTCTTTGGCAGGATGGTTGCGGAAAATACAGATTTTAATGTTGATGCGGCCTGCCAGGTTGCCCATGCGATTTCCACCAACAAGGTCAGCATGGAGATGGACTATTTCACTGCCATCGATGATCTCAAGAAAGACTTTGCCTCTGAAGATGCCGGTGCGGGCATGATAGGTACTGTTGAATTCAATTCAGCATGCTTTTACCGTTACTCAGTAATCGATACTAATCAGCTCAGGGCAAATCTTGACGGGGACAACGAGCTTTCCAAAAAAACTGTCCGTGCATTCATTGAATCTTCAATTGCTGCAATCCCGACTGGCAAACAAAACAGCATGGCAGCACAAAATCCTCCCAGTTTTGTGATGGCCGTCGTGAAAGACTCCTGCGCTCCGTGGTCTCTTGCAAATGCGTTTGAAAAACCGGTTGGCCCCGGCCAGAATGGTCTTGTTGTTTCATCAATCGAACGCTTTGATGACTACTGGGGAAGGCTTGTGTCTGTCTACTCGGATGATGGTGTCAAAACAGCCGCCCTTTTCACAACTGAAAATGTTGATCTCAAAAATCTTGTTTCCTCCAAGGTTTCGGGGAAAAAGGAATTGGTTGAAAAAATAATTGGAGCCATTTAGTAATGGATTCCTCAAACAAGTTCGCCCTGATTTTAAGGCTTGCTGGCCCAATGCAGGCCTGGGGCATACAAAGCCGGTTCGAATACAGGGACACCGGGGCCGAGCCTTCCAGATCGGGTGTAATAGGTCTGCTTGGCTGCTCTCTTGGAGTTGGCAGGGAGGACAAAGAGTTCCTTTCCAGATGCATGAGGCTGGAGATGGGTATACTTGTCCTCAAAGAAGGCGCTGTTTTGTGGGATTACCAGGTTTCTGGCGGTGGCAAATGGAAGGGCAGGGAATATGGTGTCGCTACTGCAAATGGGAAATCAACGACAGTTGTTTCAAACCGGCATTACCTTTCAGATGCTGATTTCCTGGTTGGATTGATAGGAGAGCCAGGTTTTATCGAGGAATTGTCTGCCGGAGTCAAATCGCCTGTATGGCCAATCTTTCTTGGAAGAAAGGCTTTTGTGCCGTCTCATCCAGTTTTTGTTGCCACCCTTCAGCTCCATGACATAAAAGAAGCTCTTGCAGAGGGCCTTTTAAGGTTGGCCACAAAAGAAGGCTGGCTGAAGGATAGCAACTCTGGAAACTCATCAAATCCTGTCCTTTCAAACCATCCTTGGCTTGCTGGTTCCAAACAAGAACCTCCTCTTTTGAGAATGCAAATTGAATGCGATCAGGACGCTGGAACCGAAAAAAATGATGTCCCGCTGAGTTTCAGCAAGCTCGACAGAAAATATATGAAGCGTTATGTTTCCAACACATATATTGATCCAGCGGCCATTCTTGGCAAAGGAAAGGCATAAAAAATATGGACGAGATTTATTTCTCAAAAATCAGGCCGGATTTTCGCAATCACGATGCACGAAATGCAATGTCTGATACTGAAAAACTGCATAAATTGCTTATGTCCGCTTTCCCAGATTTTGGAGGGAACGGCAGGGAGAAAACAAACCTTCTTTTCCGGGTGGAAACAGACGGGTACATAATTGCTTCATCAACTGTAAAACCAGACTGGTCTTTTTTAGGTCCCGGATTTATGGTTGAGAGTACAAATGTGCTTGATCTTTCCACAACCCAATTTGCTGGTGCCGATTTTGCCTTTCGTCTTGTTGCGAATCCAACATACAAAAAATCTGGATCAAAAAATGTTGTCCCTCTTCGCGAGTATTACACGCAGAATTTTCTGGATAAGTACAAAATGGCAAAAAATCCGCCAACTGTCTTTGAATGGATGGAGCGAAAAGCAAATAATTCTGGTTTTCAAATCCGCCAGCTTTCTGCAGTTGGATTGAATTATCGTCCTGATGGTTCATCAAGACGTTCCATAAACTTCAAGATGTACCTCTTTGAGGGGCAATTGCGGGTTGTTGATGTCCCCCTTTTTGCCCGAACCTTGAAAACTGGAATAGGCAGAGAAAAAGCTTTTGGTTGTGGCCTTCTTTCAATAGCGCCCATAAAAGGTTAGAAAAATAAAAGATCTTCATGAGCTGAGCAGGTTTGAGGATTGCCTCGCACATGTCTATGTCGAGCACTGCGTTGTCGAGCAGGACGCAAAGTCGATTGCCATATTTGATTTGAATGGCAAAACGCCAATTCCTGTTGCCAACCTTTCTGTCCTCTTCCTTGGTCCGGGCACAAAGATAAGTCATCAGGCCATAAAAAATCTGGCTGACTCAGGATGTATTGTTTTCTGGACTGGGGAAGAGGGCGTAAGGTTCTATGCTTGCGGTGTTGGCAAGGGCAGGTCTTCACGCAATCTCCTTCTTCAGGCGAAGCTTGTTTCAAATCCGGAAGCAAGACTCAAGGTTGTCCGAAAAATGTATGAAAAGCGTTTTGAAGAACTGCTTGACCCTTCCCTGACGCTTCGGCAGATAAGGGGTAAAGAGGGTGCCAGAATGAGGGATACATACGCCATGCAAAGCGCTGCAACCGGTGTTCCCTGGTCTGGCCGGGAATATGACCCAAAAAAATTTGATTTTTCAAACCCGATCAATCGTGCCCTGACCTCAGCAAATGCGTGCCTTTATGGAATTTGCCATGCCGCAATCGTTTCTGCTGGTTACTCGCCTGGTCTTGGTTTCATCCACACCGGCCTCCAGCTGTCTTTTGTGTATGATGTGGCAGACTTATACAAAACTGAAACGGCAATTCCCATTTCTTTCAAGGTTATCTCCGAGGGAGACTATGAGGTTGAGAGGCGTGTCAGGATTGCAATGCGCGATTCCTTCAAGGCGACAAAACTGATGGGTCGCATTATTGCAGACATGAAAGAATGTCTTACTGTTCCGGATTACATTTCCGAAATACCTGAAACTTTTGATCTTGACCCCCAAAACTTTATTTGGGACCCGGAAGAGGGTGTTCTTTCTGGTGGAATAAACTACAACTCGGACTTGTAAACCATCATTTTCCATTGTTCTAGGGAGGTTTTGATGAAAAAAATGACAACACTAATAATGCTGGTCTTGGTTATGGCCATGGACGGTGCCGTTCAATTCCAGAGGGTCACAATGCGACCTCATGAAACAAAGTTTTGGTGCGATGAGAATACAGTCATCAATATAAACTGGACTGTAGACGCACCATCGGATACTGTTGAGGAGGGCCTATTTCTGATTGTATATTCAGAAGATGAGGGCCTTCAATATGCAGATTACTTTGACCTGCTAGAAATGAGTGAGTTTGTTGATGATAAAGGTCAGGGTACATTCGCAGTTGGTGGTTTGCAGAAAGCTAGATATACAGTCATGATTATGGACTATATGTTGCCAGAACATCGCTTTAATGCTGATATTACTGTAGTCCCAGAAACAGGGGAAGAGGAAGGACACATTATAAAGCTTGATGAAATCAGACATGCTAGCCATCAGCAATACATTTTGAAGATGAAAACCATTTTAAAAACAGAAAAAACAGGAATGATTCCAAAGGCCAGTCGATAAATGGTTGTAATGGTCCTTGAAAAAGTCCCTGCATCGCTCAGGGGAGATTTGACCAGATGGCTGCTGGAACTCAAAACAGGGGTTTTTGTGGGCAATATATCTGCTCTTGTCAGGGAAAAACTCTGGGAAAAAGCTTGTGGAGGCTGCAAGGGTGGAGCTGCAATGATGCTTTTTTCCGCATCCACCGAACAAGGTTTTGATATCCGTTTTTGGGGAAAAACCAGCAGGCTGGTTCAGGATTTTGAAGGTGTAAAGCTCATCACGATACCAGAAAAAACACAAACAAAAAGCGCCATTTCTGAGGTGCCAGGTGATGAGCATAACACTGGTGAAGCTGACCTCGAAGAAATATAGGTTTTTCCAATTGTTTATTTGTTTATGAAACAAATATAGGCCAGGACAGGTTTTATTACTTAAACAAGATTTTCTTTATTTCAGGGTAGGCTGCATATCATTTTCTTTAGTCTCTTCCCCACACACGTGGGGGTGTCCCTATCTCTTCCATCTCAAGGGTAAAGCT
>ERZ795049.4726-NODE-4726-length-13233-cov-4.798452_pt1 | contig 13233 bp, 9 predicted proteins | sample MGYA00375133_ERZ795049 | MGnify/ENA primary metagenome ERZ795049 (study PRJEB30178, sample SAMN05720147) | activated sludge metagenome | isolation source: anaerobic digester from wastewater treatment plant | place: Japan | collected 2015-04-20 ...
CGGCGGGGCGGTGATGGGCGTGGGCGTGGGCAAGGGCGAGAACCGCGCCGTCGAAGCGGTGCGCAAGGCGTGCCACAGCCCGCTGCAGGAGAAGATCGTGATCGACGGGGCGCGCGGCGTGCTGATGAACATCACCGGCGGGCCGGACGTCACGATGCACGAGATCACCGAGGCGACGTCGCTGATCTACGAGTCGGCCGACCCGGAGGCGAACATTATCTTCGGCGTTGTGATCGACGAGAGCATGCGCGACGAGATGCGCGTCACGATCATCGCGACTGGTTTTGCCGAGTCAATGGAATCGAACGTAAGCGGCTTTACCCCGGGGGCCGCGCGGCCCCGCCGCAGCATGTCCTCGCTGCATGAGCGGCCGGCGGAGGGTCGCGAGGACCGGGAGCACGACCCGACGCCGGCGATCACGCGCAAGAAGGAGCGCGAACAGTCGCAGGCTCAGCCGGCGACGGTGGACTTCAACCGGCCGGACAATCCGCTGAAGGCGTGGGAGAAACCGGCCGAGCGCGAAGCGCCGGCGCCGGGCGGGCATACGAGTTCGGTGACCCGGGCGATTGAAGCGCGTTCGGCGAGCCAGGCGACGGAGGAAACCACCCGGCGGGAAGAAGCGCCGCGGCGCGAGGCGGCCGGACCGGCGGCGGTGGAGCGTGTCGACCGCGAGTCGGCGCGGGAAACCGCGCACCGGGCCGGAGAGGCGGGGGGACGGGCCGCTGAGTCGACCGGCCGATTCAGCTTCGGGCGGACCAGCGGCGAGCCGACGCGGACCGTGTTCCCGCAGCGGCCGACCACGCCGGCCGAGCCGGCTTCGGGTTCGGTGCTGCGTGATTCGACCGACGAGGCCGCCGCGCGCGATGACGAGCACGCCGAGAGCGACCCGTTTGACATTCCGGCTCTCGAGCGTCGTCGCAAGCCGCGCTTCTTCGAGTAAGATCCGACCAGCCAGAGTGACTGTGAGACGGGGGAGAGCGGCGAAAGGCTCTCCCCCGTTGCGTTTTGGGGGGTGGTGGAAAGCGGGAGGAAAGTGGAAAAGAAGGGAAGAAGGAAAGCCGGGAAGAACAAAGGAGTTGCTGAGGGACTTGCGATACAGGTTCCGAGAGCCGAGGACGAGGGACGAGAGCCGAGAGCCGAATTCTGGGGCGGGCCGATGGGCGCGATTACGAGTTGCTCATGAACCTGCGGTCCCGTAGGGACGGCAGAACCGATCCAAGATCCCGAGAATCGCGGACAAATTTTCGAGTGAGGACGAAGGACAGGAGACGAGGGACGAGTTACAGGGGGGACGAACAGGCAGCGAAGCCATGCAATTGGCGGATTTTCAATATCAATTGCCGGAGGAATTGATCGCGACGCACCCGGCGGCGCGGCGCGACGACTCGCGATTGCTCGTCCTGGCTCGGCGGACGGGGGCGATAAGCCATCACCGGTTCCGGGATCTGCCCGCGCTGCTGCGGCCGGGCGATTGCCTCGTGCTTAACGACAGCCGGGTGATTCCAGCGCGGCTGCGGGCACGGCGCGCGGGTGGCGGCGCGGCGGAACTGCTGCTGCTGCGCTCGCTCGGCGACGGCACCTGGGAAGCGCTGGCGCGGCCGGCCCGGAAGCTGAAACCGGGCGCGCGGCTGGATCTGCCCGGCGGGGGCGAAGCGCGGGTGCTGCGCGACGGGCCGGACGGAACGCGGGTGGTTGCGCTGCACGTGGAGGGGGATGTGGAGGACTATCTGGAACGTGCGGGCGAGGCGCCGTTGCCGCCGTACATCGTGCAACAGCGCAAGGCGCGAGGCGAGGCGCCGGCCGCGGGGGAGGACACGGAGCGCTACCAGACGGTTTATGCGCGCGCGCAAGGTTCGGTGGCGGCGCCGACGGCCGGACTGCATTTCACGGAAGAGCTGCTCGCGGAGCTGGGGGCGAAGGGGGTGGAGATTCAGCGCGTCACGCTGCATGTGGGGCTGGGAACGTTCGAGCCGGTGCGGGAGGAGCGGATTGACCGCCACGTGATGCACCGCGAGGAATACGCGATCGGCGCGGAAGCCGCGGCGGCGATCGCGGCGGCGCGCACGGATCCGGAGCGGCGGGTCGTGGCGGTCGGGACAACGACCGTGCGGACGCTGGAGGCGTGCTGGCGGGAACACGGCGCGATTGTGGCGGGGCGGGGCGAGACCGGGATTTTTCTGAAGCCGGGCGACGAATTCGGCGTTGTGGACGCCCTCGTGACAAATTTTCACCTGCCCGGGTCGACGTTGCTGATGCTTGTCGCGGCGTTCGCGGGACGGGAGCAGGTGCTGGCGGCTTACGGCGAGGCGATCCGCGAGCGCTACCGGTTTTACAGCTATGGCGATGCGATGCTGATTGAGTGAGAGAGAATGAGAGAGCAGGCGGAGGGGGATGGAGGAGAGAAAAGGTGAAGAAGAGAGGAGAGAGAGGAAGAAGGCAAGAACAAGTGAAGAAGTCGATTCAATTAGAATTAGAAGTGGTTTCGCGGCTGCGGCATTAATCAGGGACAGGATTCGGGATTTCGAGAGCCGAGGACGAGGGACGGGAGCCGAGAGCCGAATTCTTGAGGGACGCCTTTGGGGCGAATACGAGGACGAGAGACGAGGGTCGATTTAGATTGCGGGCGAGAGACGGATATTCGACAAGGGAAGGAAGCAGACCATGGCAGAAGTGCGGAAGGTTGCGACGCGGCGGGAGATTCGGCCGCGGGTGGCGGAGAAGGTGCGAACGCTGCCACCGTCAGGGATCCGGGCGTTTTTCGAGCTGGTCATCGGCCGCGATGATGTGATTTCGCTCGGCGTCGGCGAACCCGATTTCGTCACGCCGTGGCACATCCGCGAGACGGCACTCTACCGGATCAGTCAGGGCGACACGACCTACACGTCGAATTCCGGGCTGTTGAGCACGCGCGCGGCGATTGCGCGCTACCTGCACGAACGGTTCAAGGCGACCTTTGATCCGGAAGACGAGATGCTGCTGACGGTGGGGGTGAGCGAGGGGCTGGATCTGGTCCTGCGCGCGATCCTGGACCCGGGCGACGAGGTGATCATCTGGCAGCCGAGCTACGTGGCGTATGCGCCGCTGGTGACACTGGCGGGGGGCGTGCCGGTGGCGCTCAACACCTCGATCGAGGCGGGCTTCGGTCTCGATTTAAACGCGCTGGAAAAACTGATCACGGACCGGACGCGGGCCGTTTTCATTAATTATCCGTCCAATCCGACGGGGGCGACGCTGCGCCGCGAGGATCTGGAAGGGCTCGTGCGGATCTGCGTGCCGCGCCAGATTCTGATGATCAGCGACGAGGTCTACGCGGAGCTGACGCACGACGGCGACCATGTGAGCCTGGCGGCGATCCCGGGCGCGGCGGAGTGGACGGTGCTGCTGTCGGGGTTCAGCAAGAAGTTCGCGATGACCGGGTGGCGGCTGGGCTACGCCGCCGGGCCGCGCGAGGTGATCGCCGCAATGACGAAAATCCATCAGTACTCGATCATGTGCGCGCCAATCATGGCGCAGCGGGCGGGGGAGGCGGCGCTGACCGAAGGGCTGGACGACATGCGCGAAATGTGCGCGATTTACCGCCAGCGGCGCAACATGATCGTCAAGGGGCTCAACGAGATCGGCCTGCCCTGTCACCGGCCGGCCGGCGCGTTCTACGCCTTTCCGTCGATCCGGCATACGGGGTTGGACTCGGAGACCTTCTGCCGCAAACTGCTGGAGGAGGAGTCGGTCGCGATCGTGCCGGGCAATGCGTTCGGCGAGGCGGGCGAGGGTTACGTGCGGATGGCGTATGCGGCCAGTTTCCAGACGATCGAGCGGGCGCTGGCGGGATTGGAGCGCTTCCTGAAGCGGTTGTGAGGGTGCGCCGGCGCGACCGCACCCTCTGGTGCATCGGGTGGATTACACGCGCGACGGTGACGTATCCGGAGATGCACATCCGGGAGAGCAGCTCATGCAAACGAAACTTACGCTGCGAATCGATGAAGATCTCGTCCGTTAGGCCAAGCGCATTTGCCGCGAGCAGGGCCGATCCCTGTCGGGTCTGGTGGCGGATTATTTTGCCGCCCTTGGCTCGCGGTGTCAGGCTGCGGATGAGGAACTAAGTCCGCGCGTTCAGGCCTTGCGCGGCGCCCTGAAGGACCGCGGCGTTTCCATTGCGGATTACCGTCGGCACGTGGAAGCGGAACAATGGAATCGGTCGCCGGCTGCTCAGCCGGCGGCTTCGACCAGGCCATACTGGTGAATCTTATTGCGAATGGTGCGCACGCTGACGCCGAGCAGGTCGGCGGTGCGGGTGCGGTTGCCGCCGGTGCGTTCCAGCGTGTGCGTGATCAGCCGCCGTTCCAGTTCCTCGAGCGTGAGACAGTCGTCGCCGAACGGGAAGGGCATGGCGCCGGCCGGCGTTGACTGACGCGCCGGCCCGAGGTGAAGATCCGCGAGCGTGATCTCGGTCCCGCGCGCGAGCAGGCACGCCCGCTCGATCAGGTTTTCCAATTCCCGGACATTGCCCGGCCATTCGCAATCCAGCAGGTAGCGGCGGACATCCGCGCCAAGCCGTTGAGCCGGGCGGTTTTTACGCCGATAGCGGGCGAGGAAATACTCGGCCAACGGCAGGATATCCTCGCGGCGATTGCGCAGCGGCGGAATATCCAATGCAATGACGTTCAAACGATAATAGAGGTCCTGGCGGAAGCGATGTTCCATGACCTCCTGGCGCAGATCGCGGTTGGTGGTCGCGATCACCCGCACGTCGAGCCGAATCGTTTCATTGGCGCCGATGGGGGTAATCTCCCGTTCCTGCAGAACGCGCAGCAGTTTGGCCTGCAGCGCCAGGGGCATTTCACTGATTTCATCGAGCAGCAGGGTGCCGCCGTTGGCCTGTTCGAAACGCCCCTTGCGCGCCAGGACGGCGCCGGTGAAGGCCCCCTTTTCGTGGCCGAACAATTCGCTTTCGAGCAAGCCTTCGGGGAGCGCCGCGCAATTGATGGCGACGAACGGCCCCTTGCTGTTGCTGCATTCATGGATGAAGCGGGCGACGACTTCCTTGCCGGTGCCGCTTTCGCCGCTCAGCATCACCGTGCTGTCGGCTTCGGCCACGTCGGCGGCAATCTCGAGGAGCGCACGCAGGCTGGGGCTTTCGGCGATGACGCGGGCATGGATGTTGCCGCCGCGGGCCGCGGGCAGCACCGGGGTGGCGGTCTCCGCCGGTCGGCCGGTCGGCGTCCGCGGCGGGTCGAGGCGTTCGGCCATCACGCGTTCGACGGTCTGCGTCACGGTGTCGAACGAAAAGGGTTTCATCAGATAATCGGCGGCCCCGTCGCGCATCGCGGCGACGGCATCCTCCACGGTCCCGAAGGCGGTCATCATGATGACGGGCAGCGCGGGACGCTGCGCGCGGGCTTCGCGCAGCAGTTCCAGGCCGCTCATGCCGGGCATGCGGAAGTCGGTCAGCAGCAGGTCGACGGCGTCATCCTCGGCGAGGCGGGCCAGCGCCTGCGCGCCGCATTCGACCGCCTCGACGCGCCAGCCGGATCGGCGCAGGACTTCGCGCAGCGCGCTGCGCATGCCGGGTTCGTCGTCGGCGACCAGGATGACGCCGCGCGGGGCGGCGACATCGCCGTTCGGATCTGTTCCGGTTCGCATCACGGGGGTTTCCTCCGTCAAATGCCTTCAAACTGACGGTATGCGGGGAAAACGACGCGAAACGTCGTTCCGACCGCGACGCGCGACTCGACCTCGATGCGGGCGTCGTGGGCCTGCAGGATCGAGTGGACGATTGCCAGGCCGATGCCGGAGCCCTTGTCGCGCGTGGTGAAGAACGGATCGAAAATGCGCTCGATCAGTTCGCGCGGGATGCCGACGCCATTGTCGCGCACGGCGACCTCCCAGCCGCCGGCCGCATCGGCCTGAATCAGGAATTCGAGCTTGCCGCCGTCGTCCATCGCCTGAATCGCGTTGAGTCCCAGATTCAGGAAGACCTGGCGAAGCTGCTCGGCGTCGGCCGAAACCCAGGCGTCGGGCTGGAGCTCGTGATCGTACTGGACCTGGATCGCATGCTGCTCGAGCGGATGCTCAAGGTAGACCAGCGTGTCGCGAATGACATCCTTCAGGTTGACGCGCGCCATCGCCATGCGGCGCGGACGGGCAAACTCCAGCGTGTTGGCGACCAGATGCTCGAGCGATTTGACGCCGGCGACGATCTGGCGCGCCATCGGGGCGAGCGACTCATTCCCTTCCAATTCGCGCTCCAGCGCCGTGGCGAACAGGGCAATCGACCCCAGCGGGTTGCGGATTTCGTGGGCCAGATTCATTGCGATTTCACCCATGCCGGTCAGGCGCGAACGCAGCGTGGCCTGGTGCTCGAGCCGGCGCAGGTGGGTCTGATCCTCGGCGAGGATCAGACCGGCCAGATGGATATCCGAAGGCGGCAGCGACCGGACCGCGGTCAGTTCGATCTGACGCGGCGCGCCCTGATCGACGGGTTGGCTCCAGGCGATCCGGCTCTGGCCGCCGCCGGCCCCTTGCAGCGTCAGCAGAAGCTGACCGCTGTCGGGGATGCCGTCGAGGATCTCTTCCAGATGGCGCGTGGCGATTTGCTCCAATGGGCGGCGGAAGATCTCGCAGGCCGCGGGATTGGCGACGATCACGACGCCGTCCTGACCGACCGCCAGCACGCCGATCGTCAAGCTCTGCAGCGTCGAGATCAGAATCGCCTGCATCTTTTCGCGTTCGGCCAGGTTGCGTCGCAATTCCAGGTTGCTGGAATCGAGTTCGGCGGTCAGGCGCTGCACTTCCGCCCCGAGCTGCTGATAAGCATCGGCGATCTTGTGTTCGGCGCCGCGCAGCATCTGCATCGCCTGGCGCATCCGGAGGGATGTCGGCGCGGAGGTCGAGAGGTCGTGCGGCGCCGGGGGCGCGGGCGTGGTTTGCGTCAAGCGGGCGGCCATCGTCAATTCCTTTGCGGGCGCGGGATCGACCACTGGGGGTTCTGCTCGTTCCAGGAGAGCTCGTCGAGGGCGCGACGGGCGATCTGCGGCCAGGGCGCGGGGGCCCGTTCGTCGGCGAGGATCGCCTCGTAGGCGGCGCGGCTTGCGTCCAGTCGGCCCGCCTCGCGGTGACACTCGGCGACCATCCGGCGCGCGAACGCCGCCTCGCCGGCGGTGATGGAGGGCCGCGCGAGATACTCATCGAGCAGGATGAGCGCGCGCTGCTGGTCGCCGCGCGCGCGGTAGGCTTTGGCGAGCATCAGGAGCAAGCCGTCGCGGACCTCGGGCGCCCATGTCACGGGGAGTCCCTGGTCCAGGTGTTGCTGCTCATGGAACAGGGCCTTCAGGCCGATTTCCATCGCCTGCAGGGGCATCGCCTGCTCCAGGAAGATTTCGCCGGCGCGCAGGCTCGCTTCGCCGACGGTGGTGGAATCGGCCGGGATGACTTCGGCCAGGGCCTGCCAGGCTTGCGCGGCTTCCAGCGGGCGATCCTCGGCGCTGTAGGCTTCGGCCAGCAGCCGCAGGGCTTTGGCCGACTGATCGGGATCGTCGATCCGCGCCAGGTTCTTTTCGATCAGTTCGATGGCTTCGACGGTGCGCTCCAGCCGGCTCAGCAGTTGCGCCTTGAGCAAAGCAAGGCGCGCGGAGTCCTCCGCGTCGGCCGTCGCATGTTGTTCGTAGAGCAGCAGTTGCCGCAGCGCTTCGTCATTCAGGTTCAGCAGGGCCAAGGATTCGATGAGCGGCGGCATGCACGACTGGCGCGCGGCAGAATTGCCGATGCTGGCCTGATAGAGATTCCAGGCTTGCACCGCGGCGAACGGCTGGTCGTGGCGCGCGCAGAACGCGATGAAGTCCGGGACGATCTTGCCGACGAGCTCGCGCAGCGGCTCGGTGCTGATCCCCTCGCGCAGACACAGATTCCAGACGCGGTCGAGTTCAGTCATCGCCTGCGTCAGTTTGCCCCGGCGCCAGAGGAGCCGGCAGTAGCGGGTTTCGCCGCCGACGACGCGGTCCGGAAAAACCTTGAGCATGCGCCGCTCGACGGAGGCCCCCTTGGGGGTGTCGCCCAATTCGGCCAGCAGCGCGGCATAGGTGCCCTCGGCGGCGTCCAGGTCGCCCAGCCGTTCCAGGACGTCGGCGAACTGGAGGGCCAGCGCCACCTTGCGTTCATCTTCGCGATAGCTGAAGTGCTGGTTGATGTATTCGAGGGTCTGGCGGGCCGTGGTCAGTTCGCCGATCTCGGCCGCGGCCAGCGCCATCAACTCCCCGCTGTCGGGATTCAAGCTGAGCCATGCGGGATCGATCTTTCGCGCTTCCTGGTAGGCCTGCCAGGCGGCTTCGAATTGACCCGTTTCGGTCAGGATGTCGCCGCGATCGAGGAGGAGTTCCACGCGCTGTTCGTTGGAGAGTTCGACGCCGTTGGGGAGCGCCGCGCCCGCGAGCAAGGCCTGGATCTGCTTGAGCGCCGGGTTGGTTTTCCGCGCGGCGCGCAGGGCCTGCACACGCAGCAGCTCAACGCGCAGTTGCTGCGCGGGCTGGGAGGTTGCCGCCGCCTGCCGCAGGTGCTGCAGGGCGCGGTCGAAATCGTGCATCTGGCCGGCCAACTGCGCCAGGCGCCAGTGGGCGAAGGCGCCCAGGTCGCCCGCGCCGGCGACGCGCAGGGCCTGCTCATAGTAATTCCGCATTTCATCGAGCGGCTGGGGAAACGTGTCGCGGCCCAGCCGCCAGCGGGCCTCGGCGACCAGGTGAAGCAGGAAGCCGGTTTCGTCCGGGTTGATCGGTTTGGTTTTCAGATACTCAATCCCCTTGCGGACGACATGGGCCCAGCGCCGGGCGAGAAAATCGTCGAGGACTTCGTTGGCTTCGGCCGAGCGGAATTCATGCTGGCTGATGGGGAAGTAATCGTAATCGGCGTCGATCAGGCGAATTTCATTCACCGGTTCCTGGGCGACGGGGCTGTTGCCCAGCGACGCGGAGGCGGAACTGGAACGATCCTCGTCGGACGCGGGGAGCCGGACGGCCGGCAGCGGACCGTCGGAGGCCACCGTCGTATGGACCCAGGGCTGATCTTCGCGAAATAGATCGATAACGACCGCCGGCGGGTCGGTCAGGGCAAAGTGCGTGATCCGCATCCGCGGCGAGGGGAGACGCAATTCGAGCGTGGCGATGCCTGGGGGCGACGAAGCCAGCCAGATTCCGTCGAGCCAGGGGAGGCCGACGCGGTTGAGTTCGGGGGGGAGAAAGCGGATTTCAGCGCCGATGAAATCAATGCGGACGCGGCGCGACGCCAGCTCGGATTTGACGCTGTAGGCGGCCTGATTCGTGAGCGGGAAAATGATGCGCAAGGAATCGCCGAGCGGGCGCAGCCGGACGTCAAGCAACTGCGGGGCCGACGTGGGGGCCGAAGCGGAGGGGTTCGGCTGGGCCGCCGCCCAGCAGGGGAGCGCGAAGAGCAGCAGGGCGAGAGGGCGATGGAAACGCATGCCGCGAACGAAGTCCTTCCCGGACCGAGAGTTCATCGGCCACGGGCATGGGGCAACTGCCATGCCACAAGGGGTAATAAGCGATTGCCGGGTGGCGGGAGGCGCGGTGTCCCAGATCTGCGCCCGCCCTTCCCGGGCGCTGGTAAAATACCTCAAGTCTATTTGTATCAGTCATTCGAGCCGGAGCGAGCGAGTGCCGAGAGTCCACATGCGCATGCGGCGGCATGAACTGCCCGGTGGGTGGGAAAGGAACTCCATGGCTGTCATGAAAATGGCGATTCGGAAGCAGAATCGAATTGACATGTCAATCTGTTGACGACAAATCGCCGTCAGAATCGGCCTCAGCGTTGAGCTTGGCGGCAGGTTTTTCCGCTTCGAGCAGCCCGAACCAGGCCCACCGTCGCAGCAGGGGGATCAGACTGAAAAGCAGCGCATCCACGGGCCGCAGGCACGCGAGCACGCCGTTGCGGACCTTCGGCCAGGGGACGCCGAACTCGAAGATAAACCCAAGAAAGCCAAGGAAGTAGAAGGGTCGGAGGCGCGTGGGGCCGATCCGCTGGGCGACCAGCCGCTGCCGCGGGGCATCGAAGTAGCGCGTAATGGACTTCCAGGCGGACGGGGCCAGCGTCGCCCGGTAGAGGCGAACAAAGGGATTGCCCGGCTGGGGTTCGATGAGCGCGCAGCGCCCGCCCGGGCCCAGGATGCGGGCGATTTCGTCCAATGCGCGGTCCAGATCGGTGTGGATCAGGACGGACTTCGTATAGAGCGCCCCGACGCTGCCGGTGCGGAACGGGAGCGCCTCGGCGCGGGCGACGACGGCTGGAAGCTGCACGCCCACGCGCGCCGCTCGGATCCGCAGCCGGCGCATCCGATCCAGGGAGGCGTCGAGCGCCAGGACGCGGTGGCCCATCCGGGCGGCGGCCAACGCATGGTTGCCGAGGCCCGCGCCCAGATCGATGACGCCCGGGGGACGGCTTGCGGTCGGAGCCAGATGGCGCAGAGCGGCCAGGAAATCGGGCGTGCGGGCCAGGGCGATGTCGCGCTGGATGGCGCGCGGCGTCTCGGCGGCGGGCGCGTGCGCCAGATTGCGCGGGTCGAGGATCTGGTTCCAATAGGCTGCCGCGGCGCGCGGGTCGGGGGAGGGAACAGGGGTCATGGGCGAGGCGACCGCGAGGCGACGTGTGACGCGTGGAATCGGCGGGCGCGAGGTGCGCGGCGCGAACAGAGGTTGATCTGGAGGGCCGGGGTGCCGATAAAGGACGTTAAGTGGAAGACGAGTCCCAACCCGCGGCCGGCACCGCGATGATGACAGGGCGAACAGGCATCCGTCAACCGGCGGCCGGCGAAGGAAGAAGGAGCCTAAAGATGAAGAGCATCGAAACGCGGACCTATACCAACGTGGTGCTGACGGTGCTGGCGCTGCTGCTGCTGGTGCTGGTGGCGCAGCCGTATGTGAGCCTGCCCGCCGCGCACGCGCAGCTTGATCTGAGCCGCAACGAGCAGCAGAGCGATAAGCTGAACTCGGTGGAGCCGCTGGCGGATCAGGCGGCGGCGACGCGGGAAGTGGCGGCGGCGAATTTGAAGATCGCCGAGGCGATCACCAAGGCCGCGGCGGCGCAGAGCGAAATCGCGGCGGCGCTGGCGCGGCTGTCGGTCGACTAACGATTCACGTGGAACCGGCGGTTCAGATCGCGCCGTCGAGGTTGATCAGGACGCCCGGATCGATGCCGGCGGGGGCAAGTTCTTCGCGGGCAAGCAGCGCGAGGTAATCGCCGCCGGGGATCTGCGTGCAGTGAGCGACATCGCCGCCGTACCAATAGACCCATGCCATGTAGGACGTGCCGTCGGCGAGGCGGGCGGGGGCCAGCTCGCGCCGGAAGAGGTGCGGCGGGGCGTCGCGCTCGCCACAGCCTTCGTAATTATCGAGCAACTCCAGCAGAACTCGCGGGTGGTTGAGGTAAAACAGGTCGCCGCGGATGGAGTCGTCCTCGTGCAGCGGGAGGACGGCGCCGGGAAATTCGCCCAGGTCAAAGAGCGAACCGGCCACCGTGGCGGGTCCGAGGTGGCGGGCATGGCAGGTCAGCACGCGCGACATGATCTGCCGCGAGCCGGGTCGCAGCGTGCCATAGGTGAAGAGGTAGGGGTGCGGGGCATTCATGGCCGAGCGGCCCCAGCAGACGGCGCGCGGGACGCGTCTCGCACCGGGCGGGGTGGGGCCTCTCCCGATAGGTTTGAGCGTGGTCCAGATCAGTCCGCAACGAAACGACGCTGAAGAGAAGAAAGCTTGTGCCGACCGCTCGGAAGGCATTGTGCGACAAGGGGCCCGGCTTGTCAACCAAAACCCGTTACTGAAAAAGATAAACTGATCGTCAAGGACTCGGCGGTATCAGGGGGACGAGGTCGGCGCCGGGCGCGGCGCGCGTGAGGTCAATTGTCGGCTCGCGGCCGCTTGCCCGGCGGTAGGCCGCGTCAACAGCGGCGGAGAACTCGCGCGACCGCGCGGCATCGATCAGCGCGATCGCGCAGCCGCCAAAGCCAGCGCCGGTCATCCGGGCGCCAAGGCATTCGGGCCGGGCGCGGGCCAGAGCGACCATCTGGTCAAGTTCCGGGCTGGAGACTTCGAAGTCGCCGCGGAGGCTGGCGTGGCTGGCATCCATCAACCGGCCGAGGCGAGTCGCGTCGCCCGCGAGCAGGGCTTCGGCGGCTTCGAGGGTTCTGGCATTTTCCGTCACGACGTGGCGGGCGCGGCGGCGGGTGACGGGCTCGAGTTCGGCGCCGCGCGCTTCGAGCATCTCGCGCGTGAGGTCGCGCAGGGAGTCGAGCCCGAAGTGGCGGGCGGCGGCCTCACACCGCGCGCGGCGCTCGTTGTAAGCCGAGCTCTCGAGGCTCCGGCGGGTGGCGGTGTCCAGGATCACGACGGCCGCGCCGGCGGGAAGGGGGACGGGCGATATGGCCAGCGTCCGGCAATCGATCAGCAGGGCATGGTCCCGGCGGCCGGCGGCCGAAATGAGCTGATCCATGATGCCGCAGCTCACGCCGACCCAGTGGTTTTCCGCCTGCCGCGCCAGGCGGGCCATGCGGATCGGGTCCCAATCGAGATTGGCGACGGCGGCGAAGGCCCGGGCGGCGGCCAGTTCGAGCGCGGCGGAGGAGGAGAGGCCCCCGCCAATGGGGATATCTCCGCCGACGACGCCCTCCCAGCCGCGAAGCGGGACGCCCTCGACGCCAAGCGCCCAGGCGACGCCTTTCAGATATTCCACCCAGCCGGCGGAGGGGTCGTGCCGGGGCGCGACCGCCGAGAACGATTGTTCCTCGTGGAAATCCAGCGACCAGACGGTGACGAGCTCGTCGGCGCGCGGGCGCAGGGCGATCCACACCGCGCGCTCGATCGCCATCGGCAGCACGAAGCCGCCGTTGTAGTCGGTATGCTCGCCGATGAGGTTGACGCGGCCGGGCGCGCGGACAAGGAATGCCGGTTCTGTGTGGAACCGGTCGCGAAACATTCTCACGACCTGCCCGGGGAGCGGGCTGGCTGGCGGCAGCGGCTGGGAGGTCATCGGTCGGACGGGCTCGCCGCGAAATGAATCTCGGCGGCCGCGCGCAACCGGTTGGCGGCCTGCTCGGGCGTGATATCGCGCTGAACCTCGGCCAGCATTTCGTAGCCGACCAGGAATCTACGGAGCGTGGCGGATCGCAGGAGCGGCGGGTAGAAGTGCGCGTGAAGCTGCCAATGGGCCGTGGCCTCGTCGCCGTCGTCGCCAAACGGG